>JAEEGL012633097.1_pt1 | contig 12028 bp, 8 predicted proteins | sample 9134231 | NCBI WGS metagenome assembly JAEEGL01 (sample SAMN16246548, study PRJNA631951) | gut metagenome | biome: gut microbiome; feature: rumen; material: fiber-attached | host: Bos | place: Iran: Karaj | collected 2018-10
CGATCCCCGACTTAAGTACACGTTTTATCTTTATCTCAAAACCTTCGTCCTCTATCCCTGAAAGAGTCTTTCTGAGGACCTCCTCATCTGCTCCCAGGTCCAAAAGAGCGGCCACTATCATATCTCCGCTTATACCGGTTTCACATTCCAAATATAACGATCTGCCCTTCACCTTAGCACCCTTCCGAATCAACTGTTTCCTGATCACTTTTCATTCCTGTCCAGGAGATCTTACCGCCAGCCGGTTTATCTGGGTAGCTATGTACCCCGCACCGAAACCGTTATCTATATTCACTACCGATACGCCGTTTGCACAGGAATTGATCATGGTAAGAAGCGCCGACAGCCCTCCGAAACCGGCTCCGTATCCCACCGATGTGGGGACGGCTATCACCGGATTTTTCACAAGGCCTCCGATCACGCTGGCCAGAGCCCCTTCCATTCCGGCAACCGCGATAATGCAGTTCGCCTGCTGCAGCTCTTCGTTTTTTGAAAGAAGCCTGTGTATACCGCTGACCCCCACATCATAGATGCGCTCCACCCGGGATCCGAAATACTCAGCCGTCTGTGCCGCTTCTTCCGCCACGGGCAGATCCGAAGTACCTGCACAGCACACTGCCACACAACCTTTTTTATCTATGTCTTTTTTTCCTGTGGTAATGATCCGGGAAACCGGGTCATAACACGCGCTTTCGATGGACGACCTGACCACCTCGTACTGGTGCTGATCAGCTCTGGTCCCAAAAGCATGTCCGTGAATACGGGTCATCTCTTCAAAGATGGATACCAGATGTTCATCCCTCTTTCCCTGACAAAAGATCACTTCACAAAAACCCGTCCTTTCCTCCCTCTGAAAGTCGAGCTTTGCATATCCGAGTTCCGCATAAGAGGCACCTTCCAAAGCACGCTGAGCTTCATCCACACTCAGTTCGCCGTTCTTAACCTTTTCAAGAATTCCCCTTATCTGTACCATGGATCACCTGTCAGACGATAAAATTAAGATAAAAAAACGTGTATATTATACTCTTTGCAGCTCTCCTTGTCAAAACGGCCGTCACCTGCCTTTACCTCTCAAAAAAAACTTGAAAACATACATATATTATGATAAAATGTCCAAGATGTTTTTTGTTTGGTTTTGGTCAGAAAAGACCGCAAGATAAGGAGTTTAATTATGAAAAGTAAAACAACAGCAGGTATTCTTGGAATCCTTCTTGGATGTTTCGGAGCTCATAAGTTCTATCTCGGATACACCAAAGAAGCCGTGATCATGCTTCTCGTAAGCCTTCTGCTCAGCTGGACAGGAATTGCCCCCGGAATCATGGGTATCATCGGACTCGTTGAGGGTATCATGTATCTGACAAAGTCAGACGAGGAGTTCCAGTACACCTACGTTGACAACCAGAAGGGTTGGTTCTGATCGTACAAATCATATTATCAAGGCTGCCGCATTGCGGCAGCCTTTTTTGTTTACCTTATCCGGCATACGGAAGCATTTCAAACAGTTCCGACTCCGGCTTTCCGTTTATGATACGCTCAAACTCATCCGGATCTCTTTCCATATCGTAAAAGATACACGCTTCGCTTCCGTCCGGCATGTCGAAGACCATATATTCCTCTCCGTCGGATCTGACAGGATGAAGTCTGGTACCTGAAGGTATCGTCACCTTTTCACCCTTATCACTGTCGGTATAAGCCTCTATGTCCGCCGTAGTCAGCAGGGAATAGGGATCGTATTCATCACTCACATCATCATCATATTTTGTATAATCAATATAAGTAACTCTGTACTCATCATCATAGGGGATGAATTCTCCCTCATCGGACAGATAGCACTCCCTGTGAACCGAATATGTACCCATCACGTCCACTCTCGTTGACAGGACCACATGGTCGGCATCAAAGGGAACAAAGCCGTATAACGCTCCGGTGGATGTCCGCCCGATATAGCGGGGACCGGCATCATCGTTGAGATCAAATACATCCAGTCCTTCCCAGTCATTGTATGACATGGTATCTGCCAACAGATAATAATAGCCGCCGTCCGTTTCCATGAGATAAGCACTCTTGAAATCCAGGTCATCACCGAAGCTGTCCTCTGTCTTGTTGGTGGCGGTCTTAGTCTTTCCGTCCTTTACCACATTTACCTTTATCTCGTTGTTCATCACATAATCATCCGTCTCATCATACTCTGGTATCACTTCGATATAGATCTCCTCGTCCTCTCCGTCCCCGTCTATGTCCTTAAAGACAGATTCATAGGACAGCAGTTCTTCACATACAAGGGAATCACCGCCCACATATTCACTCTTGATAAGGCCGGGATGATCCTCGGCATAAACCGCCTTGCTCACATGCCCCAGGGCAAAGGCACCCAGCTCATAATCACCGAAGGTGACCCTTATATAATCAGGTCCCAGAACCCAGGCAAAGGCGCCGTTCTCCGCACTGTCCTCATACAGATCACGGTGAACGGTATCTCTCCACTCCTCGAAATAGTCTTCCTGATCCTCCTCCAGCATCTTGTAGACAACATCATAAAACTCATCAAAATCGGACACCACATCCTTAAGCGCCAGCTTTTCACCGGTCCGGACATCAAAGGTGGCTCCGGCTATGGTAGTGCCCCCATGAGCACCTCCCGTATAAGAATATGCGCTGGACATATAGGACAACACACTGTCGTCGGCCCTAACCAGCTGCAGCTTATCCTCATAGGGCCAGGGCATACCTGAGGTCTCATCCAGCTCATCCATGTAACCGATACTCTCCCTCACCACGCTCTGATACCAGGATGACGCCTCTTTTCTCTCCTTGAAATCATCCTCAAGAGCCTGGTTCAAGGCCTCATATCCGTCATTGTAAATATCAAAATAATCTATCTGCATCTTGCCGAAGGACTGGTAATCTCCCTCGATATTCTCAGAATAGGTATCTATGTAATCATAGTATGTGGCCTTTCTCAAAAGAGGCCCGTCGAACTCTTCCGCATCAGACGCCTTGCCCGAAGCATCAGCCGTCTGTCCGGCATTATCGGCAGCCGTATCCTGTGAAGCATCCTGTGCCACTTCAGGTTCACCCTCCGGTGAAGCCTCCTGCCCTCCGTTTTCCGCCTGTTCCGGGGTACCGGGCGCATTTCCCTGCCCCGCTGTGCCGTTGCAGGCACAAAGCGTCATGGACGCCAGCAATAATATCGCCAATATCTTTCTTTTCATATCCTACTATCCTCCACCTTATCAATCTTAGATTTCCCACCACCTGTCATCATACATAAACCATGACCAGACAGTTTAGCTTACCTTTCTTACTCTGTCCCATTTCCTTATCATACTCAAACTTACCGCGCCCCCTGACAGCGATCACATCCCCTTCCTTAAGAGCTTTGGCATTTTCGGTACATTCTATCCCGTTGAGATATACCAGCCCCGCAGGGAACAGTGACAGCGCATCCTGCCTTGAAAGATTATACACCTTTGCTATGACAGCGTCTATCCTTACCGATGCCACCTGGATGATCTTTTCCTCCTTTTTAGGGGCTGTTATGCTGCCGGTATCCTCAGCCGGCAAAACTCTGACGGAAGTATGCTTAACCCTTGTCAGATTTTCCATGATAAAGGCGCCGATGCTTTCCCTGCAAAACACAAGCGCCTCATTTTCCTTCACGAAAATATCTCCCAGCAGTTCTCTTTTTATCCCAAGATTCATGAGTGACCCCAAAAAATCCCTGTGATTGAGATCATCCGAAAATTTTTTGCTCAAAGGTCTGATGCACAGGGCAATGATGGGAAACTCCACCGAATACCCCAGCTCATCCGGATCCCCGAACCTGATGATCTTTCTCTCGGCTCCTTCGCAGCCGCCGAACACCGTGGGATGGGCATATCCGAGATCCCTTTCGTTTTGGTAAAACACGGACAGATCCGCCATGCCCAGGAAGTCGGAAAAAGTAAACTGACCCGTATTATAGCTCCTGTCCGCCAGTTCTTTTAATCTGCTAAGCTCATCCATCACATCACCGATCGCTTAAACATGAAACAACTGATTGAAAATCATACCATATATCGGGCTTTCTTTCAACAGATTTGCCAATATCAAATCAGGCGCAAAATCCGATGGGTACCACCTTTTTTTCGCTCTTCATGTTTTCAGGCATCTCAAAATCTTCGCTTTCAAGGACATAACCGGAAACCTTTTTCTTCAAAGCGCCATCTATCATACCGCTGTCCCCATACACCCTCAAAGCATAATTAAGGATCGCACCTTCAACCAGATTCCTGCAAAAACGCCCATTGCCCTTTTGTACATCCAGGCCTTTGGCAGAACAGAGTTCTGTAAGTTTGTCATATGCTTTTGCATCGATGGTAAACCCTCTTTTCTTTGCTTCCAGCTCGGCGATATCAAGCAGCTCCTCCACAGAGTAATCCTTGAAACTGATCTTAAACGGAACTCTGGAACGAAGCCCGGGATTAATGCTGAAAAATTCTTCCATATTTTCAGGATACCCGGCAAAGATCACTACGGTATTGTCACGATGGTTTTCCATTTCCTGAACTATGGTACTTATGGCTTCATCTCCGAATTCGCCTCTGCAGTTTTCCACCAGGGAATAAGCCTCATCTATGAATAACAGCCTGCCTTGGGCACGCCTGAACACGGACTTTACTTTTTCCGCAGTCTGTCCTTCATACTTTGCAACCAGATCCGCTCTGCCCACTTCCACTATGTCCTTAAAAGAAAGTATCCCTACCTGCGCCAGGATACCTGCAACTATTCTGGCCACCGTGGTTTTTGCCGTTCCCGGATTCCCCACAAATTCCATGTTAAGTACAATAGGTACCTGCGCCTTATCCTGTGGCATATCCTGCTTCATCCGGGCCAGCGCCCTTATCTTTCTTATCTGTCTCTTCACATCCTCCAGTCCCACCAGTTCATCCAGCATGGCCGGATAATCATTCTTCGGTTTCTGTTCAATCTTAAATGTGGCCATCTTCTCCTTGATCTCATTAAATCCCCTTTCACTGAGACTTCTTACGTTTCTCAGTTCATCATCCGTCATAGACCTGAGCTGTTCGATGGTATCCACTCCTGCCCGCCTCAGACAGTTATACGTCCTGACAGATAATTCCAGTCCATCAATATTTGTATCCGGCTTTATCATTGGGATCGGCTCTTCCGAGGGATTCGTCTCCTCCAAAAGGTCTGGAGTACCGATCTGCACAAATCCGTCATCATTGATCAATTCCTCATCGAAGATCATTTCATCTTCCATTTCGATATCTTCAAATGGATTATCACCGATCATTTCAGGATCGGAACAATCTATAAAACCATCATCCGGATCTTCTAAATCTTCATATTCCACACATCCGGCATCAGACAGCATTAATTCAAAGGATTCACTCTCCGATTCACCATTTTCCTGTGCATAATCAATACAAACGGTACAACTGTTTATGATCCGTTCAATTTCCTTCTTTGATATTCCGGTTATCTTTAATCTGATATTCATAAGCTGTGCCACTCCTTTTTCTTAAGTCCACTCCGTCCGCAAAACCGGAGTATTATTTTCGGTTATTGCAATCTGCGAAGGCTATTCCGTTGGCAGGCTCATGTCATCGCCTGCTTCCCCCGGCCGGCCGCCTTTGCATTTGCAGATACAGTTTTCAAGGAGCAGGATCGGCACAACAAAAAAGCCGATGTAACAATAATTTTGGACAGAACATCCCCCTAAGATAATCTGTCAACTAAACTACTAATTACATCCGCTTCAAAAAGCAAGATATTTTATTTGAATGTTATGCTACCAAAGAAACCAATGTCTGTCAAGATAAATTACGGATTTCTCTTTTATGACATTGAAAAAGCGGGGATCGCATTATGCGATCCCCGCTCAGCAGTTCATCATATATCCGTGTGTGTCATGATCATTTGAAATAAGCCACGCCGCTTTCGAAGATACCCATATCCTGCTCTCCGTAAATGTTTACGGCCACATCCCTGTCGCGGCGCTCTGAGTGGGCCATCTTGCCCAGGATCCTACCATCGGGTGAAATGATGCCCTCTATGGCAGCGTAGGAACCGTTTATGTTCCACTCTCCGTCCATGGTCACCTTTCCGTCAAAATCACAGTACATGGTCGCCACCTGTCCGTTTTCAAACAGCTTCTTTATCACACTGTCAGGGCCTACAAACCTGCCCTCTCCGTGGGAAGCGGGATTGGTATATACACCGCCCGGCTTAGTGTTCATAAGCCAGGGACTCTTGTTCGTCATCACCTTGGTATAGACCATCCTGGAGATATGACGGCCTATGGTGTTGTAAGTAAGAGTAGGTGAATCCTCCTTCTGACCTGTGATGGAACCGTTGGGCACCAGTCCCAGCTTGATCAGCGCCTGGAAGCCGTTGCAGATACCGAGAGCCAGTCCGTCCCGCTCATTGAGCAGTCTCATCACCGCTTCCTTAAGCTTCTCATTCTGGAAAGCGGTGGCAAAGAATTTAGCCGAACCATCCGGCTCATCACCTGCGGAAAAACCACCGGGGAACATGATGATCTGGGCTTTGTCGATCTCCTTTTCAAAGGCTTCCACAGACTCCCTGATATCGGCGGAAGAAAGATTCCTGAACACCAGATCGGTAACCGTAGCCCCTGCCCTCTCAAAGGCTCTGCGGCTGTCATACTCGCAGTTTGTACCGGGGAACACGGGGATGAATACATGGGGTTTTGCCACCTTGTGCTTACATACATACACCTCTCCCTCAAAAGGTTTCACATCAGGGATCTGTCCCTCATTCTGCCCCTTTGAAGGGAATACCTTTTCCAGAGTTTCCTTATAGGCTGAAAGAGCATCGTCCAGTGCAATGGATATATCGCCATAGCTTACGGATCTGTCCTTTGTGATACGGCCGATCACTTTTGTTCCCTTTGCCGAAGGCACAAACCCCTTCTTTACCTGAGCCACGATGTATCCTATGGCAGGTGAGAAAAGCTCTTTGACACTTACAGCCCCGGCATCGACAGACGCTCCCACCATGTTTCCGAAACACATCTGTGATATGGCCGATGCAAGGCCTTTTCCGTCTACGGCGTAAGCTGCCATCACATTTTTATCCAGAATGTCCTTATGTACGCACTCATATACCGCCATAATATTTTCATAATCGGGCATGAGATCCTGATCCTGCGCGATGGTATAAAGCACGAGATCCGACTCTTCATCCTTAAGCTCGGGAGAGATCAGCTCATCGCTCTTTGCCATATCCACTGCAAAGGATACCAGTGTAGGCGGTACATCTATATCGTTAAAGGTACCCGACATGGAGTCTTTTCCGCCTATGGATGCCAGGCCAAAGCCCATCTGGGCGTTGAATGCACCAAGCAGTGCCGCAAAGGGCTGAGACCATCTTTCGGGCTCATCCCACATGCGTCTGAAGTACTCCTGGAAGGTAAAGTGGATCTTCTTATAGTCGCCGCCCGCTGCCACTATCTTTGCCACGGAGGATACCACGGCATAAGCCGCTCCGTGATAAGGGCTCCAGGATGAAAGATAGGGATCAAAGCCGTAACTCATCATGGATATGGCATCCGTATTTCCCTTCAAAAGAGGAAGATGGGCTGCCATCACCTGAAGAGGAGTCATCTGATATTTGCCGCCGTAAGGCATATAGTATGAGGCCGCACCGATGGAAGAGTCAAAACGTTCCACCAGTCCTTTTTGCGAGCACACATTAAGATCGGCAAGCTCATCAAGCCACTTCTGCTTAACATCACCTATCTCATCCGGCTCATCGAAATATCCCTTATTTTCATCCGGCTCATCAACCTTTACGTCCGTCTCCTGATGTGCGCCGTTGGTATCCAGGAACGCCCTTGAAAGGTCCACTATATTCTTACCTCTCCAGTTGAGCACCAGCCTGGGTTCCTGAGTGACAGTGGCCACTTTTACAGCCTCCAGGTTCTCCTGGGCTGCGTATTTCAAAAACTCTTCAACATCGCCGGGAGCGATGACTACCGCCATTCTTTCCTGGGACTCGGATATGGCAAGCTCCGTACCGTCAAGTCCCGCATATTTTTTGGGTACCAGGTCGAGATTCACCTTAAGGCCGTCTGCCAGCTCACCGATGGCTACGGACACGCCGCCCGCTCCGAAATCATTACATTTCTTGATAAGCCTGCTTACCTCAGGGCGTCTGAACAGTCTTTGTATCTTTCTCTCCGTAGGGGCGTTACCCTTCTGTACCTCGGCGCCGCACTCTGTAAGGGATTCCTCGGTGTGTACCTTGGATGAACCCGTAGCTCCGCCGCAGCCGTCCCTTCCGGTACGTCCTCCCAGAAGGATGATGATATCACCGGGATCCGAGGTTTCTCTCTTTACGTTCTTTCTGGGGGCTGCACCCATTACGGCGCCTATCTCCATCCTCTTTGCCACATAACCGGGATGGTATATCTCCTTTACAAGACCGGTGGCCAGGCCGATCTGATTGCCATAGGATGAATAACCCTGGGCAGCGGTCCTGACTATCCTCTTCTGTGAAAGCTTGCCCTTCAGGGTGGCTGATGAGGGAACCGTGGGATCCGCAGCACCGGTAACACGCATAGCCTGATATACATAGGCTCTTCCCGAAAGGGGATCTCTTATAGCGCCGCCAAGACACGTGGCTGCACCACCGAAGGGCTCGATCTCCGTAGGGTGGTTGTGAGTCTCATTCTTAAAGGATACCAGCCACTCCTCCGTGGTCTCGGTACCGTCCTCATATTTGACAGTGACAGGTACCACTATGGAGCACGCGTTTATCTCCTCGGATTCCTCCATATCGTTGAGTTTTCCGTCTTTTTTAAGCTTTTTCATGGCCATGAGAGCCAGGTCCATAAGGCATACATATTTATCGCCGCCCTTTTCCATGACCCTGTCGCCGTAAAGCTCGTCCCTTGCCTTAAGATAATCCTTGTAGGTGTTCTCAAGACGTGCCTTGTATCTGCCCTCCTCAAAGGTTACATTCTTAAGCTCCGTGGAAAAGGTGGTATGACGGCAGTGATCGGACCAGTAGGTATCCAGAACCCTTATCTCCGTCATGGAAGGGTCTCTCTTTTCCTCGTTGGTGAAATAATTCTTGATATGCAGAAAATCCTTGAAGGTCATGGCCAGTGAAAGGGAATCATAAAGTTCCTTAAGCGCTGCCTCATCCATGGAAATAAAGCCGTCGAATATCTTTACATCCTCAGGCTCATCATAGTTCACCGCCAGGGTATCCGGGATCACGTCATCATTTGCAAAGCCCGAATCCACGGGATTGATCACATGGGCCTTTATCTGCTCCAGTTCCTCATCGGTTATCTTTCCCGACAGGCAGTAGGTAACAGCGGTCTGTATGATGGGATCCTGCTCCTCATCTATGAACCTGACGCACTGCATGGCGGAATCCGCCCTCTGATCAAACTGCCCGGGAAGGGCCTCCACTGAAAACACCTTATCATCCGCTTCATGGGGAAAGCTTCCTTCGTAAAGCACGTCTACGGGAGGCTCCGAAAAAACGATACGTTCTGCCTTTTTAAACACCTCATCGCTGACGCCTTCCACATCGTAACGGATAAGGATGCGCAGACGGTCCACACTTTTGATACCAAGGTATGATGCTATCTCCTTTTTCAGATCCTTTGCCTGTGATGAAAACTCTTCCTTCTTTTCCACATATATTCGACGAACCATTTTTTCCTCCTATTTCTCTATTATATTTAAGATCCTTCGCTTCGCTCAGGATGACAATGCAGCCAAGAGATCCTTCGCTTCGCTCAGGATGACAATGCAGCCAAAAGATTCTATCCTTCCCTCAGCCCCTGATCTGTCCGTTGCCTCTTATCCTGTACTTATACGAGGTAAGTTCCCTTAAGCCCATGGGACCTCTGGCGTGGAGCTTCTGGGTACTGATGCCTATCTCCGCCCCGAATCCGAATTCAAAACCGTCTGTGAACCTGGTAGATGCATTAACATACACCGCTGCGGAATCCACTTCGTTCAAAAACTTTTCGGCAGCGCTCTCATCATCTGTCACGATGGCTTCCGAATGATGGGTGGAATGTCTGTTGATATGCTCTATGGCCTCCTCTACAGATCCCACCACGCACACCGATATGATGGCGTCCGCATATTCGGTGTAAAAATCCTCGTCCGTGGCAGCCTTGATATCGTCTATGATCCTGCGGGTCTTCTCATCACCCCTGATCTCGATCCCCGCGCCCTTAAGGTCAGCAACTATCAGAGGGATCACCTTATCCGCGATCTTTTCATGGATCACCAGGGATTCACAGGCGTTGCACACTCCCAGTCTCTGGGTCTTGGCGTTGTGTATGATCTTCACCGCCATATCACAGTCGGCACTCTCATCCACATACACGTGGCAATTGCCGGTACCGGTCTCGATCACGGGGATGGTGGAATTCTCCACCGCAGCCCTGATAAGCCCCGCCCCTCCTCTGGGGATCAGCACGTCAATATAGCGGTTGAGCTTCATGAATGCCGTGGTCACCTGACGGTCCGTGCTGTCTATGAACAAAAGCGCATCCTCGGCAAAACCGTTATCCTTAAGAGTCTGTCTCAGCACCTTTACTATGGCTCCGTTTGACCTGATGGCATCGGATCCCCCCTTCAATACGGTGACATTGCCGGACTTAAAGGTAAGGGAAAAAGCATCCGCAGTAACATTGGGTCTTGATTCGTAGATGATGCCGACCACTCCGAGGGGTACGCTCACTCTTTCTATCTTAAGTCCGTTGGGCCGCTCAAAGCTTTCCAGAACATGGCCTGTGGGATCAGGGAGGTCACATACCTGGACCAGTCCCTGAGCCATGGCATCTATACGCTCTTTGGTGAGCTTCAGCCTGTCGATCATGGACTCCTTCATACCGTTTTGTTTTGCCGCCGCGATGTCCTGCCCATTTGCCTCCAAAATGACATCCGCATTGTCCGCAAGAGCCTTTGCGCACAGCTTAAGAGCCTCATTTTTCTTTTCCGTATCGAGAGTACGCATAACGTTCTCGGCACATCTGGCCTTTTTCCCTATGCTCTCCAGATATTCTGTTTTTTCGTCAAAAATCTCCATAACTTTTTTCCTTGTATGATTTTATATTTTATTTTATAATGTCTCATTGTCAGTGGGACGATCTGTCGCCGGCGCATAAGCGCGGGAGGAAAGTCCGGGCTTCACAGGACAGGATGCCGGATAACGTCCGGAGGGGGCGACCCCATGGAAAGTGCAACAGAAAGTATACCGCCGCTACAAGGCGGGCTCCATACGGACTCATTACGCATGTGAGCTTGCTCACAGATGCGTGAGGAGGACGGATGGAATTCGGCGCCAGCGGTAAGGGTGAAACGGCGTGTGTAAGAGACCACCGCGCACATGGTAACATGTGTGGCAGTGTAAACCCCATCCGAAGCAAGTCCAAGCAGGAGGCTATAGAGTGGTCCGCTCTGTCTCCGGGTAGGGCGCTCGAGCTTACCGGTAACGGTAAGCCTAGATAGATGACAGGTCACGACATAACCCGGCTTACAGTCCCACTGACACAGCCCCCGATTTTATATCGGGGGAGCCCGCCGGCTTTGAGGCATCAAAGAAATCCGGTTTCCGGATTTCCACCGCTTATTTCAAACCGGAAATACACTTCCGCCCACAAACTCCCTCACTATTGAATTGTTCGGGATTCCTTCAGTGGATGCACCCAGAAAATATTCCAAGAACTTAAGCAGTCTCTTGGCTTCAAAATACTGGGGATCATCCTCTTCTATTCCGAAGAGCAGAGGCTCCGCATACTGCTTAAGGAGCGCCAGCTCATATATGTGCGCCGAGTTGAACATCACATCAGCGCTTTCCTGATAAGGGAATATATTCTCATCCTCTCCCCTTCTCACGGAAGCCCACATATCAAGCGTCTTTGAGGCACTTGCTCCCCTGGTCCTGAAATCCCTCACCATACGGCGAAGGAGCCTGGCATCCGTGGTGGGTATCCTGTTGTGTTCATCCACATTCAATGTAGTGA
>JAEEGL013061462.1_pt1 | contig 12028 bp, 10 predicted proteins | sample 9134231 | NCBI WGS metagenome assembly JAEEGL01 (sample SAMN16246548, study PRJNA631951) | gut metagenome | biome: gut microbiome; feature: rumen; material: fiber-attached | host: Bos | place: Iran: Karaj | collected 2018-10
GATATCGATATGGTCGCTTGCATTTGACATAGATGAGCTGTAAGGAAGGAGTGGTGCTATGTATGCAACATCTGACAAATACAAAGCATCCCTTGACAGTGGCTGGCTGAATACTGATGTAAGGGGAAAGATAACTCTTACGAACGGAAACGAGATCGAGTTTGACGAGAGTAACATAGTTCCCGGATCCCTAACCTATACCAATAAGGCACTTAACGGAAATGATTTTTGTTTCGGAGGCGTTTATACCGGAGAGCTTACGGTTGACCTTATGCTTTCGGTCGACCGTTATTCTCTTAAGGATGCAAAGATCGAAGTTCAATATATACATACGACTGCTGACGGGGTTACGGATGTGATTCCCATCGGCATTTTTTATGTTTATGAGGCTACGAGAACTAAAAAGATCATATCCTTTAAGGCTTATGATTCCATGACGAGCTTTGATGCAGAAGTCGAAGAAACCACCAGCGGAACGCTTTATGATCTGCTCACATATATGTCTGAAAAGTGCAACGTGCCATTAGCTCAGTCGGAACAGGAGATAAACGCATTCGTTAACTCCGAATGGTGGCTCACCCTTGATATGGAGCAGATTTCCACCTATCGAGAAGCCTTGTCGTCCATAGGGCTTCTTTGCGGCAGGTTTGCTACCATTAACAGAAACGGAGAGTTGGAGTTTAGGACATTTAAGATGGAGCCGGAGGATTCGATATCGGCAAGACGTAGAACGGAATCAACCGTTGCAGATTTCAGGACTTTCTTTTATGGCGTTAAGGCAAGGTTCCTTTCAAAGGAAAACTTCTATCCGTACATCGCTGTTGATGAGACCATGACCACGGGACTCCTTCTTGACCTTGGGGACATAACGGTCTTTAAGGGAGAGGATACATCAAAGAAGGCTATTATGAATAACCTTCTTCAGGTGGCCCTAGGAATAAAGTATGTTCCGATGGAGTTATCCATGATATCGGATCCATCAATAGACCTTGGTGATTGTTTGGAACTTATGAACATCAATTATTCGGAAGAGTCAGTTCTGACTTCTGTTCACTCGATCACATGGACGTATCATTCAAAGAACCGGCTATCAAGCTTTGGCTCCAATCCGAAACTCAAAGGCATCGTTTCAAAAGAGGATAGGATCCTAAGCCAGCTTGAAGTTCAGATGTCAACGAAGGACCTGATCGTAAAGACTTACACCAACAGTAAGAAGATCACGGTAAACGAGAAGAAGGAACAGGAGGTATTCCTTTTTAACTTTGCTACAACGGCTAAAACGACGGTTATGTTTATGGGGACGGTTCCTTTTGAAGCCGACCTTGACGGCGTAGCGGTATTCAAAACATACCTTGACGGGGCATTGGATGAGACTGCCACAGTTCGTTATTACTTCGAAAGAGGAAGCCATATGGTATCTCTCACGAACTACTTCCCTATGGCAGCTGATGGACGTGCGACACTCAAGATCACAATGATAACCGAGTACTTTGAAAGTGACTACCGGAAACAGAACACGGATGTGATTTCCATCCTTGATTACGTTCAGAATCAGGGGATAGAGGTTGACGACAAGGGAGTGCCGCATCTAACAAAAGAGTTTACACCGGGGGAGATAGATGTAACGCCACCGGTTGTGAATATCAAGAAGTCAACCATAAAAGGCTTATTGTTTGCCCAGGGTATCGCCGGAGCAGGCCAGTGGGATGGAACGATCAACGTTACAGACGGCTTCGCACCTGTTGCACTTAGGACACTCGTTAATGGCGGCATAAGAGTGGGCTGCTTACGTGATAGCGCGCGCTTTACCGAGTTTGAGTTCCTGACTAAGAACATAACCGAACGCCTTACAGAACATATCAAAGCCGGAGGAGAGAAGAATATCGGAAACTTCTATGACGCTGCTTCATTTGAAATGGATCAGATACCCGTTGGACAGGGTGTTGATTTCTTTAATGGCGTGAAAGTCGGTATACCGCTTCGCCTTGGTTTTATGAATGATTCGACAGCTTTGAGTACAAAAGAGGAGGAAGAAGATGCTTAAGGGACATGCAAAGATAGAACTTACCGATGTTAAGTCGGGAATAAAAAAGACCTTTGAACATGACAACATGTTTACAAAGGCGGTAGCCAATTCGCTTAATAACGGCTGGGTGCAGATGGCAGGAGGCTTGAATACCCTTAAAAGCTGGTATCTGCCGCTTGTGAAAACTGCACTCGGCGGAGTTGTGCTTTTCGGTGATACGATTGACGAGGACGAGGATATAACCTTCTTTCCGGAAGGAAACCCGGTTATAGGATATGCCGGGGATATAGCTTCAGATGGTACATCAAAGTATTGGGGAAGTAAGAACCTATTGGAATCTGAAGACTACGATCCGGAAACAAAGACAGTCAAGTGGGTGTGGGATTTCGGAACTGCACAAGGAAACGGAACCATAAAGGCTCTCGGACTTATGAGCGGTGCTCAGGCTGACTATTATGGGGATTCCGTATGGCATAAGCTGTATAACAGAAGGCTTGATGTTTCTGCGTACTTTTCTTCATTCGGCTACCGTATAGTCGAGTGGGATGGCGATGTTATCACATGGATGGAGAACGGAACCGGGAAGGTAACGATCAAGAAGTCGAGGTTTAATCTTGATAAGGTAACCTTAAACAACACCATCGGAACAGCGGAACTCATATCTTCAGATGTGGTTGCCCTGCCGTTAAGCTCCGTGAACTACAACAGTATGTTTTGGAAAGACGGCTACGACGGTTATTGGTATGGCTTCATTATCATGGCGAGTGATGCATTTGACAGAGCGTACAGCAACGATAATTCGTATGGAACCGGAAACCGCTATATGCAGATCGTAAGGATAAACAAGGAGACGTTCGCCGTTGAATCGCATAACATCACCTTGCCGCAAGGGTATTACGCAGCACTTCCTGCGGTGAATCCGATCATTACAAAGAACTATATATGCTTCGGAACGTCCACCAATATGGGCTTCAGAGATAAACAGAGTTCAGGTGTTTTCGGCTCGACAACATACAACAGCAGTTATATCCGGAAAGATAAGATCATAAAGGTAAGTCTTAATGACTGGACGGTTGCTGTTACGGAACTTGAGGATGAGAACGGCGAAAAGTACTTTATGTATCCGAACACCTATACTTCTGACTTTGCCGCTTCTCTCAGATTTGGTGCAATGTTTGAGAACATCAGGCTTCCAAACGGAACGTATCAGATGAACGATATGATCCTTGATGATGATTGTAAGGTTGTAAAGCAGCTGAAACCGCCGTTCAATCCGAATACGGGAGTTCCGGTAAAAGCGTCATCGGAATATCAGAACGCATACACGATACTCACGCCATGGGCTACCTGCGTGGATTCGGATAGCGGTGATTTCTATACACGACCTATGGGATGGGTGCTGAATCGCAAGAAGAACCTCATTCTGATGTTTGGAAGACAAAGCGGTGCATACTATGCGCTCATTATGCCACTTTACTGCCAGCAGCTCTTTACCATCAATAACCTTTTGGATCCTGTTGTAAAGAGCTCGACACAGTCAATGAAGATTACTTACACGGTTACGGATGTAGAGGAGGATACATGAAGATACAGGATTTAGTTAAATGGCTGGCCATTCTTGGCTTTCCATCTGTTTTTATCATGGTTGCCTGGTGCGTGAAAACGTGCCGGCACTATGCAAAACAGCTGATGACGCTTGTGAAAGCACAACAGGCACAGATGCGGTCACAGCTTTTGGAACAATACCACTTCTATATGGATGCCGGATGGATATCCGAGGAACATATGGAAGATTGGGAAAATCAGTATAAGGCTTATCACAGCCTTGGAGAGAACGGAATCCTCGATAGCAGACGCGAGGATTTACTTAAATTGCCTAACAAGAAGAAGGAGGAGAAACAATGAGAAGTTATCTTACACAGTGGTTTAAGGCGGCAGGAGTCAGAGCTCTTAAGACCGTCGCACAGACAGCAGTAGCAACGATCGGAACATCGGCTGTACTTGGTGATGTGAACTGGACTATGGTGGCAAGTGCATCGATCCTTGCCGGAGTTCTTTCGCTTCTTACCAGCATCGCCGGTATCCCGGAAGTGCCCAAGGAGGACGAGTGATGGTTATTGTAAGCAGCATTCTCACAAAGAACCCGTGTTACACCACGGGGAGAAAGATCAAAGTTAAAGGACTGATGCTTCATTCGGTCGGGTGCTCCCAGCCGAAGGCATCGGTCTTTATTAAAAGGTGGAACTCGGAAAAGCAGGATCAGGCTTGTGTTCATGCCTTCATTGATGGAAACGACGGTAAGGTTTATCAGACGTTGCCGTGGGACCACAGAGGATGGCACGCCGGTGCCGGAGCTAACAACACCCACATCGGTGTTGAAATGTGTGAACCGGCAAGTATCAAGTATACGAGCACCTTCGGTTTCACAGTGACAAACGAAAAAGATGCGATTACGGTGGCAAAGAGAACGTACCAGTCTGCGGTCGAACTCTTTGCTTTTTTATGTAAGACCTACAACTTGGATTCATTGAAGGACGGCGTAATCATAAGCCATAAGGAAGGATACAAGAGAGGTATCGCATCGAATCACAGCGATCCGGAACATTTATGGAAGGGACTCGGCCTTGACTATACTATGGACGGTTTCCGTAAAGACGTAAAGAAAGCCATGACCGGAACGCAGCAGGAACCCAAGAACACAGAAGTTCTTGCCCGTGAGGTCATCTGCGGCCTTTGGGGTAACGGTTCCGAAAGAAAAAGACGGCTCACAGCAGCCGGATACAATTACAGAGAGGTTCAGGACCGAGTCAATGAGATCCTGAGATAAAGCAAAGAGCCTATGAGGAAGTAATCCTTGTAGGCTCTTTTTTGTTTGAATTATTCTAAAAAAAGTCTGCCGTCACCTGCAGACTTTCTCATTATCTTGGAGGTTTGTGAAAGTATCTTACTTTCCGATTACCTCCTTTTTAAGATTATTTTTTAAACGAGAATATGTATAATCATATTCCGTAAACTCGTTATACTCGTCTTCCTCTACATCCTCCTCAGCATCAGTATTGCAAATTACAAGGCCGTTGATGTAAAGCTTATCTGTAAGCGAAGTGTTAAAATTCCAGTATAAATCAGAGTCATTATTTGTTAAACATATATCCTGGGCTTTAAGGTACATATCCCACTTTTCGCGATAATGATCTACGCGGTAATAGATATCGTAGCCTGCAACATCTCCGATTTCTGTGAAGTAGCACTGAAGGTATGTGTTCAGAACAACACACTTGTCCAGCATAATCTGATTGTCTTCCTTCAAAGGCATATCATAATTCTTGACCATAATTTGAGTCTCAGAACTGGAATAATTCTCCTTCATAAGGTAAGATACATTATCGTTCCCGAATATCTTCTCAATAAAGTCAATTAGAGCAGTTGTCTGGATGTTCTTAAGTCTGATAAACACCGTGCCTACAAATCTTGGCTTATTCTGAATACCTTTAAGATCTTTAAAGAATCTCACCCCGGAAGCAGAGTCCATAAAGTTTACTTTGGAGTCATCTTCTTCCTTTGGCTTCTTTTTCTTGTTGACGTCTTCCTGCTGGATTTCGTAGTGATTTTCTACTTTGATGATTTTGAAAGCAAGCCCATTGGCTTTGAAGCACGGGAACTTATCAGCTTTCTCATCGTTTGTTAAGATATGGCAGCATACAAGATTGTAATCTGCAGTCTTGCCACCTTTACTTTGCGGAAGGATATGATCGAGATTCCATCCGAACTCGCTATTGCGGTCATTGTACGCGCCCTTGGCAATGGTCCTGCCGGTATAATCTTTAACCTTAGTTTCCTTGCCAAAGGACTTGGTCCAAAGACGCATAGCCGTCTCCCTGTTTAAGTCCATGTGTTTTGTTTTTTGCATCGTTTCTTTTACGGAAAAAGATGCTTACAAACCTCCTATGATTTGTCCCGTAAATACATGCGACCAACCATAGGGTGACCTATTGCTATGAACCTCAAAGGGCAATCCTCTTAATAGCTTTACAGAAGATTAGTCAGTCAGTTTTCTTAAAAAGAAAATATTCAGATTTACGAGCAGGCCTATTATAGCATTTTTTTGTTTAGATTCAAACATTTTGTACAAACATTTTTGTATAAAACATTTAGATGAAAAAATACAATGGGTTTGTTATAATAATCTAAGGTTTTCTGAATGGAGGAATGCTATGACTGATAAACTTGGACGTCTTGAAGAAATAAAGGATTTGAGAAAGATATGGCCACATGAGGCTTTGGACTTTACTCCGTGGCTGGCTGATAATATAGACATTCTTGCAGAAGCAGTGGATCTTGAAATAACTGTTGATGAGACCGAGAGTTCCGTTGGAGACTTCAATGTTGATATTTACGCATCAGAAACCGGGACAGAGCGTAAAATTATAATTGAAAACCAGCTGGAGGATACAGACCATGATCATCTTGGAAAGCTGATAACGTATGCATCCGGGAAATCAGCAGATGTTGTGATTTGGATTGTTAAGCGTGCTCGTGAGGAACATAAGGCTGCCATAGAGTGGCTTAACGCGCATACTGACGATAAAGTGGGATTTTTCTTGTGTGAAATTAAACTATTCCGTATAGGCGACTCGGATCCGGCTGTTAAGTTTGAAGTGGTTGAAAAGCCCAATAACTGGGCAAAGGAAATAAGAAAAGCCGAAAACAATAGCGAGAATCATCAGAGAAGACTTGAGTACTGGACAGCCTTTAATGAATACGCCTTTAAAAATGCGGAGTTTGCTAAACAGTTTAATCAGCGCAAAGCTACTACTGATCACTGGATGGATCTTAGCATTGGATCGTCAAGGTGCCACATTGGAATTACAATGATTCAGAAAAGGAATGAAACCGGCGTGGAGTTATACATTTCTGATGACAAAACTCTTTTCAAACAGTTATATGAGAAGAAATGTTCAATCGAACAGGATGCTGGTATTTCATTTGATTGGCAAGAATTACCTGAGAAAAAGGCGAGCCGTATCATAATTACCAACCATGCGGATTATGATGACAAAGAAAACTGGTCAAAGCAGTTTGATTGGATTGAGGATATGGCTTTGAGGATAAAAAAGGCATTTAAAAAGTATATATAATTCTAAGATTATGAAAAAAGGTTCGTTCATTTTTCATAAGAGTAGCCCATAACTATCCGTGATGGAGCGTTATGGGCTTTTGTTTATTTTGAGTAATAATAAATTATTATTGGCGAACTCTTATCGAAAGTATCGCCTTTTCCAAAAATCTCTTTTCCGTATACTGTGACGTGTTCTACAGACATGTTTTTAGTAAATATGCCCTTATTTTCATTTGATTTCGTTGTAGTTACATTGTTAAAACCGGTATTTCTTAACATTTCAGCTATGGAATTTGCATCTTGGCCTTTCATTTCTTCAGATGACAGGGGAATAGAAATGTATTCAATACTGCCTTTATTTTTTTCGCGTTGTTTGTCCATTATTATGGATATATAATTCTCACGTTTTGCGTTCCACGCTGCTTTGTCGTCACGTGAATCTCCGGTGTAATATAACTGATTGGCAAGAATTAAAGCCATGTCGTAATCATTTGAGGATATTGCTGTAACTAGTTGCTTCTCTATTTTTTTCATTTCGGCTTTCGGCCCTCCGACAAAAAAATAGTATAGCATTCCGTACATCAGAATGAAGAGTATAACTGATCCTAACGCTATTCTGATACCTGTTTTACTTTCTCGTTTTTCTTTTTCTTCATTGGAGTTTAAAATGTATTTTTCATGCTCGAGATTTTTTTCGAGCATTTTTTCTTCGTGTTCAAATTCTTTTAATTTTACCCCTGCTTTGTAAGCCTCCTTGCTCATCTCATCAATTTGAATTTTAGTTCCACAATAAGTACAGAAAAAAGTGTCGATCCCTTCTTTGATTTCAAGTGATGCCGAGCATTCAGGGCATTTAAGAGAAATAAGTTTCATAACGTAGCTAAGGCTCCTTTGCATTTTTGTATAGTATATTATGGCAAATGTGGTTTTATTTTGCAATATGAGAAAGAAAGGAGGAAGCTGTTAGAAATTCTTTATGGAATAAATAACCGGAATGGAATATAATCAAGATGTTTTTGGATAGTTGAAAATGTTTCAATAATCACAATTAGGGAGACTAGTGTATGAAAAGGTTTTTGGGACTGCTTTTGATAGCTTTTACAAGTTTTATAATAGGCTGCGGAAGTGATTCTGTAAGGATTCCGAAGGCTGCTGTTGACTATTTGAATATGAATTACCAGACGGTTCAAAGGGAGATTATAAACGCCGGACTGAATAATATAGAGGTCATTGCTGTCGAGGATATAGATAGTAATTCTGCCAAGGCTGAAGATAGTGTTGCCTCAATTACTATCGACGGCAACTCTGTTTTTTTGGAAAAGACGAGCTTTGATAGAGATGCAAAGGTCGTAATAAAATATCATAGGATTCCAAGAAAAGTTATCCCTATAGGTGCTGAGGAAGCTGAAACAATTGGGGCAGAAGAATTAAAAAACAGATTCGAAGAGGCTGGTTTTGTAAACATATCTCTTAGTGAGGTTGTTGACATTGATCCGGACCTTGATCAGCGTGAGTTTGTTACAGAGCTTATCGCTGGAAAGCAGGAAAATGTCAAACAGGGAGATGAAATTGTGTTTGATGAGAAAATCTCAATCATTACACATTTACCCTTTATGAGATATAAAGTAGGGATAAGTATTGATTTTGTTTCGAATCTTTTTTTCAATAAGTATGATGTTGATGTTTTGATAGATGATCAAATCATTGATAGCATGGAACACGGGGTTGATAAGTCATTTGAACTTGTGCTGAAAGAGGGAGAACATAACGTTGCGTTCACTAAAAAAGGTGAGAAAAGCGTACTTGGAAGCATAAAATTACAGGTTAGCAATGCACTTGTTGTCGGGTATAAAATCAGCTGTGATTCGAGCAGCAAAGTGGCGGTCACGGAAACCTACTCTTATGATGCCAATGGGGATGAGGTTATGATTGATTCTTCTGCTTCACTCTATAGCGGGAAAAACTATAAGGAAGTGCAAGCGTCGTTAGAAGAAAAAGGGTTTACAAATATAACGGTTGTGCCGGTTTATGATATATTCTGGGGAATTACTCCTACGGAATCGATTTCTAGCGTCGCGATTAATGGCAAAACGGATTATAAGAAGGGGGATGTATTTCCTAAAGATTCAGAGATAATTATTATGTACCATATGAAAGAGGAAGATGATCCTAACAAGCCTACGAGTACGCCGACTCCGACAGTTACACCACGTCCGACAAGTACACCACGTCCGGCAAGCACATCACTGCCAACAAGCACACCACGTCCGACAAGCACGCCGCGTCCGACGCATACTCCAAAGCCGACTCCTACGCCTTTGGCAGCGGATGAGATAATGATTTATGACGCGTATAATGAAGCTTGGGGCCAGGACTATTCTTATGCATTAAAGATTTTGAAAAATGCAGGGTGTAGGAATGTTAGCCTTAAGCCAATATATGATTTACCTAATTCATGGGGAGATACTGAAAATATTGTGACAGAAATCCTATACAATGGACGTGATTATTTCCCGGATGATTATGTAATAAAACAAGATGATAAGATTGAATTGGTTTACCATAAGAAATCCGCAGAAACACCAAGTAAAACGCCTACACCGGCACCCGCTGCTATGTATAATAATAATGATTATATAAATACGCTGTCTGAAGTTGGAGAAATTGTTACCTTTGGAAAATATGAGCAGAATAATAAAACCAGTGATGGAAAAGAGAATATTCAGTGGATTGTGCTTGACGAAAAGGATGACAGGGTTTTACTTTTAAGTTTGTATATACTGGATAACATGCCATATGAAAAGAATAATTCATCTATGAATCATAACTGGAAGCCAAGTTCAATAAGAGAATGGCTAAATAATGATTTTGTATCGAACGCATTTACGACGAAGGAGCAAAAACTAATATATGAAAACGAAACTATAGAAACCGTTAGCAACGTTGAAGTAAAATCGCTCGATAAGGTTTTTCTTCTTACCCATGATGAGGCATATGATTATTTATGTGAATCTCAATATAGACAAGCGGCAGGCACGTTATATGCAATAAAGGGGAAAAAATTGTTTGAAAATAAAGATAACGGAATGTCTGAATGGTGGATGAAAGACTACAGTAGCCGTGGCTACGTTTATGTTATTCGAAGTTCGGGAGAAATTGAAGGAACATTTGAAGTGGGGGTACAGGAATCACAGAAAGATGGCGTAAGACCTGCAATTTGGGTTCAAAAGTCTGCGATAGGATATTGATTTCAGTATGGGTAAATACCACAACTTCATTAATGAACATGATAAAGGATCGAGAAATCGGTCCTTTTTTTACGCCAATTTCAAAAGTATAAAAAAATTAAAGTTTTGAAAGTGAGAACGATTATTGAAGGTAATTTGCGGCACCAGTTTGGGGTGCTTGTTTTTTTATGCCTTTTTCTCATTTTAGTTTCAAACCGCCGTTTTTTATGCGCTTAATGCACAGACGAGGAATGAGCTCTCGTTTGGAAGGAGAAAACAGCAATGAACGAAGAAAAGCTGATATGTAACGATCAACTGCCGGAAGTCCTATTCACTCCGGAGGCTGAAAAACTGGCTATTAAACTGGCTGCCTACGACATCATGAAGCAGCTTTGCGAAGAAGGGAGGATCACGGCGGATGAACTACGATATATCGCTCAAAAGCATGAGATATGCGTTGATAATAAGTGATTATAGATTTAATATGACGCAGCATACGATAGGACGGGTACTGCACCGGGAAAGACAAGAGGTATTCGCATGAGACGACGAGTTGCTATTTATGCCCGCGTTTCTACAGAGCATGAGGCTCAAATCTCCGCTTTGGAAAATCAGGTGCAATATTACGACGAATTATTAGCTAGGCATCCTGAATGGGATCTCGTAGAAAGGTACATTGATGAAGGTATCACCGGAACCTCCACCAGAAAAAGAGAAGGATTCCTTCGTATGATGCAGGATGCAAAGGATAAGCGATTTGAACTTGTTATCACCAGAGAGGTTTCTCGATTTGCAAGAAATACGGTGGATACATTGCAACATACAAGACTCCTCAAGGAATATGGCGTGGAGGTGTGGTTCACAGAAGATAATATTTGGACATTGAACGATGAAGACGGAGAACTCAGGTTGTCAATTATGGCTACCCTCGCTCAGAACGAAAGTAAAAAGATATCCCAGCGTGTTAAAGCGGGCCAGATGATTTCCTTTAAGAACGGCGTCCTTTACGGGAACGGTAATATTCTCGGTTATGATCGTATCGACGGCAAATTGGTCGTCAATAAGGAACAGGCCGAAACGGTAAAGAGGATATTTGAACTGTATCTTGAAGGAAATGGCGTTAGAAAGATCCAAGACATCATGGAACAAGAAGGCAGAAAAACGTCTACAGGACTTTCAAGATGGCATGTGGGAAACATCGACAGGATCCTTATGAACCCGTTCTATTGCGGGCGTATCGAGTACCGAAAACAATATGTTCCCGATTATCTAAAACAGAAGAAAATCAATAACCATGGTGAGATAGAAAAGATCTTTGTACAAGGAACACATGAAACAATTATTTCGCCGGAGGTGTTTGATGAGGCACAGAAGATCAAGGAACAGAGGGTTATCGTCAAAAAGAATGAAAGAGGAGAGATAATCAGGACGGGCCAAGCACCCTGCAAAAATATCTGGGCTGCAAAGTGCAGATGCGCTTGTGGACATGCAATGAACCGAAGATTATCTCATGTAACTAAGGACGGGAAGGAATCGTATATCTTTCAATGTTTCGCACAACTTCGAACCGGTTCTCCTTCATTAAGAATGAAGAAGGGTTTGAGTACCGAAGGTATCTGTGATAACACAACTTTCATGGAATGGAAGCTTGAAATAATA
>JAEEGL014202023.1_pt1 | contig 12028 bp, 11 predicted proteins | sample 9134231 | NCBI WGS metagenome assembly JAEEGL01 (sample SAMN16246548, study PRJNA631951) | gut metagenome | biome: gut microbiome; feature: rumen; material: fiber-attached | host: Bos | place: Iran: Karaj | collected 2018-10
ATATACGATGTTTCCATCGAGCGTATTTCCGGAAGCCTTACGGACCACTATTCACCCAATGAAAAGGTATTAAGGCTTTCCGACAGCGTATATGGTTCAACATCCGTTGCTGCTATCGGCGTTGCGGCTCATGAATGCGGACATGCCATTCAGCACAAGGAGGAGTATGGTCCCCTTAAGCTTCGCTCGGCAGCAGTACCCATCGCAAATATCGGCTCAAAGATCTACTGGCCCTTCATCATTTTAGGCATCGCCCTTGGCATGGTGGGACTTGCGGAAGTGGGAGTTGTGTTGTTTTTGTTTGTTGTTTTCTTTCAGCTGATCACATTACCCGTAGAGTTTGACGCTTCAAAGCGTGCCCTTGGTGTGCTGGATACCCGGGGGATCCTGGCAGGAGTTGAATACGACGGAGCAAAGAAGGTTTTAACCGCAGCTGCCCTCACCTATGTGGCATCCCTGCTTTCCTCCATCCTTCAGCTCTTAAGACTCATCGCCCTCACCCGAGGCTCCGGCGGCGGAAGCAGAAGAAGATACAGATAGTGCCAGTTACAGAAGATCGGCCCTCATTTCAGAAATGAAGTGGGGGCTTTTACTTGACAGATGTCAAGCAAATTGATATTATTTTCGTGGAATTACTTGACAAACGTAAAGTGATTTGAGGAATTTGCATGAATGATATCATTTTTGAAGTTAAAGATATGCGGTACCTTAACTGGACCAAAACCCGTAAGTCATCCGGAACAGCAGGCTCATTTCTGAAGGCTTACGATGATACGGGTAAAAAGAAAAAATACTATAAGCTTTCCGACTATGATTCCGTGAAAGGGATTATAGGACACGAGTGTGTAAACGAGATCGTGGTGCAGAGGCTGCTGGATTTCTTCGGCATAGAGCACCTTCGGTATACGCTTGTTCATGCGCTTGTGACGATTGATGGCAGGGATCATGAGACATATCTTTGTGAATCGGAGGATTACAAGGGTAAGAGCGAGAGCAAGATCTCGCTGGAAGACTTTTATGCCTTATACAAAGAAAATGAAGAGACACCTATAGAATTCTGCAAAAGGATGGGCTGGGAGCAGTATGTTTATGAGATGTTTCTGATAGATCATCTTGTGTTGAACAGAGACCGGCATGGAGCCAATATAGAAGTTTTGAGAGATGCAAAAACAAAAAGCACTCGTCTTGCCCCCTTATTTGACCACGGTTTAAGTCTGGTGTGTCGGTGTCATTCGGTGAATGAACTTGATGATTTTGATGTGACGGAAGACAGGAAAGTTCAGTCATTTGTCGGTACTTCAAGTACCTTTGAAAATGTAAAGGCCATTCCGAAGGCATACTTCGATGAATTGCCAAAACTGGCGGAAGCGGATCTGGATAAGGTATTTGAAGGTTTGGAGACTGTGATCGGACGTGAGTTTATCGACAAAATGCGTACAATGATATGGGAAAGGTGGTGCAGCCTTGACAGTATTTGAAATACGTGACAAAGCCTGTAAGGGCAGTCTTCTGGGATATCTTTTCTATTATGACAGAAGCAGGCGATTTTTTACGGAATTACTGAGTGATACGGATGATTGGACATGTCCGTTCATTTTTTCCGACCTTGTTAAAAAGGGCATATACAGTATAGATTCCGTGCGAAGCGGCAAGTTTGTGGCGCAACGCATTATTCCCCCGGACAGACAGAATCTGGGATCCATTCTGAAGGAGAACGGGCTCAAAGAATATGACGAGTATAAGCTTCTTTTACTGAGTGAGGGACGCTGCTCCCAGGATGAACTGTATCTGGTTAGAATATCCGAAAAGAATATAATTGCAGAGATTTCAAAGCGTCTTGCGGGGAAGGTACAGGATGTTATGCCTCTTGGCAACCGGAAAGTGCTTGTTTTTACGGAAGATCGAAAGAGTGTTATTGTGGATGTGGAAAAGCTTTGCCGGGATGACAGGCTGTTTGGCAATGTTCTGAACAGCGATGAGATTTTTTATAGTGTCCGTGTGTCTCCCGGGGGCAATGGAATAGAGTGGGGGGAGGAACGGTTTATTTCAGCGGAAGTTCTCCGGGCTAATGGACAGGAATCCTTCATATCTTATGATGACCTTACCGATTTTATAAAAACCCGCCTGGTGGACACGGCTGAAGCTGCCTCAATTCTTAATTGCTCCAGGCAATACATAAAGCAGCTTTCGGACAAAGAAAGACTCACACCGCTTCGTGAGGGTGCAAATTCCAATCTGTTTTTAAAAAGCGAGATTGAACGGGAATGATTTCGCCTTTTTCGATTATGACAAACCGGCGGACCTTAGACCTGATGGTAAAACAGTAATTGTCATTGGTGATAAAAAACAAAAAAACCATTAAATTGATGGCAAAAACATCTTGATTTACCATCAATTTAATGGTTTAATTACTTTGGAGGTGGTAGTATGACCAAAGAGTATATAACTCCAAAGTACACAAATTCAGCTGAGATCAAGAGTGTTCGCAACTTGCTTAAACTCACGCAGAAGCAGTTTGCGGATTTCGTCGGAGTCTCCAAGCCTACGGTGGAAAGGTGGGAATCGGGTGATGACAAGATAACCGGCCCCATTGTTCTTTTGATTGAAATTTTGCGACGTTCGCCTCAGATCGAGAATGATTTTATTCTTCCGCCCAATAAAGCCAAAATGCGGCTTAAGTATTATTACCGGGACATGCTATGTACGGTTATAGATGTGGATGAGATAGAACAACGGGTTAAGATAAAGAACTATACAAACAATTTACTTTACCGTGCCTTTGGGAAAAATGAGCAGCCTTCTTTTTCTGATTATGAGGAGTTTCTGGAGTCCAGATGTTTCCCGGGCTCGCGGGATAAGATGAAACTGATGCTAAAGGAATATGACATTCCCTTTTATGATCCGCTGCTTATTATCGAAAAAACGGGCGGGCGAATGGAGGAAGATGACTTTCATATCGTAGTGGAAAGGTGAGTTCATGGTTGAATTATTTGAAAAAGACTTAATTGAAACAGAGAACCGTTCATCCAAAGGAAATCAACTGAAATGGCGCAACGGCGATATGTGGTATAAAGCCGATTACACGGGCTATGAAGGCTTATCGGAGTATGTCATATCGCATCTGCTGAAAAAGACATCTTTAAAGTCTGAGGAGTTTCTACTTTACGATCTTGAAGACATAAGATATAAAAGCGCGATCTTTCATGGCGTAAAAAGCAAAAACTTTTTGGAGCCGGGGTGGCAGCTGATAACGCTGGAACGGCTCTTCAAAAATGTTTACGGCCAAAGCCTGAATGCGCTGATATATAAGACAAGAGATCTTGAAAACAGACTGAAACTCCTGGTTGAAGAAACCGAAAGGCTTACAGGCATCAGAGATTTTGGTATCTACATAGCAAAAATGCTTACAGTAGATGCTTTCTTCTTAAATGAAGACCGTCATACTCACAACATCGCCGTTCTGACCAATGAAAACGGTGAATTCAGACTTTGCCCGATATTCGATCAGGGCGCCGGCCTTTTGGCCGATACCACCATGGATTATCCGCTTGGCGAGGATGTATACAAACTGATCGATTCAGTAAAGGCAAAAACAATCTGCGAGAGTTTTAATGACCAATTGGATGTTGCGGAAAAGTTATACGGCTCTAATATCGGATTTTTCTTCACTAAAAAGGATATAGCGGACATCATAGACAGTGTGCCTGATGAAAGCTACAGTGCAGAGATCAGGGAGAGAGTAAAAACAATCTGCTTTGAAAAAATGCGACAAATGAAATATCTGTTTGACCAATAGAATCAGAAGGTCCTGATCGGAAGAAAGATTTTTGAGATGAGGAAGTAAATTGATATGAATTTTTATGTAGATTTTGATGACTGTCTTTGTGAGACGGCGAGGTCCTTTACGGAGATCGCGGAAAGGCTTTTCGGGATAAAGCTTCCCTACGAAGAAGTTAAGTTCTTTAATCTCCAGCAGACATTCGGATTAACGGATGAACAATATACCCTTCTGATGGAGGAGGGCCATCGTCCCGAGACATTGCTTTCCTATGAAGAGACACCGGGATGCTCTAAGGTGATAAATGAGTGGCTGGATATGGGCCATGAAGTGAATATCATCACCGGCCGCCCTTACGGTGCATATGAAGCCTCAAGACAGTGGCTTGACGAACACAACCTAAAAAGGGTGAAGCTTTACTGCCTGAATAAGTATGGCAGGGACGCATTCTACGGATCCGGCTCCCACAATCTGGAACTTGAAGACTTCTACAAAATGAAGTTTGACTTCGCAGTGGAAGATTCACCCCTGGCCCTGCCTTATCTTGAGCATTTCCCGGGCCTTAAGGTCATGGTGTTTGACCGTCCCTGGAACCAAGACTGCGAGTTTCCGAACGAAAACTTTATGAGATGCACCGACTGGCAGGTGATCAAGGCACAGGCGGAGTTAAATTTTTGATTTCTTATGTAATGACGCGAAAAAATATGATATTATAGTCAGTAGAGGCAAAGACGCTTTCAGAAATGAAGGTCTTTGCCTTTTTTGTTTAGTACGAGAAGGAGGGTTGAAAATGGTCAAATTGAACGATTACCTGTATTCGGGGGATACGGTGTTAAAGATCCTGCACAGATATCACGACGATCTTAAGGAAGATGCAACGCGGACAAAAAACGGTATAGATATAATACATTGCAATTTCCTGCTGCAGATCATAGATCTGCTTGAGCACAATGACTTTCTTACTTCCCAGTCCCAACGGCTGAGGGAATTTTACAAGTATATGTCCAATGAGTATCCATTTCTTGCTTTCACTTTCAAAGGAAGAATAAAATCCCTTTTAAGGGCGGAGCAGAAGTTTAACGGGCTCATTGTGGAGCATGTGGACGAGTATTATCGCAAAAATCATGCATTTCCGAGCATTGCGGAGCTTAAGCAGGAGATGGGAGCCATAAGGGATCTGATCGCATATCGGATCGTCATTTCCATGCCCGCATGTCATTTAAAGGAAGGAGATAACGGCGAGGAGATAGAACTTAAGTATCTCTACGAGATCGCCAATGCCCTTCCGGGTTTTCTGGAAGAAAAAGGCTTTACGGCAGAAATATACGGAATCCCCGGAAAAGATCCCTCTGAGAGGATCTCTGAGTCCCTCCGGCCGTATTACAGGGACTACATAAAGAATCCCAGTCCCTACGGCTATAAATCCCTCCACATCACCTTCTATGACAACCAGTCCAGATCCTACTGCGAAGTTCAGATGCGTACCAAGCAGATGGATGATTATGCCGAGATTGGTCCTGCACATCACCTGGGCTATGAAAAGAGACAGGATGCTGAAAGAAGAACAATAGATGCAGTTCCTATAGGCGAATGTGCGTATTTTGATGAGGCTTACGAGCGCGGTTTGTTGTTGCAGGGCCTTGACCTTTCCAAAGTGAACGTAAACCTCTTCGGAGCGGTAAACAACCAGCTTGTAAATGACGGCTGCGGCTTATATCGCGGCCGACTGATCCTGCCCTATGAGCATCTTTCCAGATTTCAGAATGACATAATTGACTGATAGTGAGATAATGAAACCGAAGATCATTTATTAATTATTTCAGGGGGAGCAAAGAATGGAAATAGTATATAAACGATTGACGGAAAAAGAATTAGACACGATCATTAAGATGCGAATAGACCAGCTGACGGAGGAGTACACTTCCGAAGGCAGGACCGTGCCTGAGGGCGTGGATCTGGAAAAGTCACTGATGGACTTCTATAAAAAGAATATGGCCGCCGGCACATATGTTTCCTGGCTTGCCTTTGATGGCAACAAAATAGTCGGAACAAGCGGCATGTCCTTCGCCGAGAAACCGCCGTATTTTACCTGCCCCACAGGAAGGCTTGGCATCTTATCCAGCATGTACACAGACCCCAATTACCGTCGTCTGGGCATCGCCACACAACTCCTCGACAGAGTCGTTAAGGAGGCCAAAGACTACGGCTGCGGCACAATCTACATCACCGCCTCCGACATGGGCGTAAAACTCTACGAATCCTACGGCTTTAAGCACAACGGCAATTTTATGCAGTACAACTTCTGAACCTCCGATTTTATTCCTTTTTTGCTAAAGTGAACCTCCGATTTTATTCCTTTTTTGTTAAAGTGAACCTCCGATTTTATTCCTTCTGTGTTTTGAACATGAGTAAAGTTTTAGCAGAGCATCGTTCTCGGTGCTCTGTTTTTTATGAGGATAAAGGGGTATAATGGGAGCATGGATCACAAAATTTTTATTGTCGAGGATGACAGGGGTATTGCGGAGGGCATTACCGAACAAATGAAGCAGTGGGGGCTGGAGGCGAAGGTGATTTCGGACTTCAGGAATGTTATGGGGGAATTTGCGGAGTTTGATCCGCATCTTGTTCTTATGGACATTTCTTTGCCTTTTATGAGCGGCTATCACTGGTGCAGCGAGATAAGGAAAGTTTCTTCGGTTCCGGTCATTTTTATTTCCTCGGCTTCGGACAACATGAATATCGTAATGGCGGTAAATATGGGGGCGGATGATTTTATTGCAAAGCCCTTTGATTTAAATGTCCTTACCGCAAAGGTTCAGGCGATGCTTCGGCGCGCGTACGATTTCGGGGCTTCTTCTCCCGTGATCGAGTGCAAGGGAGCGATACTGAATACCGGGGACAATACACTTACCTATAATGACAGTAAGATCGATCTTACAAAGAATGAGTACAAGCTGGTGCTGACTCTTATCAAGAACCGTGGCAAGATCGTAAGTCGCGAGAAGCTTATGGAAGCCCTGTGGGAGAGCGGGGATTTTGTGGACGAGAATACTCTTACCGTCAACGTGGGACGGCTTCGAAAGAAACTTGAAAACGCGGGACTTAAGGATTTCATCATCACCAAGTCAGGCGTTGGTTATACAGTGGGGTAAGGCATGAAACTGTTTTGGGCATATGTCAAAAGCATATTGAGCGGGGTATTGTTCTTTGCAGGTCTTTTTATTCTGCTTATCATTTCATTTTCCCTTTACGGACTTCCCCTGAAGGCATTGGTATATCCGGTGCTTCTTTGTTCTTTGACAGGAATTGTGTACCTTGCGTACAGATATCATTTGATCCGCAAATCCTACAAAGAGATCTGTGAACTCAAGAATGCCGCCGCCGAGCTCATCGATAAGGCTCCAAGGCCGGCAATCCCTTTTTCGGAGGATTACGCCGAAATCATAGAGAACCTTGCGGAGCAGAAGCGAAGGGTTTTGGAGGATACGCAAAAAGAAACCGCAGAGCTTATGGACTATTACACCCTCTGGGTTCATCAGATAAAGACTCCCATAGCCTCCATGAAATTAAGGCTCCAGCGAGAGGACAGCGAACTGTCACGGAACCTTCTTTCCGAACTGGGACGTATCGAGCGCTATGTTGAAATGGTGCTAACTTATTTGAGGCTCGAAGGCCCCGGCAGCGACTATGTTTTTAAGGACTGCGACCTTGATGCAATAATTAAAGAAGCGGTGAAGAAGTTCGCCGGCGATTTCATCATGAGCAGGATCAGACTCAATTATGAGCCGGTCAACAGGAAAGTGCTCACCGATGAAAAGTGGCTTTCCTTCGTCATCGAGCAGGTGCTTTCAAATGCCCTGAAATATACGAATCAGGGAGAAATCTCAATATATGTGGAGGATCCGCTGACGCTTTGCGTCAAAGACACGGGTATAGGCATTTCCCCCGAGGATCTTCCCAGGATATTCGAGAGAAACTTCACGGGTGTCAGAGGACGCACCGACAAGAAAGCCAGCGGCATAGGCCTGTATCTCTGCAGTAAGATCAGCAAAAACTTAAACCACGGTATCAGCGCCGAGTCCGAAGCAGGCCGCGGAACAACAATAAAGATAGACCTGAATACGGTTAAGGGTTTTGTCGAATAAAATGAATGTGACAAAAATGTAAGTTTTTGATGCCGGATTGTAAGCCGATTCAATGGAAGGGATCGGCTTATTTTTATAAAATCAAACCGAAAACGAAAGGGAGGTTTGAAAAATGAGTTTACTTGAAGTCAATAACCTTAAAAAAATCTATAAGACACGTTTCGGCGGCCAGGAAGTGGAAGCCCTTCGTGACGTCAATTTCGTGGTTGAAGAAGGCGAGTTTGTTGCCATCATGGGCGAATCCGGTTCCGGAAAAACAACACTTTTAAATATCCTTGCGGCATTGGACAAGGCCACCGCAGGTAAGGTTGTTTTAAGCGGCATGGATCTTTCCGGTATTTCGGAAAAAGAGATCGCCACATTCAGACGTGACAATCTTGGTTTTGTGTTCCAGGAGTTCAATCTGTTGGATACTTTTTCCCTTGAAGACAATATTTTCCTGCCTCTGGTGCTTGCGGGAAACAACTATAAGGATATGAGAGACAGGCTTGCCCCCATAGCTGAGAAACTGGGTATCACAGAGCTTCTTAAGAAATACCCTTACGAGGTTTCCGGCGGACAGAAGCAGAGAGCGGCAGTTGCCAGAGCGCTTATCACCGATCCAAAGATCATCCTTGCGGACGAACCCACGGGAGCCCTTGATTCCAAGGCATCTGACGAGCTTTTAAGACTCTTTAGCGAAGTAAACGCTCAGGGCCAGACGATCCTAATGGTTACCCATTCGGCAAAGGCTGCCAGCTGCGCAGGACGTGTTCTTTTTATAAAGGACGGAGAAGTGTTCCATCAGATCTACAGGGGCGAAAATTCCAACGAGACCTTCTATCAGAAGATCACCGAAACCCTCACCATGCTCTCAGGGGGAGGTAACAGATAATGAAAACACTTTTTTACCCCAGACTTGCACTGGACGGATTAAGGAAAAACAAAAGAATGGTATTTCCTTACATTCTTACCTGCATATGCATGATCTGCATGTTTTATATCCTCATGTTTTTATCGTCGGACAAAACCACATCCCTTTTGCCCAGGGGAGCATCAACAACCTCACTCATCATGGTACTGGGCGCGGTGGTGATCGGGATCTTTTCCCTGATCTTTCTTTATTACACCAACTCCTTCCTGATCCGCAAAAGAGCGGGAGAGTTCGGCCTTTACAACGTCCTTGGAATGAACAAGGGGAATCTTTGCAAGATAATCACCTTCGAGACTCTTATCACCTCGGGTGTTTCCCTTGTTTTGGGACTTCTTGCGGGAATCATCTTATCCAAGCTTGCTGAATTGTGCCTTGTAAAGATGATGGGCGGTACCGTAACATATAACCTTCGTGTAGACACCTTCTACGTGATCGTAACTCTTTTCTTTTATCTGGTGATCTTTGCCCTCATCTGGCTTTCATCAGTCATTAAAGTAAGAAGAAGCAGCGCAGTTTCACTGTTAAAGAGTGATAAGGCGGGTGAAAAGCCTCCGAAAGCCAATTGGTTTCTTGGCCTTCTGGGAGCTGTCATTCTGACAGTCGCATACTACATTGCCATAACCATTGACAATCCCATCCAGGCAATCTTTTTGTTCTTCCTTGCAGTGGTTTTGGTCATCATCGCAACATATCTTCTGATGATCGCAGGCAGTGTTCTTCTTTGCCGCATTCTTCAGAAAAACAAAAAGTACTACTATGATCCCGCACACTTTGTGTCCGTTTCTTCCATGGCCTACAGAATGAAACGAAACGGCGCAGGACTTGCATCCATTGCCATCATTGCCACCATGGTCCTTGTTATGCTTTCGTCGGTATCATGTCTGTGGTTTGGTTCAAAGGATATGCTGGCCACACGTTTCCCCGGTGACATTGATTACACCGTAAGGTTCAATGAAGGAAAACTCCTTAACGAAACAAATATGGATGCGATCAAAACTCTCATAAAAGACTATGGGGAGGAGCATGATCTGGGCATAGAGCCGGTTCTTGATATTTACTACGCTGAAATCTCGGGGATGGGAGAGGGAAACAGGATCTGCTTCGACGATTATGCAGAAGAAGATCTTTCCACTGTATCAAAAATAAGAGAAGTATTCCTGATCCCCGTTTCTGAGTACAACAAAAAGACAGGAAACGACATTACCCTTCAGACGGGAGAAGCCCTGGCTTTCGGCAGCAAATGCAACATGGATCAGGATACTCTCGAGCTTGTCCTGGGAAACAGCATCATTATCCTGCAATTGCTTAAAACAGATGCAAAGGCTTTCACAATAGAGAACAGTTTAAGGGATATAGTTCCGGAAATAGTTCTTGTTGTTTCGGATCCCGTTGAGATCTGTGAAGGTCTTGGATTGGCATCGGATGATAAGTACGGTCCCATGAGATATATGTGGAAATACTGTTTCAATGTGGATCAGACATCCATGAGCATGATGGACTGTGCAAATGCCATCAGAAGATCTGTGGACGATTCCTTGGAATCGGATCCCCATATGTCCTGCAACTATATGCTTTTTTCTGAAGAGCGTGAGACTGAAGGCGTGGAACTTGTATCTGCCAACGGAAGCATGTTCTTTATCGGAATCGTATTAAGCGCGGTATTCATCCTTGCGGCTGTGCTCATCATATATTACAAGCAGATCTCGGAAGGCTATGAAGACAGCAAGCGCTTTGAGGTTATGAGAAAGGTGGGAATGACAGGCAAGGAGATTAAAAAGAGCATCAACTCCCAGCTTCTTGTGGTGTTCTTCATTCCCTTATTCTTTGCGGGACTCCACCTTGCGTTTGCGTTTCCGATGATAAAGAAACTGCTGATACTTTTCGGAATATATACCACGGGTCTTTTCGTGATCACTACCGTTATAAGCTTTGGGATATTTGCCGTATTTTATATTGCAGTATACAAAATGACATCCAATGTTTACTACAATATAGTAAGTGGAGTAAAATAGAAACTGCCGAAAAAAACGACAGGAAGACAAAGAGTACGGAATGTTCGCGGCGCGAAGGGAGAAGTTATGATCGTTAAAGCTACGTATTTTCAGAACGATGCGGAGAAACCGCTGGTTTACGGAGATGTTGAGATAAAGAATGTGCCCAGGCAGCGCTTAAAGGGCGAGTCGGTGAAAGAAGGCGTGCTTTGTGAGCCTGTAATGGTGGGCTTCTGCGGAACGGACAATGAGCTTATGAACATGGGAAGCAGGGGCGAGTTGTCGGCCAAGTTCCCGGCGGGAGAGAAGCGCCTGATAAACGGCCATGAAGGCATTGTCTGGGTTCCTTCGGAAAACAGGTTTGCCATCGTGCTCATCAGGGGCGGCGACAGCGTGGATCCCACAAGATACACCGAGGATGAGACATACTTTGAATACGGCTGCGACAAGGCGGACGGTCTATTTGCCGACAAGCAGTATTTCAATCCCGATATGCTCCTTCCAATCCCCGATGGCTATGTTCACGACGGAAAGCTTGACCTTTCCTTTGCAAAGAAGATGGTTTTTCCCGATCCTTTTGCATGCATGCTTTTCCAGTTAGAGCGTATGGAGGATATGGGCAGTGCTCATAACTTCAGAAGGACGATGCGTGCGCACAAATGCGATGAAGCGAAAGCCCGTGAGATAGCAAAGAAAGAGATCTTCGACCGTACCGTTATCTTTGGACTCGGAACCACCGGTATGTTCATTGGTGACCTGATTTCAAGAAAGTATAAGGATTCAAAGATCCTTTTTGTTGCCAGAAGCCCTAAAGAATCACAGAAGGTTTCTTTTGCACTTAAGAACTCACATGCCGAGTATCTTCAGAACACCTTCGAAAGTGAGCAGGAGCTTGCGGATGCCATAGTTGCGAAGCTTGGCGGAAGGGCAACCACCTTTATCGGGGTAAGCGGAAGCAATGTGGAACACAGAGTAGCTTTTGAACACAAGGTTCTCGGCTGCAACGGCCTGTACAACAGTTTTTCACTTGGCCCGAAGATCACCTTCGATACAATGCCCTTCGGATTCGAGAATCACCTGATCATCGCATCCATCAACTTCAGACAGGACCATATGGAGGAGGCTATCGAGCTTCTTTCAAAGAGCAATTACGATGAGATCGTTGAGCTTATCGACAGGGAAGAGTTCGCGGCTGATCCCA
>JAEEGL010295026.1_pt1 | contig 12027 bp, 13 predicted proteins | sample 9134231 | NCBI WGS metagenome assembly JAEEGL01 (sample SAMN16246548, study PRJNA631951) | gut metagenome | biome: gut microbiome; feature: rumen; material: fiber-attached | host: Bos | place: Iran: Karaj | collected 2018-10
AGATTCGGGCGGTCCCGCTCCGATTCGTATGGCATATACCATATATGTTCAGTAAGTTTTTTAAGTTCCATATTATCCTCCAATGCATCCTCATTTCAAAGAAATCGTCCAGTCATCCCCGGCTACCAGATACTGAAATTCTGCCATTTCTGCTTTATGCATAAATAATCTCCCATAACCGTTATTAAATACGACAACAGCCTCAGCTCATACTGAGGCTTATTGCTGTTACTTCTTTATGTAGTGCTTATAAACTCTCGTGTGTTGGTACCCAATCTTTTTGTAGAACTCGTTGCCACCACCTGTCATTATCTCGGCACCGAGAGGGCGCAGTATACTGTCATGGTGCGAAAGTGCCGCAGCAGCAAGACCCTTATGCTGATGCTCGGGCACAGTGCAGAGAGGCTCCATGTAAGCAAGCTTAGTCTCCGGATTCCACCACATTCCCGAAAAGCATACATAATCATCGTTCTCATCCGCAATGATAGTCGTGTACTCGTACGTCGCGTGCGGTGCCGGCGCGATAGTCGCTCCCAACACATTCTGATAAAGTTCAAACGGGCTTCTTCCCTCATTCTTGGCAGGAACATCCCAGTCCTTAAACTCGCCGAGCTCCCACTTGTTAAATCCATCCCAGAGGCACTTAGCCACCTTCAAAGGGTCTGAAATCTTCGGGTCCACGAAGTGATATCCTTCCGGAAGCGGATAGTCAAGCTTTCCCTCTCTAAAGTCAAAATAATTATCCGGCTCTTCATACGCAAGCTCATACCCCCGCGCACAAGCCGCTTCAATAAGCGCAGTCTGCCCCGAAATAAACACTAATTCTAACGGGTCCTCAAACTTCGGATAAGCCGTCTCCGCATATTCAATCATCTCGCCCGCCAGGCACTCATATCCCGGGCGCAGCACAAAATAAAGCGCCGTCACCGGCTGCTCATAGAACACAAACCCAACCGGATTGTCCCCATCCAGCCAAAATCTGTTCAGACGAAGGAAGTCTCTCTCCACCCAAGGTGAAGTTATCGCATACTCAAAGAACGGCTCCGCCGGTCCGTTGCTTTCCTCATGATTGTAAACTTCCGTCATGAGCTTGTATACAAGCCCGATATCTGTAAGTATCTGAAATTGCTTTGTCCTAATCATTCTATAACCCCCATTCGTATCATTCTAAATCGAGATTTGATTCAATCAATCCCGTAACCAGGTTCTGTAACTGCGTTGCATTTTTACTTGTTATTACAGGCTTCCCGGTTTCCTGCTCAATATCTTTACGCGCGTTGCCTGCTAGCCACATCGGTTAACCGCTTCTTCCCATCTTGCGCAGTCATTTTCAACTGGTTACAATTTGTAACCAGTTGATTTCCTTCTTCTTTTAAACGAATTTTCAAGACTTTCCAATAGTTTCTGGCACCATCTTTATCTGCTTGTTCCGTCAGCACCTGCACTACATCCACTATCGAAAAATACCACTCTTCTTCATCCTCAACCCACGCGGTCCTGATTGGTTGATCTTCAAATAATTGTACTCTGTCAGGCATTGCCTCTAACCCCTTTTATCTTTATTCTTCTCAGCCAATTTTTCCATTTCAACTTTGTACGCCATCAATCTTAAAAGGTATTCCGGCATAGTCCTGTTGCCCAGTTCCCAGTCTTGCATGGTTCTGTACGGAATCTCAAAGTATGCGCAAAACTCTTTGCGTGACATGCCTGTGCTTTTTCTAAGTTTAATTAAGTATTCCTGACTATTCATAAACTCGCCGCCTTTTACACTCATTGCGTATATCATTACAACCATACTATCACACACATTGCGTACGTGCAACAAAAAAATAACGGTGACGAAAAATCGCCACCGCCATTAGTCAAAAAGTTACTCAACTCATCTGTTACACATGCGCACTGTATACCATGCAACATGTTCCAAGTATTTGTTATCCATCCACGGATATCTTCTTTTGCAAGCCGTTACCGCCCGCTTGACATCCTCTTTTTCCTTACCCTCCGGTCTACCTGAAATGATGGGATAGATACCTGCCAGCGAACAGCATACCGTTTCACAATAATGAACAGCCTTGTCAAAATACTCAACCAACATTTCCAGTTCATTGTCTGGGATAAGAGGGAAATCCTTTCTTAACCGCTCAATCGGTTTCTCCCAATTTTTACTGTAACCAGTGCGTTCATATGACTCAAACAGTGCAACAATATTATCTTTGTGGCACGGTGGCTCTATAACCGCATTATCATTGCAAAACGCCGACAATTGTCCATACGAAAAAATCTTTTGCTCCTCTTCTGTCATCATGACCGTTAACCCCCATTCTGCAAAAACAAATTAAACCTTTCGTTTTCTTCACCGTGGCATTGTTTAGCCGCAGTTCTATACTATCTCAGTCTACCACAGACATAACCATTTTCTCAATAAACTCCACCCTGTCAAATATCCTCGGCTTAAAAGTGCCCGTAATACCCACAGACACGCCGTTCTCGCGGTTTACATAGATAATGTTGCCGCTGTCACCGATTGCCGCATATACCTCGCGATTATCGTAAGGCTTGTACCACAAATACCCGTAGTTCATGTACCCGAACCGCTCACCGAGCTTCAAATGCGGCCAAAGCATCTCATCCACATATTCCTGCGACACAACCCTCTGCCCCGCATACTCGCCACCACCAAGCACAACCGCGCCCAGCACAGCCATGTCCCGCGCCGACATGCACACTCCCCAGCCGGCCGTAACAGCCCCTGTCGGATCCGTGTACCACTCATACCCCCGCGGGTTCTTGTTCATGAAGAAATCAAACTGGTCTTCTTTGGAACTGTCCCCGTGCGCCACCCTCTCAGGCAGCCCCACCGGTGTAAAAAGGAACCGATTCGCAAAATCCAGACACTTCTCCCCGGTCGCGCGCTCAATCACGCCGGCCAGAATCTGTATCCCAAGCGTCGCATACTTAAACTCGCCGGTTATGCCCTTTCGCCCGCCTAGATAATCCAAAACCGCAAGCGTCCAGTCCTGCGAGGTGCAGACCTTAGTCCAGGGTTCGGACTTATACTTGTACGGCGCCGTCATCGTAAGCAGATGCTTAACCGTCACATCATAAATGGTCTTCTCGCCCCGCTTAACCGTATAATCCGGGAAGAAATCCATCACCTTTTGATCCACACTTTTAATAAATCCTTTATCAATCGCAATTCCCGCAAGCAGCGCCATCACGCCCTTCGTCACGGAATTGACGTTTACCGCATCCGCAGTTTTATAGCCGTGCCAACAGTCCTCATACACCGTCTTACCGCCTTTAAGTGCGTAAATCTGGCATATATTCGACTCATTGCCCGTGCTGTTTTCAATGTACTTGTGAAGTTGTTCTTTGGTCATAAAAAAGCCTCCTCTTAGGTAAGATTCGGACGTCCTAAGAAGAGGCTAATATGATTAAAAATTGTTTTCAAGTACTTTTTTATAAGTTTTTTTGAACAATAAAGGAAGCTACCGGTAAGGCAGCTTCCTCTATGAATATGTTACATCTGTGCGTATTCTTCTTTGGTGTAATACTGCGTGGACTTAAGGTACTTGGGAATGATCTGAGACTCACCGTTGATTCTGATGTCGGCGTGCTTATGAGCAATCTCAAGAACATATTCATTCTCATCTGTGGGAAGCTTACCCACGATTTTGACCCTGATCTTTAAATACTTATCAAGGTTCGCAATATCAAACAGTGAAAGAAACCTCTTACACCTTCCCTTAAAAGAAATCTCCGGGTCAAGGTTATCAAGCTTATCGTTATTGAATTCAAATACCACATTCAGCCAACCGTCTTCCATGTAAAGAGCCGTATCGCAGAATTCCTCCACATACTCTCTGTTCTGGCTTGCCCTTGAGATTCGTGAAAACTCTTCAAGCTCATCCACAAAAGTAAGGAAAGAACCGCTGCCGATTGCGCTTATCTTAAAGCTGTCGCGTGTATGGTCGGAAATTGAAGTCAAAATCTCATGTAATTCCAGAATCCTTGTATTTGCAACAGGAAGTTCTGTGTCAGGACGGCAGAAATCGATATCCTGAAATGCCTGCAGATTCTTCATAAGCAGAAATGCACTCATGATTCCGTGCTGATATGCCTCGAAGTCATTGTAATAAGCGGATTTCTTGCTAAATGATGCGTGGAAATGAGTATTAACATTAAAAGTATTCTTGATAAGAGCTCTTTCCTCTTCGGTAATCGAATCGAAACTGTGCGAGAACGCTATCGCATCCTCCTTAGCGAAAGTGTAATCAGCTCTTTCAAAAATCTTTTTAAGAAGTTCCTGGGTTTCCTTGGACAGGTTACCCTTGTTGGAAACGTTTACAATGCTGCTTCTGGATATGAAATCAATAAACTGGCTGACAAACTGCTGCTGTATATTCTCATATTCAAACTTGAAATTATCGAAATTATGAATGGCAAAATAAGGCAGCACCTTATTCATGGCCTTATTAATCTTCTCGATTTTCTTAAGCGGATAACCGAGGTCATGGGTAAGAGCGGCTATACATCTTACCGAACCGTTTTTCTCCTCACTGCTCTTTAATAATTCAAGAACATCCTTAAGCTTATCGGCATCGCCGTCATTAATTATGGGCAGTTGATCGGCAAGCCCTCTGAGTATCTCATAGCCTTCAATCATCTCCCTTTCAGAGCGATATAATTCCGAAAATTCGGGATTCTCGTGAAGATATTCTCCCAGGAAATATACCCAAAGACAGTGCAGTGTATGGTCTCTGTAAAAAGAATCCGATGCAAAAATTAATTCTTCAAATTCCACATATGAATCAAAATACTTAAAAATCTTGTCATATCCCTGCTTGTTGGGAGATATGTTGCTCATGGCAGCTTCAAAAAGCTTCTTCCAGAGTCCGACGGCAATCTGAATCTTGCTGTTCATCTTCTCTTCGTTAATGAGCTTCTCAAGCGCCTTCTTAATATCTTTCTTTAACTCATCTTTCCCCTTAAGAAAAACAATCTCATCTTTCTTCATAAGGTCCAGATAAAACCGCATAACGGTCTTTTCATCAATAAAATGTTCCATTCCTCTTCCTCCGTTACCATGGGCTCATTACGTGCCACAATAGCGTTTCATTGTTCCATTCTAACCTATTCGGAGCGGATAATCCAGTTTTTTATTGCATAAAAAGAAGGCACCCCGTATCACACAGAGTGCCTTTACTCCCAAAGAAACTATGCCAAAGCAGCGCCCAAACTCTTGCATGCATCAAGGTCATCTGCACCCGGTGCATTGTTGGCCATAACGCTTTCACATACAAGACGCGCGCCCACAGCGTTGCATCTGTCTTCCCAGTCTCTCATCCACTGGCCGTCGCCCCAGCCGTAGGAGCCGAAGAGAGCTATTTTTTTGCCCGAAAGAGCCGACTCAACCTCTGTGAACATAGGCTCATAAGAAGATTCCTCAAGAACCTCGGCGCCCATTGCGGGACATCCGAATGCGATTCCGTCAAACTCAGCAACCTTTGCCGCGGTGAAGCTCTCGGGTCCGAATACAGTTACCTCTGCTCCTCTGTCCTTGGCTCCCGCCTCAACTGCCGATGCCATAGCGGCCGTATTGCCGGTTCCGCTCCAGTATACTACTGCAACTTTGCTCATTATATATACCTCCGTATAAGTTAGTTTAATTGGTTAGCGTATGCTAACTTATTGTTTTAAAAATAGCAGCTGCCGACTCGTGTTTGAGTTAGTGGTTGCTAACCTTTATGATATCATAACGCTTCCTTTTGTCAATATTTCTCCACGTAAAAAGAAGCCGATTGCTCAGCTTCTTTTGCCTCTCTATCTTTTCTTAAAAGCATAATCGCACATGCTTCCGCCGGTTCCTATCTGCTCTGTGTAGATGAACTCCGCTCTGGGAAGATTACTGTAAAGTATGTCATCTACTTTACAAAATACTGCCGTCATCTCCGGCATGCCGTACTTCGTAAATATCTGCTGATATATGCACTTATGTGTCGTCATCGCAAATGTGTCTTTGGGGCATTTAGGAAACTCCACATCCCAGCCGTATCCAAGTGTCTTTTTGAATTTGACCGGTATAATCAATCTTAACAAACCCACAAACCAGCCATGACTCGCAAGCTTCTCCATTGAGGCAATCTGCGGCTCGAGAAAAGCATACATGGCATCTGCGACTTCTTTTTCCGCTTCCTCTGTGGTCTTTCCGTTTTCTTTAAGAACCGTCACCATGGCAAGCGACGTAAGAAGGTTGCATAGATGACCGTAATTGTTGGAATCGGTATACTCTGTGTTCTCATCTAACAGTTGCTGAAGTTTGGCCGTCAATTGTGCCTTCGAAGGCTCGTCCCACGTTTCGTAATATGTACGGAAGCGGCTCTGCATAATCATTTTTTCAGGTATATATTTAGCCATCTTTAAATTCCCTTCCATGAAACTGTATTCATGTTACTCCGGCAGTGTACCTCCAAAATCTTATCACACTTATTCACGTCCGTTTTGCACGCATTTAATCACAATGTACACACCCACGCCGCCAGCGCTGATAGCCCTTTCGAATCATCCCCTCTTTGCACGCTCTTTCTATTCCTCTTACAAACCGTTCCGGATTAAATGGCGCCAGTCCGCCATGCCCCACATTACTAACCTTTCTAAATACTGTGTGCGGGAAATATTCTTTGATTCGCGCTATGTCGGGCTTGCGGTCTTTGACTTCTTTGTCCGCAACCCAGTACTCTATATGCTTGCAGTCCGTTTGAACATCCTTGGGCATAGAATAGTTGTTGCAGGATTCAAAGGTACGCCAGATAGTCTTGGCACTGATCATTTTCAGAACCTTGGCCGCATATTGAACGTCTTCCTCGGAAAGCTCGTCGGTTGAAAACGCCTTCTCAAGAAGCTTCGCCCCGCCAATCTTCCCGGTGTATATCAAAAGAAAATCTTTAACAGCGATAAATCTCGTGATTATCCACGGAAGCTTATACGGAGTAATGCCACCGTCAATAGCCGCGCTCTTAATTTCAAGAGCATTGTCTGCCAGCATTCTCGCTACTATACTGCCACCCATTGAGCAGCCGTACAGGCACGCAACCTCGTGAATATCATGCGATGTAAGCCACTCCGCAAGTTCTGCCGCTATATCTTCCACGCTTGTAAAGTCGCTCTTTACATCGGGATCATAGCCCGGAAGTGCAGGCACAATCACCCGATACTTTTCTTCAAGAAGTGGGATAACATACTCAAAGTAGTCCCACATCACAATTGATGGATGTATCAGCACTATAACCTCATTGTTTTTTTTGCCAAACTCATGTACAGTCATCGTCTACTTCTTTCTCGGAAACCACGGAATACATCTGTTTACGCGTTTCTTGTACTCTTCGTAATCCTTGCCGTATACCTTAAGGAGCCATTTTTCTTCAGTATTTTTCAGAGAAATCGTCATAATGCACCAGTTTATAACAGGAAGAATCAACATCCATACGTTATGCCACATGAGTGTTATTCCTATCATCAGAATCCACCAGCCACTGTACATGGGATTACGCACCCAAGCATATATGCCCTTTGTCTGCAGTTTATTATCTGTTATGGACTCATCCATATCTGAACGAAGCGCACCGATATACCACACGGCTATGCCCAAAGCTATAAGAACTGCTCCGATAATTCTGAATATTAAGACCCAGGGACTTTCCAATATTCCAATCTTAAACACATATCCCAAAAGGATAATTCCTACAACCGTAACTACCCCCATGCCGTATACTATGTACGGCCCGACTCCGAACAGCGGAAGTTTTTGGCCTTCTTTCATGTAATTCTTAAGCATCTTTGTACCCTTTAACATTAAAAGAAAAATAATAGAGAGGCAGCCGGCCTGCACTAACTTGCGTTAGTGTAGGCTAACTACCTCTTCAATTATACATCTCTATTTAAGTTTCTCAATCCCTTTTTACATTTTCCAGTTCTGAGAAATAAGCTGCTGCTTGGTCATGCGGCTGTAGATGCTGTCGTATGCCGAAAGTTCTGCAGGGCTACCCTGCTCAGCTACCACACCGTCCTTAATAACCACGATGTTATCGGCATTGGCAATGGTTCTCATGCGGTGCGCAATAACAAGAACGGTCTTACCCATAAGCAGTCTCGATAAAGCCTCCTGAATCTTGGTTTCGTTTTCAACGTCAAGTGATGCCGTAGCTTCATCAAGAAGTACGATAGGTGCATTTTTAAGAAGCGCGCGGGCAATGGATATACGCTGGCGTTCACCGCCCGACAACTTGGCTCCGTTCTCACCAATCCGGGTATTGTAGCCGTCGGGAAGCTTATTCACAAACTCATCACAGTTAGCTGCTTTGGCCACCGCCATAACCTCTTCATCGGTAGCGCCGTGCTTACCGAGGCGGATGTTCTCCATAACGGTATCGTCAAAAAGAACAACATTCTGGAATACCATCGAATAATCCGAGAGTAACACTTCGGGATCGACAGTACTGATGTCTACGCCACCTACTTTGATACTTCCGCCGGAGATATCCCAAAGTCTTGCCGCGAGCCTTGCGCATGTGCTTTTGCCGGAACCGGAAGGTCCGATAAGGGCTGTGACTTTGCCTTCTTTGGCCACGAAACTTACACCGCCTAACACCTGCTCGTCCTCATAAGCGAAGCTGACATTATCAAATACTATATCGTGTCCCGAAGGCTTGAATACGTCAGCGCCTTCAGCGGTCTTAGTGTCATGAATCTCCATAAGGCGTGCCGCAGAAATCTGTGACATAAACATTTCGGCAATAAGTGCCAGTGCCTGGTCGAAAGGCGCATAAATTCTGGTAATTGCAAGAAGGAACATGAACAGCACCATGAAATCAATCTTGCCGGCAAGAATCAAGCCGGTTCCCGTGAGAATTGTGGTGGCAACGCCGAGTCTCATGATTACGCTTGCGGCATTAACGAATATACCGCAGTGAAGTTCGCCCTTGAGCATGGTTTTTTCCATATAATCAACCTTGGCATTGAGTTCGCCCAAGAACTTTTCTTCCTGATTGGTCGCACGGATCTCGCGGATGTTCTCGAGTGTCTCCTGTATACCGTCAGACACCTGAATTCCCGCAACCTTGGTAATTGTGGCATCACGCTGCGAAAGCTTTCTGCTTCCGAACAATAAGATAAAAGCAACCGGAACGCCCCACAGACACGCTATGGCCATTCTCCAGTCATACACCGCTATACAAACAGCGATAATGGCAGTTGAAATATATGAGCCATACAGATACCCGAGGCAATGCGACCACACATGCTCAAGACGGCTCACATCGCCCATAATCGTCTCCGTAAGGTCCGCAAGGTCACGCTTACCAAAATACCCAAGCGGCAACTTTCTCATACGTTCCGCAAGTCTGATTCGTACTTCTTTTACCTCTCCATACACAAGACCGTATGTCTCGCGGTACTGCTGAAGATGCGTAAGAAGCGACAACACTATAAAAGCAACCACCAAAAGAATAAACTTAAGAGCCCCCTTAAGTGCCGCTCCGTTAGTTAAAGTATCGATAAACTCCGACATAATCAGGTACAGAATACCCATGCTGCCCATTACCACAAGGTTCACAATAACGGTCCAGAATGTAGCATGCTTAGTATTTCTTACTCCGTGATCTGTGAGAGCATATTTTCTCTGAAATTCTTTGCCAAACATTTACATCACCTCCCCGGTCACAATGCGCCACTTAACTGCCTGATTGTAATCGGCCCACATGCGTGAATACATGCCTCCTGCGTTAAGAAGCTCGTCGTGAGTACCTTCTTCCTCAACGTGGCCGTTATCAAGCACGATTATCTTGTCGGCTCCGACAACCGTTGAAAGCCTGTGAGCAATCATGATAACCGTTTTGCCCTTTGTAAGAGTCTCAAACGCCTTCTGAATCAGCGCCTCATTCTCGGGGTCGGCAAAAGCAGTCGCCTCGTCAAGCACTACAATCGGCGCATCCTTAAGTATCGCTCTTGCAAGCGCAACTCTCTGCTGCTCACCGCCTGAAAGATACGTTCCCTTCGTACCGATTATCGTATCCGCACCGTTAGGCAACTTATCCAAAATATCTTCACACTGCGCTGCCGAAAGGGCTTTCATAACCTCTTCTCTCGAAGCGCCGGGTCTTGCCACGCGTACATTCTCATAAATGCTTGTCTTAAACAATCTTGTGTTCTGGAACACAAACGCTATATGGTTCATAAGTTCATGCGGGTCTGTATCTCTCACATCAACACCGCCGACCTTCACACTTCCCGCGGTCACATCCCAGAATCTCGGAATAAGACTGGCCGCCGTAGTTTTTCCTCCTCCCGAAGGTCCCACAAGCGCCACCGTCTGTCCCGGCTTAACATCAAAAGAAACCTTATCAATCGCCGGAAGTTCCGCGCCTTCATACGTAAAGCTTACGTCCTTAAACTCGACGCTGTTATCCTTAGGAGTCTGCGGTTTATCCGTAATCTTAAGCACCGGAGCATCCATAACTGTCTTAATTCTTGCAAGCGCTGTGCCCGCCATCATAATTCCGCTTGCCATAAACATGATTCTTGCAAGCGCGGTAGATATAATCGCAGAGAACACTGCATAAAAAGCGAAATCGGTTACGAATTCCGCGAAATTGCCTGCCTTTAATGCCCCGGGCGCAAGCAGGAATGCTACAGGTATCAGAAATACAAAAGCACCCTCGGTAAAAGTAAGATTCACCGCCTGCGGAAATCTGCAGACATCACCGGTATACTTTTCCGCCTTCTCACTGTAATTCTCAATAGCCTCCTTGAAGGCCTTGAAAGAGTAAACCGTCTGCTGGAACACCTTAACTACAGGAATGCCGCGCACATACTCAACACCTGCCTTACTCATCTCATCAAGCGCGGTCTGGTATTCCTGCATAAGCTTAGCGTTCTTGCCACCCATCATGGTAAACATCGCAACAAGCGAAATCACCGCTGCAAGCAGACAAGCCGCACCCATTCTCCAATCGAAGGTAAACATGAGTACAATCATCGCAATAAACATTGCAATGCTTCCGACAATGTCCGCAAGGTTATGTGCAAGAAGCGTCTCTGTCTCACCTGCCGCTCCATCAAGTCTGTTACGAAGCAGTCCCGACGCATTTGAGTCAAAGAATCCAAGCGGAGTCTTCATAAGATGCGCCATTCCCTGCTTACGAATATTCGCAGCCGTTCTGAATGCCGCAATGTGCGTACACATGAGAGCCACAAAATACACCAGAATTCCTACAACAGAAAAAATAAAGGCCATCCACCCGTACTTGCCTATTTCCGTAGCTTTCGTCCAATCGGGTGCAACTTTAATTAAGTCCCGCACCACAAGCCATATGCAGATATATGGTGCCATTCCCAGAATCATGGCTATTCCCGAGAAAGTCATTCCCAGGAACGTCAGTCCCTTGTAATTGCCCGCATAACCCAAAAGAACGGACAAATCACTTTGTTTTTTGTCTTTCATCCTTTCTCCTCCATCCTGCAATTTAACTCAGTAAACCGCAAATATTTGTTGGTTAGCTTCAGCTAACTCTTGTTCTTTATTTAAGCCGTCCGAAGACGGCCTTAAATACTTACTTAATCAATATGCCATTGTGCCTGTTATTTCTTGGCAATAACCGTAACCTTGGCGCTCGGGTACTTATCAAGCAGTGCCCCCGCGTTTCTTCCGCCACCGCAACCGAGCTCAACGATTTCCTCGAGCGCAATGTCCGTAAGGTGCGACAGTCCCCAGTCAGCCATCTGCGCATGGCCGCCGTTCATGCCTTTAACCATCATTTTCCCTAGGAATCCCTCAGGCTTCCTCGTCTGACTTACAAACTTTTTAAATAACCCCATAATTATTTCCTCCTTTTTTATTCAACATTCTTAAGTGCCACATCCATAGGTATGTGCTTGATTCTGATGTAATCGATGGCTGATACGAACAAGTAGCCGACCAAGAGGTACACTACAGAAAGCACTGCCGATACCGGTTCTAAATAAAATGCAAAG
>JAEEGL010440118.1_pt1 | contig 12027 bp, 12 predicted proteins | sample 9134231 | NCBI WGS metagenome assembly JAEEGL01 (sample SAMN16246548, study PRJNA631951) | gut metagenome | biome: gut microbiome; feature: rumen; material: fiber-attached | host: Bos | place: Iran: Karaj | collected 2018-10
ACCGGCGCCCATGGTTCCGCCATGGGATACAACTATAACGGACGCCTGCGGGGAGCAGAAGTGCTGCACCGGGCGGACGGAACGGACCGGCTGATCCGCCGCGCGGAACGGGCAGAGGACTATTTCGCCACGCTGGACATTGATCCGGCGGCGAAGGCACTCGGATTGGAGTGAAAATTGTATGCCGTCACTGGAGGGTTACAGGAGCCACCTGGATTACAGCTATGCACCGGGAATCTTTCCGGCCATGGAGTGCCTGCTGCACCGGCCGGAGAAGGTGCGCCGCATCCTGGTTCATTCCGCCGCGGCAGGCCGGGAAGGGGTTGGCAAGCTGACTGCGGCGGCAGAGGAACGGGGCATCCGCGTGGAGGAAGCCGACCGGGCGCTGGCGCGGATCAGCGGCAAGGACAACTGCTTTGCCGCAGCGGTGTTTGAGAAATTCTCCGACGGCCTGGCGGACAACCGGCCGCACGTGGTGCTGCACTGCCCCGGCGACAGCGGAAATGTGGGAACGATCATCCGTACGGCACTTGGCTTCGGCGTGGAAGACCTGGCCCTGATCCGCCCCTGCGTGGACCTGTTCGATCCGAAGACGGTGCGGGCCAGCATGGGCAGCCTGTTCGGCATGCGCGTCCATGTGTATGAAAATTTTGCAGAATACCGGCGGGAGTTTCCCGCACATCAGCTGTACCCGTTCATGCTGGATGCTTCCCTTCCGCTGGGCGAGGTCCTGCGGGGAGAACTGCCGGAAACATGGTCCCTGATCTTCGGCAACGAGGGCAGCGGCCTGCCGGCGGAATTCGCGGGAACCGGACAGCCTGTCCGGATTGAGAGCAACGACCGGGTGGATTCCCTGAACCTGGCGATTGCTGCGGGAATCGCAATTTACGGATTCACCACCCAGAACAAAAAATAAACCTGCAATTGTTCGTACCTTTTTCGAACAACTCTTGAAAAATGACGAGTTGTCTGTTACAATGGGCACAACCTTTATTTGGAAGGGATGTGTTTTTCATGTCCGGGCAGCCCAAATACCTGCTGGTTGCGGATACTTTGCGCAAGGAGATCGCAAAGGGTTTATTCCGTGACGGACAAACGCTGATGACGGAGGAAGAGCTTCGCCTCCGTTTTGATGTATCCAGGCAGACCATCCGGCAGGCGATCGCGCTGCTGGAGGATGACGGCCTGGTGGACCGCCGCCGGGGCAGCGGAACCTATGTACGCCACGGACCGCGCCACCGTCAGGGAACGGTGCAGGTCGGCGTTGTTGCTACCTATATTACGGACTATATTTTCCCGTCGATCCTGCAGGGAATTGAATCCGAGCTGAACAAGGCGGGCGCGGTGATGTCGCTGAGCGCGACCTACAACGATCCGAATACGGAACGGGACATCCTTGAACGGATGCTGGACGGCGGGGTGGACGGCCTGATCTTCGAAGGCAACCGGACCGCGAAGGATTCCCCGAATGCGGACCTGTTCCACCGGTTCCGCGAGCGGAATATTCCCGTACTGTTCATGAACGGAACCTATCCCGGCATGAATGATATTCCCCATCTGCAGATGGACGACTACGCCGGCGGAAAGACGGCGGCTGAAATCGCGCTGGACCGCGGATACCGGCGGCTGGCGGGCGTGTTCAAGACGGATGACGTGCAGGGGCAGGAACGGCTGGCCGGATTTACCGACGAGCTGCATTCCCGCGGATTCGACGTTCCGCCGGAACGGCTGCTCTGTTTCGGCACGGAGGAACGGATGGGCCTGTTCCGGAACGGGGACGGCGCCGAATTTGTGAACATGCTGCTGAAGCGGGAAGCGGACTGTGTGGTCTGCTACAATGACGTTTTCGCCACGACCCTGATGGATATGGTGAAGAACCTGGGAGTCCGGCTGCCGGATGAAATCGGATTTATCGGATTCGACAATGCGACGTTTGCCCAGATGATCCAGCCGCGGCTGACGACGCTGGCCCATCCGAAGGAAGAGTTCGGCGTGCTGGCGGCGGAAAAGATCCTCCGGATGATCAGCGGAGACCGCGAAAAGAGCGTGAATATGCCCTGGAACCTGATCGACCGTGAGAGCCTGCCGCGGGTTACGCCCAAATGAGCATGGCGCTGGTCTGCGTCGGGCGCCTGCGGGAGAAACCGCACCGTCTCCTGGCGGATGAGTATATCCGCCGGCTGACGCGGTACGGGAAGTTTGAGGAGCTGGAAATCCCCGATCTTCCGGAACCGCCGGGCGGCAACGCCCCGGCGCTGGAGGAGCAGGTCCGGATGCGGGAGGGAGAGAGCATTCTCCGGCAGATTCGCCCGGGCGACCGGGTGATCGCGCTGACCATTCCCGGAAAGGAAATGTCTTCCACAGAACTGGCGGCGCACATCCGGGACCTGCGGACCGGCGGCGCCGGACGGATTGTATTTGTGATCGGAGGAAGCCTTGGACTCGGGCAGAACGTGCTGGGCCGGGCCGACGAGGAGCTTTCCATGGGACGGATGACCTTTCCGCACCAGCTGGCCAGGGTGATGCTCCTGGAACAGCTGTACCGGGCGGAGAAGATCATCGCCGGAGAGAGGTATCATAAATAATGAGCGGAAAACTCAGGACTCTTGCGCTGGTGCTGCTGGCTGTACTGATGATACTGACCGGCTGCAGCCTTCCTGCGGTAAGGGAGGACATTGCGGAACTGCCGCTGGCCGATGCCGCGCCGGAAACGGAGAAAGCCGTTCCGGCAGAGGAACGCGCAGGGCCGGTCATTGAACCGCAGGCGATTGCGGATTATCTGTTCGCTTACGGAAAACTGCCGGACAACTTCATTACGAAGAAGGAAGCGCAGGATCTGGGATGGGACAGTACCCGGAATTACGTAAGCGATGTCGCGCCCGGGAAAAGCATCGGGGGAGACCGCTTCGGCAATTACGAGGGAGTGCTTCCGAAAGTGAAGGGCCGCACATATTATGAGGCGGACTGTTATTATACGAAGGGGAAGAGAACTGCCGAAAGAATCGTCTATTCCAGTGACGGACATGTTTGGTATACGGAGGATCACTACGTGACATTCACGGAGCTGTTTCCTTCGGGTCAGGAGGAATGAAGATGAAGAAGAACGGAAAAATCATCGCTTTGACGGCTGTGCTGGCCCTGTGCCTGCTGCTGACCGGCTGCTATGTGCCGCCGGATGACGTGAATAATGACGGCAGCCAGACGGTAAACAAGCCAAGGTTTGACGTGTATTCACCGGTACCGGTGAATCCGACCACGGCGGCGCCGAACGGGATTGCTCCGGATGAAACGCAGGCTGCGGTGAACCCCGGGTCTGCCCAGAATACGATTGCCCAGATCGGCACGACACCGGCCGGCAGTACCGGATCCCCGGACTGGAGCAACTGGGGCAATACGCCGATTCCCATGGGTGTTTCGATTGACCTGGGCAGTGAAGACGGAACAGAAACCGCCGCCCCGGGTTCCACAATCGGACTGGTGACGGGAAGTACTTCACCGTCTGTGTCTCCGTCGCCGACCACCGTGACGCCCACGCCGACCCCGCCGAGCCTGCAGAAGGGCTTTAAGGGCAGCGAAGCGGTCCGCTCGCTGCAGAAGCGGCTGAAGGAACTGGGATATTACTCCGGCAGCGTGGACGGTGATTTCGGTGAAGCAACCGAAAAGGCCGTGAAGGAATTCCAGAAGGCGAACGGGCTGACTGCGGACGGCAAAGCCGGCGAGAAGACACTGTCCAAGCTGAATTCCAAGAAAGCGGTCAGCTATAAGGAAGCGCATGCAACCGCCACCCCGAAGAGGACGGCCACCCCGAAGCCGACCGCGACGCCGAACCTGAGCAAGGATTATTACCTGCGCAAGGGCGACAGCGGGAAACGGGTGGAAACGCTGCAGCGCCGGCTGATCGAACTGGGCTGGCTGGACGGCAAGGTGACCGGAAAGTTTGACGATGCCACCGACGCAGCGGTCCGTGCATTCCAGAAGAAGACCTCGGGCCTGTGGGAAGACGGTGTTGCCGGTCCCGAGACCCTTCGCGCCCTCTATTCATCGAAGGCAGCCCGCACCACAAAGGCTGCTGCAAGTATCGGGGAGACCCTGGAGTTCGGCAGCGAAGGCAGCGACGTCAAGAAGATGCAGCAGAAGCTGAAAGACCTTGGATACCTGAGCGGATCAGCGGACGGCAAGTTCGGCGTCGCAACACAGGCGGCCGTGATTGCCTTCCAGAAGAACAACAACCTGACCGCGGACGGCAAGGCGGGCAGCGCCACGCTGAGCAAGCTGTATTCCGGCACGGCCAACAAGAGTACCTCTTCCGCGAAGATTGATTCTTCCGACAAACACAAATCCGGCCGGGATACTTCCGGAATCGCGTCCACCGGTTATGAAACACTGCAGAGCGGTTCCAAGGGTACGGCGGTGAAGAATCTCCAGCAGAAACTGAAGCAGCTCGGATATTACTCCGGCAGTGTGGATGGGTCCTTCGGAGATGCCACCGAGGCAGCTGTGATGGCCTTCCAGCTGCGGAACAACCTGACCGTGGACGGCAAGGCGGGACCTGCCACGCAGCGCGCGCTGTACGGCACCGGCGGCAACAGTCCGATTTCCTACTCCGCCCTGCGCCCGGGCGATTCCGGCACAGCGGTACGGAACCTGCAGTATACCCTGTATGAACTGGGCTACTATGACGGCTCCATGGACGGGGATTACGGACAGACAACCGAGGACGCGGTACGCGCATTCCAGATCCAGAATAACCTGAGTGTGGACGGAATTGCCGGCAGCGACACGCTGGCCCGGCTGTACTCCTCGGATGCCCGCGCGGCCAAGGCGGCCAAGACGGAATACGAGACCGTCCGCCCGGGTGATACCGGAGATCTGGTCTACCAGATCCAGGACTGTCTCAAGCAGATGGGATACCTGGCTGAAATCACCAGCGTCTATGATGATGCGACCACCGCGGCGGTGAAGAGTTTCCAGCTGGCGAACGGCCTGGAAGCGGACGGCATCTGCGGATCAAAGACCCTGGTGGTGCTTTTCGGATATTAATCACAGCAAAGGAAAAGGATGAATGAAAGGTTTACGGCGGGGGCTGGCGGCGCTGCTGACCATGTGTATGTGCCTCCTGCTCTCCGCCTGCCAGGATGCTGCCCGGGAAAGGAATGCGGGCAACGGCGTCAGCCGGAGCCTCCTGATCGGCTATGACCGGTTTGTGACGATGGCGGACACGGCCCCCTGTTCCGCGGGCAATACCGCCGTGATGGCGGATATTGTGAAGGATTTTGTACCGGACATGATCCAGGTGGTCCGCCGGACGGATGAACCGGCAACGGTGGACGGCCTGGCGGAGCTGATCCGGGACACATTCCGGGGAGCGGGGCCGGCCGACACCAGCTGGCTGTATATCAGCACGCACGGAATCCTGTGGGAGGAGGACGGTGAATCCCGGATGGCGCTGCTGCTTTCCGACGGAGAATCGGAAGAAGCGCTGCTCCCGGAGACACTGCGGGATATCCTGGACAGGATTCCGGGACGGAAGGTCCTGATCCTGGACGCATGCCATTCCGGCGCGGCGGTTTCCGCGTTCCAGGGACCGGCATACCAGATGCTGGTGAGCAGCGCGCCGGAAGAGGACAGTTATTTCTGGCTTTCACCCGCAACGGACTCATATGCGGAGACCGGAACCGGATACTTCACCTCTGCACTGAATACCGCGCTTCGTGCCAGCAGCCCGGAACAGCTGGACCCGGACGGCAGCGGGACGGCCAGCGCGAGGGAGTGCGCATCCCGGATCAGGGCAATATGCGGTGTATCCACGGCGGCCGGGTATCCGGAAGCCTGGGAGAAGCCGCTTTTCCACTTGAACGGGGAATCACAGCAGGTCCGGGTCCGGGAACTGGAATTTGATCCGGTTATCCGGGACGGAGATGACCTTCTGCTTCCCTTTCACTTTACGGTGACCGATCCGGTGAAACTGGAGTACCGCCTGGTTACCCGGAAGAACGGCGAATGGGATTTCGACGGCGGAACCACCCAGGGAGACAGCGAGCGTATCGGTACGCGGCGGGGATGGCTGTCCCCGGGAGAAAAGAAAAAGACGGTCCGCTTTACTGCCGAGGAAGGCAGAGAGGACGGGGAAGCCCTGCTGATTGTGATTTCCCGTGACGCCGCGGGCAGATCGGCGCCGGAAGGCAGCTGTGTGATCGCAGTGGATTCCCGGACAGAAAAAGGAGACGAAACAGAACCATGACAGAATGTACGCATGATTGTTCCACCTGCCAGGCGGACTGTGCGTCGCGGAAGCCTGAAAGCCTGCAGGAACCCGCGAATGCACTGAGCCACGTGAAAAAAGTGATTGCCGTGATGAGCGGCAAGGGCGGTGTCGGCAAGAGCCTGGTGACGGGACTGATGGCAGCACTGTCCGCCCGGAACGGGAAGAAGACGGCGATCCTGGACGCAGACATCACCGGACCGTCCATTCCGAAAATGTTCGGGGTGCGGGACAAGGCCATGGGCTGCGAGGACGGGATTATTCCGGCTGAGAGCCGTACCGGCGTGAAGATGATGAGCGTGAACCTGCTGCTGGAGAACGATACGGATCCGGTGGTCTGGCGCGGAAGCCTGATCTCCGGAACGGTCAAGCAGTTCTGGACCGACGTGATCTGGGGCGACGTTGACTATATGTTCGTGGATATGCCTCCGGGAACGGGCGATGTGCCTCTGACGGTATTCCAGAGCCTGCCGGTGGACGGGATCATCATCGTGACGAGTCCCCAGGAACTGGTCGGGATGATCGTTGAGAAAGCCATGAACATGGCGAAGATGATGAACATTCCGGTACTCGGTATCGTTGAGAACATGAGCTGGATTGCCTGCCCGGACTGCGGAAGGAAAATTTTCCCGTTCGGGGAAAGCCGTACTGCGGACGTGGCGCTGACTTACGGGCTGCCTGTGCTGGCACAGATTCCGCTTGACCCCAAACTTGCACGGGCCTGCGATACCGGTGTGATTGAGCTGTTCAACGAAGACTGGATGAACCCCGTGATGGACCGGATCGAATCCCTGGGAGAATGACGCAAGAGGAGCCTGAAAATGGCAAGGGACAACCAGAAGATCAATGACCAGATGTTCCGGACCCGGAGCCGGAACGCTGCGGAAGAGCGCGGTGCGTCGGGGGAGAACCAGCGGCGGCGCCAGATCCGCAACTGGATTATCCTCGTGGCGATTGTGGTGGCAATCCTGCTGGGAATTCATTTCCTGCGGGGATACGGACGCGGAAAAGAAATCACCATGAGCCGGCTGCCGTGCTATTCCAATCAGAACGTGACCCCGTTCCGGGACGGCCTGATCTACTACGACGGGATGTATATTCATCACCTGTCCTCCACCGGAACGATCAGGTGGAGCTTTCCGGCCGGCGGCGAGATCGAATTCAGCGTCGGCCCGGCACACCTGGCCATCTGGTCCGGCGCCCAGCTGTTCCTGGTGGACCAGAACGGCAACGCCACATATAATGAAACGCTGGAGGGCAATGTACAGTTCGTCCGGGTAGGAGAACGGTATATCGCGGTTGTGATGGGGGAAGAGACGTCCCCGATCCTGAGCATCAAGGACATGAAAGGCGCACCGGTTGACCTGGAGGAGAACTTCAAGGGACTGATGCTGCTGGATACCGGGTTCTACGGCGACCAGGGACAGTACCTGTGGACGCTTTCGCTGGACGTGTTCGGGACCGCAGCGAACACCATCATGAATACGTTCCAGGTGGGCAAGATGAACTACCAGCGGGTTTCGCTGGGACAGGACCTGACCTACAAGGTTGTGTATGAAAACGGGAAGCTCCGGGTATTCACCACCCAGCAGGTATACACATACGACTACAAGGGCATACAGGACACAAACGCCACCATGCTCGTATACGGCTGGAAGGTGATTGATACAGAGATACCGGAACGCGGACGGGCCCGGATCCTGATGGCACCGACCGGGCAGACAAGCAGTTCGCAGATTATTTCCGAACTTCGCTCCCTGGAAGGCGATACCGACAAGCGGTATACCCTGCCGGCCAGCTGCGTCGGAGCTGCGATCTACCACGGGAACATTTACGCCGCATCCGGTGATTACATCTACCGTGCGGACATGAGCAGCCAGCGCTTTTTCGGGTATCAGATTCCCACGCCGGGCGGCGCGGAGATCACTGCCTTCTACGGCATTACATCGGACGGGAAAATGCTGCTGGCTTCCGGGGAAATGATGTACTCGCTGTCGCTGCCGCAGTAACCGGCCGCGGAATCCAGCGGAACAGAATATATCTACAGGAATGGAGAAGGATGCAGAATGGCTAAGGAGCAGAAACAGGAATTTGTCACACATATCACTCCCCGGAGTGAGGATTTCTCCCAGTGGTATACGGACGTGATCAAGCAGACGGAACTGTGCGACTACGCACCGGTGCGCGGCTGCATGATTATCCGCCCGTACGGATACGCGATCTGGGAGCGGATCCAGGCGGAAATGGACGCACGGTTCAAGGAAACCGGTGCTGAAAACGTGTATTTCCCCATGCTGATTCCGGAAAGCCTGCTTCTGAAGGAAGCGGAGCACGTGGAAGGCTTCGCACCGGAGGTTGCCTGGGTTACCCAGGGAGGCGGAGAGACGCTGCAGGAGCGGCTGGCGGTTCGCCCGACGAGTGAAACGATTTTCTGCTCCATGTACTCCAAGTGGGTGCAGACCTGGCGCGACCTGCCGATGATGTATAACCAGTGGTGCTCCGTGATGCGCTGGGAAAAGGCAACGCGTCCGTTCCTCCGCACGAGCGAGTTCCTCTGGCAGGAGGGCCATACCATCCACGCCACCCCGGAAGAGGCGGAGGAGGAAACCCTGAAGATGCTGGAGGTTTACCGCGAGGTGGCGGAAAACGTGCTGGCGCTGCCGGTATACGTCGGCAGGAAGAGCGAAAAGGAAAAGTTCGCCGGCGCACGGGCTACCTATTCGATGGAAGCCATGATGCAGGACGGCAAGGCGCTGCAGGCCGGTACCAGCCACAATTTCGGCACGAACTTTGCCGAGGCGTATGACATCCGTTTCCAGAGCAAGGAAGGAAAACTGGAGTACGTCCACGAGACCAGCTGGGGCGTCAGCACGCGGCTGATCGGTGCGATCATCATGACGCACGGAGACGAGCGCGGACTGCGGCTGCCCCCGAAGGTTGCGCCGATTCAGGCGGTGATCCTGCCGATCGCGGCGCATAAGGGCGGCGTGATGGAAGCCTGCCAGCAGCTGCGGGACGACCTGAAGAAGGCCGGGTTCCGTGTGAAGCTGGATGACCGCGATACGGTCAGCCCCGGATTCAAATTCAACGACTGGGAACTGAAGGGTGTTCCGGTCCGGCTGGAAATCGGCCCCCGCGACCTGGAAAACGGCGTTGTAACGGTGTTCCGCCGCGATACGCTGGAGAAGTTTACCCTGCCGCTGGCCAACATTGCGGAAGAGCTGGGCGTACTGCTGGATGATATCCAGAAGACGCTGTTTGAACAGGCGAAGAAATTCCGCGACGAACGCACCGTTGAGGTCCATAATATGGAGGAACTCGGAAAGGCGGTGGAAACCGGCTTCGCCAAGGCGATGTGGTGCGGGGACCGCGCCTGCGAAGACACGATCAAGGAGCAGTTCAACGCTTCGAGCCGGAACATGCCCTTCGATCAGGAAGGTTCCCGGTTCGGCGATACCTGCGTCTGCTGCGGGAAAAAGGCGGACCGCGTGATGTACTTCGCGAAGGCCTATTGATGGCGGGAGAGGAACCGATATGAAGATTTATGTGGATGCCATGGGCGGCGACCTGGCGCCGGCAGCGCCGGTAAAAGGGTCGCTGGCCGCGCTGAGGAAGTATCCGGGACTGGAAATCATCCTGGCCGGAAAGCCGGAGGAGATTACCCCCTATCTGAAGAATTATGATGACGTGAAGGACCGGCTGACGATCGAGGATGCGCCGGAGGTCATCACGAACCATGAAAGTCCGGTGATGGGCGTGCGCAAAAAGGTAAACAGCGCGACCGTCCAGGGTATGCTGAAGGTTCGCAGCGGCGAGGCGGACGGCTTTGTTTCCGCAGGATCCACCGGCGCGACGCTGGCAGGCGGCATGTTCCGCCTCGGGAGGATTCCGGGGATCGAGCGCCCGGCACTGGCTCCGCTGGTTCCCAACGGCAAGGGGCATTTCCTGCTGATTGACTGCGGCGCGAACGTGGACTGCAAGCCGGAATACCTGGTGCAGTTCGGCATCATGGGTGACGCCTATATGAGGGGCGTGCTGGGAATGGAAAACCCGCGTATCGGCCTTGTGAACATCGGCGCGGAGGCGGAGAAGGGGAATGCCCTGGTGAAGGAAACCTATCCGCTGATGGAAAAGGCACCGTACAATTTCGTCGGCAATGTGGAAGCGCGGGACATTCCGCTGGACCAGGCGGACGTTGTGGTGACGGACGGCTTCGGCGGCAACCTGATCCTGAAATATACCGAAGGCCTGGCCACGGCGCTGATGGGAATGATCAAGAAGGAACTGATGGCGGATACCCGGGGCAAAATTGCCGGCCTGATCGCGAAGCCTGCATTCAAACGCGTGAAGAAGGCGATGGACTCGGACGAAATCGGCGGTGCGCCGCTGCTGGGCGTCCAGGGCGCGGTTGTCAAGGCCCACGGCTCCAGCAACGACTACGCATTCTGCAGCGCCATCGGGCAGTGCGTCAAGATGATCGACGGGCAGGTGGTCCGGATCATTGAGGAAGGCGTTGCCAGACAGGCACAGGGGTAATCCCGGCGGTACCGCCGGTTACCGATATAACGAAACGGAAATTGAGGAGGAGCAGCCATGGATTTTGAAAAAGTGAAGAATATGATCGCTGAGCAGCTGAAGGTGGATCCCGCTGAAATCAAGCCCGAATCCCGCCTGATGGAAGACCTGAAGGCCGACAGCGCGAACATCATGGTGATGATCATGGACCTGGAAGACACCTTCGGCATCACCGTGGAGGACGACCAGATCATGAAGCTGAAGACCGTCGGAGACGTGGTGGAATATATCGCGAAAGTCAAGGGATAATGGAAAAAGTCATGAAAGCCCTCGGGTACGAATTCCGCGACGAAGCGCTGCTTCGCCGCGCCCTGACGCACCCGTCCATGGGAAAGCAGGACAACCAGCGCCTGGAATTCCTCGGGGACGCCGTACTGCAGTACCTGATGAGCGACCGGCTGTACCGCCGGCATCCGGAGGACCGGGAAGGCTCCCTGACCCATCTGCGGGCCCTGCTGGTCTGCGAGGCGTCGCTGAGCCAGATCGCGGAGAAGCTGGGAATCGGCGAGGCCCTGATCATGGACCGGGGCGAGGAACTGACCGGGGGACGGACGAAGCCGAGCGTTCTGTGCGACGCCATGGAAGCCGTCCTGGCAGCGGTATACCTCGACGGCGGCATGGACGCCGCCCGCGGCGTTGTAGAGCGGTGCTGGCCGGGCGAGGAGGAAGTGGTCCGTCCCATGCAGGACAGCAAGGGCCTGCTGCAGGAGGAGCTGCAGAAGAACGGCGGCGAAACACCGACCTACCGCATTACCGGCACCAGCGGCCCGCCGCATGCACCGGTGTTTGAAGCGGCGGTATACCGCGGCGGCCAGGTGATCGGCACCGGCAGCGGCAAGACCAAGAAACAGGCGGAGCAGGCGGCGGCAGTCCGGGCACTGGAGAACCTGCAGGCTGAAAAAGGCTAAATTATTTCCGTCAGATGACGGAATATTACAAAATGGTTAATAATTCCCGTTGACATTCCGCAATACAGAAGGTAAAATTATTGCGTATATATGTGTCAACGGGTTTTCTATGCCCATTTTGCAATGCGGGGGGAAGACAGAATGTCTCAGCTGAAAAAGTGGATGAGCGTGGCGCTTCTGGTGATGACGGCGCTGGTGATTTGCATCCTGGCAGTGGAGATACCGGTCAGTGTGGCAGCCGAGGATATGGAAGTTGTCGACAGCTATCCGTATACCACGGTG
>JAEEGL010934768.1_pt1 | contig 12027 bp, 10 predicted proteins | sample 9134231 | NCBI WGS metagenome assembly JAEEGL01 (sample SAMN16246548, study PRJNA631951) | gut metagenome | biome: gut microbiome; feature: rumen; material: fiber-attached | host: Bos | place: Iran: Karaj | collected 2018-10
AATCCCCGAACACGATAACCTACCGCAATAATCATCTCCAAAGAGTAGAAAACGACGTTGTAGTTCTTGCCGTCAGCGGCAGTAGTCAAGTATTCTTTGACAACTGATTTTTCTTTTAACTCTTTCTCTTTCAGGATGTTAATTATGTGATAACTGATGGCTTGCTTCGAGGTGGCAAAAAGATCTGCCATCTGTTGCTGGCTCAGCCAAATCTTACCGTACTTGGCATAGAGTGCCACCGATGCACGTCCATCTGCGGTACGATATATAATGATGTTTTGCTGTTCGTCCATACCTTAAATCACAAGTAGCTTTTGAGAGTTTACTTACTAATCAGATCCCTCTCTCCGCCCAGTCGCCTCGGTCAAGATTTCTGTAACCAATGGCCTCTGCGATGTGCTGGCTCTGCACCTTCTCGCTGCCGGCGAGGTCGGCAATGGTGCGGGCTACCTTGAGGATGCGGCTGTAGGCACGGGCTGAGAGCTTCAGGCGTTCCATCGCCATGCGGAGCATGTCGAGAGAAGCAGCATCGGGTTCAGCATATTCGTGTATCATCCGCTCGGTCATCTGGGCGTTGCAGTAGATAGCCCCCTCACGTCCTCCTTGGGGGAGGTGACTGAAGCGCTCGGTCTGGATGTTGCGGGCTTTTATTACTCTCTCACGAATGACAGCTGATGGTTCGCCCGGCTGCATCTTTGACAGTTCAGCAAAGGGTACGGCTTGTATCTCACAATGTATATCGATACGGTCGAGTAACGGTCCGGATATTTTGTTCATATACCTGTGTATCTGATAAGGGGTACATACGCAATCATGCGTAGGGTCACCGTAGTATCCGCAGGGGCAAGGATTGGCGCTGGCAACGAACATGAACGATGAGGGGAACTGGGCTGTGTATTTGGCACGTGCTATGGTAATGGTACGATCTTCCAAGGGCTGACGAAGAACCTCAAGCGTTGTTTTGTTGAACTCCGGCAGTTCATCAAGAAAGAGGACGCCATTGTGGGCCAAGCTTATCTCTCCAGGGGTCGGGGTATTTCCTCCACCAACGAGGGCTGCCTGCGAGATGGTGTGATGGGGCGCACGAAACGGGCGTACAGAGATAAGTCCCTGTCTGTCACCTATTTTTCCTGCAACAGAGTGAATCTGCGTTGTCTCAAGACTTTCAGCTAACGAAAGTGGGGGAAGAATGGTGGGAAGTCGCTTTGCCATCATGCTTTTGCCTGATCCGGGAGGTCCAATCATAATCATGTTATGACCACCTGCTGCGGCTATTTCCATTGCTCGTTTTACGCTTTCCTGACCACGTACATCCGCAAAATCGAGGTCAAAGGAGTATTGTTGAGAGTAGAAAACGGCACGTGTGTCGTATTCCACGGGGGTGGCGTTGCGCTGATCGGCAAGGAATGAGATAACATCTGTGAGTGTCTCCATTCCATATACCTCAAGGTTGTTGACAACTGCTGCTTCGAGCTCGTTTGCCTTAGGAACTATAAGCCCCTTGAATTTCTCCTTTCTTGCATATATGGAGATAGGAAGGGCACCTGTGATGGGTTTTAGTGTGCCGTCAAGACCGACTTCTCCAAGAAGCATATATTCATCCAGATGCGTTGAAGGAATGTCTTCATTTGCCGCAAGAATAGCAATTGCCATAGGCAGGTCATAGGCTGATCCTTCCTTTCGCAGGTTTGCTGGAGACAGATTGATGGTGATAGCCTTATTGGGCAGTTTGTATCCGGAGTAGCGATAGGCTGTCCTGATGCGGCTGAGACTTTCCTTGACTGCCTCGTCGCCGAGACCGGTGAGTGAGAGTGCCTGCCCTATATCTACAGAACATTCAACCGTTACGGAATTTACGATAAGTCCGTTGACTGCAGCACAATGGGTTTTGACAAACATATATTATAGATGAGGGATGAGAGATGATGGGGGATTCATAATGCATAATGCATAAAGCATAAAGCATAAAGCATAATTCGTGAGAGATGAGGGGGTTACTGTTGTATTATCTCTTGGATGTATGCGAGGAGTTCTTCTCGACCTTGTTTCTTTTCTGAAGAGGTGATGAAGTAAGGGGGCAGGGTTTCCCATGTTTCGAGCAATGACTGCATATATTTGTCTGCATTTTGCCTTGCTCTGACAGGTCCCAGCTTGTCGGCCTTGGTGAAGACGATGCTGAAGGGTATGCCGTTTTCGCCTAACCAGTTGATGAATTCCATGTCTATCTTCTGTGGGTCATGACGCAAGTCTATGAGTAGGAAGACGTTGACGAGTTGCTCACGCTGAAGGATATAGGTGTTGATGATGCGCTGTATGTCCTGCTGCACACTCTTTGAGCGTTTGGCAAAGCCATAGCCAGGAAGGTCAACGATGTAGTAGATATCGTCAACAAGGAAATGATTGATAAGAAGGGTTTTGCCAGGAGTGGCGCTGGTTTTTGCCAGTCCCTTCTTATTGGCCAACATGTTTATGAGACTTGACTTACCGACATTACTGCGTCCAATGAAAGCAAATTCGGGACGCGTGTCTGTCGGACATTGTGAGATGTTGGCAGATGATGTTATGAAGGTAGTGTTCAAAGGATTGAATGAATTAAAGTCCCCCATCGCCCCCCCCTATAGGAGGGAGAGACGTGAGCTGCGAATTATAAATTATGAATTAACTTCTCCGCTTGCTGCAGGAGCCATTGTTGTTGCTGTGGTATAGTCATGTCAGAGTTGTCGAGCAACAGGGCATCTGGAGCCTGCCTCAATGGAGATACTTCTCTGTGTGAGTCGATGTAATCACGTTCCTGTACGTTTTTCAGTATCTCCTGATAGTCGCCCTGCATACCTTTTGCTTTCAGTTCGTCAAAGCGTCGCTGCGCCCTGACTTCTGCCCGTGCTGTAACGAAAATCTTAAGTTCGGCATTCGGGAATACAGTCGTTCCGATGTCTCGCCCATCCATGACGATATTGTTGCCTTCTGCCATCTGTCGTTGCTGTGCTACCATCGCCTCTCTGACGAATGGAATGGCAGCAATGACTGAGACATTATTGCTCACCTGCATGGTGCGTATCTCTGTTTCCACACACTCGTTGCCCAGATATGTTTCGGGCAAACCCGTTTGAGCGTTGAGTTTGAAAGATACTTTGACATCGGGCATTGCGTTGCTGAGTTTCTCTGTGTCTGCCTGACCGTCGGTTATGATACCGCTGCGCATGCAGTAGAGTGTTACTGCACGATACATTGCTCCGGTATCTACGTAAATGAATCCCAGTTGCCTGGCAAGTGTTTTGGCCATTGTGCTCTTACCGCACGAGGAGTGACCGTCTATTGCTATTACCATATTATATCTTATTTTAGCCCCCTACCAACTCCCCCCAAAAGAAAGCCCCACCCTAGGCCTCACCATGGGGAGGGAGAAAGGGAAAAATACACGAATTAAAAAATCTGCACCTTATTTCCGCAGCCTTTACTTTTATTTAGTTTCAGTTACCGATGAAATGCCTGAGCCACAAAACATTCTATGCAGAACAGCACTGCAGAGCCATGTGTTCCGGAATATTCTCTTGTCTGATTATCCACTTGTCTTAGTGCTGCAAGTCCAAGCAAGCAAAAATCACAAACGATATGGCAAAGGTACAAATAAAATCTGACAATAACACTCCTTTTAGCAGAATATTTCATGTCAGGGTGCTATTTTTTTCGTTTCGTGGGTCATGATATAGACAATGTAAGGAAACTCAAAACGTAAAATATGCCCTGAAAGTGGCGATAGACTTCTACAACAACGAGCGTCCACACATGAGCCTTGACTGGAAAACACCTGCCGAGGCTGCACTATGTACGAGGGAACTAGAGAAAAAATGGGTCAGCTACAGAGAAAAAAACATCAACTCCTTGGTAGCATAGATTTTTTTTCATACATTTGCAGCGCATAAAGGCTGTGAACCTTTTTTATGGCTAAAATTAAATAGAGTCTATGTGAATTAAAAATAAGTTTAAGATTAGTCAACCCGCTTTATAAGTAAGACTCAAAGTAGTCAACTAAAATCGTTAAACTACAATGGCTACTGGCTCGATATTGCAGAGACAGAGTTGTCTGCACTGTCAAAACAAAGTCTCGGAAAAAGAAGGATTGACAATCTGGATGACCTGAATGCGGAACTGGAAAAATGGAAGAACGATAGGAACAACAGGCAGAAGGGAGTGGACTGGCAGTTTACAAATGAAGTGGCAAGGATCAAGTTAAAACATTTGTATCCTTTAGTCAACTTTTAGACTTTACAGAGTACTAAGTAAAAGAAAAATACAACAGCAGCTACAACATATGAGGGTGTAGCTGCTGTTGTTGTAAGATAGAGGTATTACCACCTGTAGTTTATCGTATGCTTACAAAAAAAAGGACAAAATCAATCTGATTTGAATAAAATGTAAGCGATTCTTGAGGATTTTCACGTACTTTGCATACATGTTGCACACATTCTGACCCAATATTTTAATGTTTGATGCCACTAATTACCAAAGATCAGCGATATATTATATCACAATATCACTTGAAATTTGGTCCTGCCAACAGGGTAATTATCGTGATTTCTGTTCAAAAGACTGTGATTTCTGCCTAAAAATCTTAACGATTTTCTGTCTAAAAGTCCTACTCTGCCCCCAAAAATTACTGATTTTTGTAAGTTTCGTTAGTCTTTCAGCGAGTATGTTACAGTTGTTACGACGCGGACTTTCTTGATGTGCGGGGTGTTGTCGTCACGGTCGTCGATGCTGAACTGTCCTTGGTCGGCGCGGGTGATTTTGTTGAGTGTAGAGTGGCTGTTTTCTGCGAACTGCTGGGCTGTAGCTTCGGCATTTTTTATGGCCTCAGTCATCATCTTACCCTTCATGGAAGGGAATGATACGAGCTCATATTTCACTTTCGGCGAGTCATAGTCACCCTCCACGATGGCGATACCCTTCTGCAGGAGCTCTCCCTGTCTTGCCATCAGCTGACGCACACGATCCACTTGATTGGAGCTGACGGTAATGGTCGATGTGATGTTGTATCGGTAGGGGCGACGGTTCTCGTTGTAGCGCTCAGCGTTGAGGTCTATCACGGTAGGCGCGCCGGTGGTTATCTCGCTATCCTTGATGCCACCTGCTTGGAGGAACTGACGGATGGTCTGGTTCGTCTGGTTTATCTTTGCATAGAGGGCTGGCAGGTCATCACCTATCTCTTTGGTGCTGATTGGCCAGGTGACTTTGTCGGCAGGAACCTCCTGCTCAGCTAAACCCTTAACTGTGACTTGGCGGTCCTTGTTGGCGAAATTGTCGATTCCACCCTTGATGCACAGACCGAGGAGAAGCATCCCAAGAATGAATGATGCAGAATAGAGAATGTTTTGTTTCATGATGGTTTTTGTTTATGTTATGTCCCTGCGGGTAAACCGCAGGGCACTCGAACAGTTATGGGAGAGGGGCTTATATTTGCTTTCTGATTCGCCACTCCTGGGGGTAGAGGTTGTTTGCTCTTGAGCCGATGTTTTTGGCGTATCCCAGAGGGAGGTTTCTGTATGTCACGATCACTATTCCCTTCGGGGTGTCTGGAGGCAGTATGAGGGCTTCGCGATGCAGGTATTGCAAGGCCTGCGTGCGGGTGAGGGGAACGGATACGGCTTCGTTAGCAAGGGAGGCATGGGAGGTGTGGGAGGCATGGGAGGTGTGGGAGGCAATGGAAGCTTGGGGTGATTTGCTTTTCACTACGCCCTGTGATGGCGCGGGAAAGAGTATGTCGGGATTCATTGCTGCGCGTGACAATTGGAAGGATGAGGATGACTTGCGAGGATGAGATGCATTGTCTGTCTTGCGTATCACCGCCATAAACAGTCCCTCACCGCGGGTGATACCGGGGATGAAGCGATATACGGGGCCTTGCAGCTCGGGCAGCAGCGAGGACGTGATGTTCCATTCCGGCTTTGTCTCTACCGGCAGCAGTTCGCCGCCAAGAGTGCGCAGTATCCAGAGGATATTTTCTTCGTTCTCATGCAGGTTGAACGTGCATGTGCTATAGATCAGCAGTCCTCCCGGCTTCAGTCTCGGCCACACGTCAGCAACGATCTCACGCTGCAGCTTGCTGCATTTCATCACGTTTTGGAGTGACCATTCGCTGATGGTATCGGGGTCTTTGCGAAACATTCCCTCGCCTGAGCAGGGCACATCGGTGAGGATGATGTCAAAGTCCTGACCGGAGGCACCGTAGTCAGCCGATGAGCACGATGTCACAATGACGTTAGGATAGCCCTGCTTCCTTATGTTCTCATATAGTATGTTTGCCCTCTTGCGGTTTACCTCGTTGCTGTAGAGCGTTGCCTCAGCAGGCATAGCAGCACGCAGGAGCGTTGACTTGCCCCCTGGTGCGGCACAGAGGTCAAGGACGGAAGTGGGAGGAGGAAGGAGGGACGAGAGTTGTCGCATCACCTCATCGAGAAACATCGACGATGCCTCTTGCACGTAGTACAGCCCTGCATGAAAGAGCGGGTCGAGGGTGAAGTCGGGGCGCTCGGAGAGGTAGAAAGCATTCCTGCACCAGGAAACGGGAGAAGTGACGGGAAGGTTGTCGTCGCCCTCAGAGAGCAGCTGCTGTTTGAGAGGATTGTAGCGAACACTCACAGGCGTTTCCTCGCTGAAGGATGCAAGGTATCGCTTCCATCGCTCCTCACCGAAGAGTGGACGGGTATAGGCCTCAAACTCTTGAGGGAGGAGGGAAGCCCCCTTCAACTCTCCCAAAGGGGAAGGACGGGATGCTGCCTGATTGGCGGATGGATTATTCAATGAAGATGAACTCATCAGATTCTTCTTTAATCTGCGGCTTACGCGGTTTCGGCGGGTTAGTCAGGTTGCCCTTACTGTCAAACATATTATAGGTGGTTTTGAGCACACGGAACTCCGTTCTGCGGTTAAGGGCGTTAGCGGTTTCCTGTTCGGCCGGCTTCAGCTTGCCTATGAACTCTTCAGTCAGCACGTCACCCTCGTTGAGCCACTTGTATCGCTCAGCCACCTTGCGGCGTATGCGTTTCGGATTCTCCTCTCCATAGCCCACAGGCGTGAGGCGCTCAGCAGCTATGCCCTTGCTGATGAGATAGCTCACCACAGCCTCGGCACGGCGCTGGGAGAGTGTCTTGTTGTATTCGTCAGAGCCTCTGTAGTCAGTGTGGGCAGAGAGTTCGATGGTGATATTGGGGTTCTCATTGAGCAGCATGACGAGAGAGTCGAGCGCGACGGTGCTGGAAGGCAGGAGGCGCGCTTTGTCAAATTCAAAGAAGATATTGTCAACCAGCACGGGCACGCTGATGTTGGCAAGCGGGAACTGCAGCGTGTAGAGCTCGGTATCGGGAGAGGCGGTCAGTTCCTCCTTGTGGTTAAGGTAACCCGGACAGGAAGCCTGAATGATGTATTCCACTCCCGGTGTGGCGACATAATCGAAGCTGCCGTCGCTCTTCACGCCGATGCGCTGGTTGGTACCGTCGCTTCCCACGATGCGCACCTGAGCCTCATGCAGCTCATAGCCGTCAACCTCATAGACCCAGCCACGTATCACCTGTATGAACTCAGGGTTCTCAAAAGAGAAGATATGGTCGTTACCTCTGCCGTCACCCCTGCTGGAAGAGAAGAAACCGCGATTGTGAGGCCCCTCAAAGGTCATACCGAAGTCATCGCCCATAGAATTGAGCGGATAACCCGGATGCTCCACGTGATAACGGTGGTCGCTGCCGATGGTGGCAATAAAGATATCGAGACCGCCCATACCGGGATGACCGTCAGAGGAGAAATAGAGGTCACCGTTGGGACGGAAGGTAGGAAACATCTCATCGCCCGGGGTGTTGACAGGTTCGCCGACATTCTCCACACCGAGCGTCATTCCTGTAGAAGACAGCCGAGTGCGCCAGATGTCATAGCCGCCCTTACCGCCAGGCATATTGCTGACAAAATAGAGCCATTGCCCATCGGGGGAAATGGCAGGATGTGCAAAGGCCGAGAGAGTGTCTTTGGAAATCTCTACAGCCGAGGACTTGCCCCACAGGGCATCGGCGCGCTTTGATACGACTATAGATGCGTAGCGGGGATAGGAGGCGTTGTAGGTGCACTGGGTGAGATAGAGTTCCTGCCCGTCAGGGGTGATGCAGCAAGCACCCTCATCATACTCTGTGTTGAGACCCGTTCCTATAGCCTCAGGTTTGCTCCACTTTCCCTTGTCATCCTTCTGAGAGAAGAAAATGTCTGACGCCTTCATGCCCGTGATGCCGCTCAGCTCATCGCCGTCAGCCTCGTTGCGCGTGGAGGAGAAATAGAGGTATTCGTAGTTCTCGCCGCCCAGACAGGGTGAGTAGTCATCACGACGGGAGTTGAAGACATCCATCTTCTTGACCTTGTAAGCCGAACCCTGCTCCTTCCATTTGGGAGCCATCTTGGCAGAGATGATGCCGTTCTCCACGAGGATGTTGTCTGGCAACGAGTCGCGAAGAAGCTCAAATTCGGCCAAAGCAGTCTTGTAATCGCCGTTCTTCAGCAGCAGACGGGCATAAGTCAAACGGTCCTCAGGCGTTGCCACGTTGTAACGTATGGCGTTGCGATAGCCTCCGATTGACTTCTGGGTATTGAGATAACGCCTGTAGCAGTCGGCCATCAGCAGTGCCCGCTCTCCGCGCAACTGCTTCTCGGCTGCGGGAGTCTTGCTGTATGCACGGCGATAATAGTCAGCTGCCAGGTAGTACTCGCCTAAAGCCTTTGCCTTGTTACCCTTCTTGACGTAAGATGCTGCGTCACATCCGAATAGGAGTGATGAGACAACAAGAACTGCAACACATTGCAAGATGTGGCGAGTGGATATTTTGTTACCGCGTGTGATCATAGTGAAAACATGCTTTTTGCCGTATCGGTGGTAATTCTGGCTACTTCTTCAGGTGTTGTCTGATAGACCTCTGCCAGTTTCTCTATAATGTGTACGATGAATGCCGACTCGTTTCTCTCTCCCCGATGCGGCACAGGAGCCATATAGGGCGCATCTGTCTCAAGCACTATGCGCTCTAACGGTACCGCATCAGCGAGTGTCTGGGGGAGATTACTCTTCTTGAATGTCAACACGCCACCAATGCCGAGACAGAACCCCGGAAAGGCCAGCAGATCCTTTGCCTCATATTCGTTGCCCGTGAAGCAATGGAAGATGCCGCGGACTTCCTTGTGGCGCTTCAGGATAGAGACCATATCGTTCTGTGCCTTACGACAATGAATCATCAGCGGGAGATTGAACTCACTCCCCCACTCCACCTGAGTCTCGAAGGCCTCACATTGCTCTTTGACAAAATCACGGGACCAATAGTAATCCAGCCCTATCTCGCCAATTGCCACAACGGGGAACGGAGGCTGCAGAAGATGGGCGTGAAGGGCTGAGAGCTGAGACTCATAGCCGGAATTGACATCCTCAGGGTGCAGACCTATCATACCGAGACAGAAACCGGGATAGTGCGAGCAGACATCGCCGATGCTCTCTACCGACGAAAGATTGATGCCGGGAATGAGCATCGTTTGCACTCCCGCTGCTTTGGCACGAGCAACCACGGAGTCGCGATCCACAGCAAACTCTTCTCCGTCAAGATGTATGTGAGTATCAATATATTGCAACATTTACTTATTCCTCTTGAGCATCATATCGGCATAGGCTTTCAGGGCAGCTTTCCTCTCTTCGGAAACGCTGACCTCATTGAGAGCATGGAGAGCTTCATCATAGTAAGACTCCACCTTTTGAAGCGCCAGCTTGTCTATCCCTAATTTGTTGTATATGGATGTAACGGCCTGTATCTTCTTCTGCGGGTCGGGATCAGCCTGTTCTATCCAGCCCATAAGATTAGCATAATCCTCACCCTCAGCTCGCTGCATAGCATTGATGAGCATGAAAGTCTTTTTGTTTGCCATAATATCGCCGCCGATATTTTTTCCGAATGTAGCGGGTTCTCCATAGACATCCAGATAGTCATCCTGCAACTGGAACGCCAACCCCAGAGACTCTCCGAAGCGATAGAGCAGCTCCACATCCTGAGCAGGAGCATCAGCCAGAAGCGCCCCAATCTTTGTGGCACACGCCAAAAGGACGCTGGTCTTGAGACGAATCATCTCTATATACTCAGCCTCACTGACATCTGTACGGCCCTCAAAATCAATGTCATATTGCTGGCCCTCGTTGATTTCGGAAGTGGTGCGGGCAAAGCACTCAAAGACCTTGCCTAAGACGGCGCTATCGTGAATGGAGGAATTGCTGTGCATCATGCTGAACGCCAGGCACAACATTTCGTCACCTGAGAGAATGGCGGTATTTACATCCCATTTCTTATGGACTGTAGGGCAACCTCTGCGCATATCGGCGTTGTCCATCACATCATCGTGGAGGAGAGTGAAGTTGTGATACATCTCTAAGGCAACAGCCTGAGGCAGTATCTTGTCCTCATCATCCTTCCACAGCTTATATGCCAGAAGCATGAGCGAGGGACGCACACGTTTACCACCGAGAGCCATCACATAATTAATGGGAGCATACAGCCCCTGAGGCTCCTTGCCCAAAGGGAGATTGCTGATGTAACTGTTGATTTTGTCTATCATAAGTCTTGTGTTTTCTTGAAACATCTGTATCAATTGTCGCTTTTGTTGCAGTTATGATATCAGAAAGAGAATGCTGCGTTTACCATCAGGCTCGATGAGCTGACGTGATACTTGCCGTAAGACACGTTGAGTTTGAAGTGCTCTAACGTCAATCCCCCACCGAAAGACCACCCTGCTCCGTGAGCCGTTTCCGTCCCTCCCGCATCCTTTGTCTTCAGGTCATTGCTGCGACGCGCATTAAATCCGGCAGCGAGGTAGAACTGAGGAGCCAGAATGACATCTACGCCTATCCCCGCATGGCGCAGGAAGGAGTAATCCCAGTTTGCCAAATCAGAAAATGTGAGCGAGAGGCGAAACGGCATCTGAGGAATGGCGTATGTAGCACCCACAAGCAGATCTATCGGGAGTTTCTCAAACTCATCATCGTAAGCAGACAGCTGTCCTCCAAGGTTTCGCACTACCAGCGAGGCAGAGAAATCTTTGTCAGGATGATAGTAGTTAATGCCAAGATCTATAGCTGCTGCCGTAGATGTAAAGGAACCTATCTTGGAATAGATGAACTTTGCGCCTATACCACCCACAATGTTTTTGTACAAGGTGTAAGAAAACAAGCCCTCAAACGCCATATCAGACGGAGAGAATGTGCCCAGATCTCTGTTTGCTGCGTCTGTTTCCTTCATGGAACCGTAGTTGAGGTAGCGCACCGCCCCACCTACAGTTGCCTTTTCATTAATCACATGGGTATAACCGGCTGTAAACATATTCACTCCGTCCATATAGTTCATGTAACCGAGCGAAACAGTCCTGTGGCTTACAGAGCTGAGCAAAGACGGATTGGACAACGCCATCGTGGCATCATCCTCTATTATTGAGACATTGTTACCACCTAACGCTGCAGCGTGAGCGCTGACAGGAATGGTCAGAAAATTGTAGGCTGACTGACCATCGTCACAAAAAGCCCGCAGACAATATAGGGATAACAGTATCGGAAAGAATATTCTTTTCATCGATATATATAACGCACGCGAACACTATTTATTGAGAAAGGAAGAGGAAAAAGACGTTTTTTCTTGCACATCTCACTTCTTTGTCGTAATTTCGCATCATAAAAAAAAAGAGAACCATATTATAATTTCACATTATGGAAAAGAAATCAGAGACTAACAATTTGAATATGTCTGTTGTCTTCATCGGTTCAGGCAATGTTGCGTGGCACATGTCACAGAGCCTCCATAAAGTCGGACACAAAATACTGCAGGTATATAGCCGCAACTTCACCCATGCAGAGGTTTTGGCAAAAAAGGTGAATGCCGAAGCCATCGACAGGCCGGAGACAATCAACCAGAATGCTGATGCATACATCATCTCCGTAAGCGATGATTCCATAAGCGTGGTGGCAGAAACGCT
>JAEEGL010990311.1_pt1 | contig 12027 bp, 6 predicted proteins | sample 9134231 | NCBI WGS metagenome assembly JAEEGL01 (sample SAMN16246548, study PRJNA631951) | gut metagenome | biome: gut microbiome; feature: rumen; material: fiber-attached | host: Bos | place: Iran: Karaj | collected 2018-10
ACTGCTCCAGTTAATGGTAAGTTTAGAGATCTTACAATCGCTTCTACCACGGAATTCAAAGTATCCGGCACCATCACCTGTCATAGTAATAACTGCTTCAGTAGCAGTATCAAAAACATCATCATCTATATTGTCAAAATCCACACTGCCGAAAGAAGTTATATCCAGCAAACCATCTGAATACAATTTCCAGGTCACATTATAAAAACTGCCTTCTTTAACAATATGTCTGTCATCGGCGAAAACCATTGCCGAAAACGCAGATACGAACATAGCTGCAACTAAGACTGAAGCAATAATCTTCAAACGGGTACGCATAAGACACCTCCAACTATCAATCGGGATAAACTGATTTTATCACCAAACCGAAGCCGTTCAGTCATGTTTGAAATTATTTAACAGTAAATTCAATAGTAATGTTTATGAAATTGTTCCTGAAAAAAAGATTTAAAGCCGTAAATTATCCGTTATCGTATCCAATAACCGTTACTGTCAAAACTATAGACGGTCCCGTCGATCCTGAACTGAGTGTTCTTAGCATACCAGCCGCTGTTATCGCCATACCACCAGCCCTTGCTGTTTTGCTGCCAGCTTGCCTTGTACTGATAAGTCCAAGTACCGTTTGAATTAAGCCAGTAACCGTTACAATATTCATTTGCGGCCATCGAACCGTTAGTCTTCAGAAAATACCAGTTGCCTTTTATCTGCTGCCAGCCGGCCCTCATGCTGCCGTTGCCGCCGAAATAATACCAGAAATCTCCGATCATCTGCCAGTCTGTTCTCATAACACCATTTTCGCCGAAGTAATACCAAGAGCTTTCGATGTTCTGCCAGTTTGTTACCATAGAACCGGAAGCACTTAAGTAATACCAAAGGCCATTATCCTTTATCCATCCGGTCTGCATGATTCCTTCATCATCGAAGTAATACCAGTTACCTGTTATCTTCTGCCAACCGGTAACAGGCTCACCGCACTTGTCCAGATATAGCCATACACTATCCTTTTGTAACCATCCGGACTTTTTAGCAAAATGGATAACCGCATCTCCGAAAACATCCTCCAGCGATTTTTGCGATTCAACAATACCACTTCTTCCGAAGCGAACTACCTTGATCATTTCCCATTGCTCTTCAGTACCTTCATAATATACTTCTTTCAATAAATCACACCCATTGAATGCAGTTTCAAAAATACTATTTACACCTGAAGGTATTGTAACGCTTTTAAGACTTGCGCAAGCTTCGAAAGTCTGACCGTTGATAACCGTGACACCTGACGGGATCTTAAATGACTCAAGACCGGACATCGAGAAAGCGCCCTGGCCGATCGCTGTAACTGATTCAGGGATATTCAATTCTTTAAGTCCGGAGCACAGGAAAAATGCAAAATTGCCAATGCTTTCTAAAGTATCAGGGAGCTCTGTTTCCTCGAGTTCTTTGCAGGTGCTGAACATGCTATCATTGATAGCAGTTCTTCCGGATGAAATAATAACTTTCTTAAGTCCTCTGTCACTGCTGATCTGATAGGTGCCGGCTGCAGGAATGGTTAATTCACTAACCGGACAATGGTACCAGCGGACTTCCGTGATATTATCCGGAATATCAACATGCAGTTTATCCATACCGGATAATTCAAGGCTGTTCATCTCTCCGGAAAAGATTATCTCTTCAAGGTTATCACAGGAGTCAACGGAAAGTCCTTTTACAGAGGCAGGAATCTCTAATATTTTTATACTATTACATCCGGTCATATGGATATTGGAAATATCAATGTTCTTAAGATACTTCAAAGATCCCAAAGCCACATTGGAGAATCCGACAGACTGATAATGAATATCTCTTGGTATCGCCAAACCTGTCTCATCGAGTCTAGGAAAATCATAAAAATATAAGCCGATTATATAATCATTTTCGCCGTTAGAAACAGAAACAGTTGTGATACTGCTGCCTGAACCGAAAAAATACAGATACTCTTTACTGCAATCAAGATCAGAGATATCAAACAAGACTTGGCTGGTCTTCTCCAGGATTTCTTCACCGACATCTTCTATATAAACAATACCGGTTTTACACTTAACGGTCATTAGCCCGTCATGATCAAGATACCAGTCAAAATTCTGAGTCTCTCCACTATAGATCGAAGGTTCTGCGGAAACTGTAAGCGCAAACCCTGCAACAATCAAAGCAACCGTCATAAAGATGCCTGAAATCTTACTTAAAATGCGCATATAATTATCCTCCCGCATGACTTATCTGCAAGAAGCCGGAAACACCGGACAAATCAAATTAAATAGCCGTTACTGTCAAATTTATAGACGGTTCCGTCGATCTTTACCTGAGCATTCTTTGCATACCAGCCGCCGTTATCACCAAACCACCAGCCTTTGGAATCCTTGTGCCAGGAACCTTTATACTGATATGTCCATGTGCCGTCTGAGTTAAGCCAGTAACCGTCACACCATTCATTTGCAGCCATGGCTCCGTTTGACTTAAAGAAATACCATTTCCCGTTAATCTGCTGCCAGCCGTTCCTCATGATGCCGTTGCCGCCGAAATAATACCAGGAGCCGTCAATCTGCTTCCATTCTGTTCTCATGGCACCATTTCCGCCGAAGTAATACCACTTGCCGCCGATCTGCTGCCATTCTGTCCGCATCTTTCCGCTGCCGCCGAAGTAATACCAGACGCCGTCGATCTGCTTCCATTCGGTGACCATAACGCCTCCGTCAAGAAGGTAATACCAGGATCCGTCGACCTTTGCAAAACCCGTTACCGATACTCCGGCACAGTCGAAAAGCACCCAGCTGTTATTACTTGTATCTTGCTTCCATGTATATGTGATCTCTTCAACGATCATGAACTTAACGGTCTTTGAACCGGTATAATCGCCCTTTCCGGTTATCTTGATCTGCGCTGAATTGGAAACACTGGTATTTTGTGAATAAGTAACCGTGTAGTCCACATCCTGTGTAAGAACAGTATTACCGTCTTTTACAGTTACATCAGGTTTTATCGGAGAACCGGTGTATTTCTGCGCATTTACAGGCATAACTTTAAGCTTGCTTGCGTCTTTCTTAATGTAGAACGTGGCAGTCCTTGAGCCTGTAAAGTAACCTGAGCCTTTTATCGTAGCTGTTGCTTTTCCGAGTTGCGAACTTGAACAGGATACTATGTAATCCATACCAACTGACAGTGTCTTTCCGCCGTAAGTCAGTGTGATGCTCGGTGTGACAGTATTTCCCGTATAAACGACATCAGGTATAGAAGCCAATGTACAGTCATTTATGTCTCTCGGCTTGATAGAGAACTGGATAGTTCTGGTGCCTGAGAAATTGCCCTTGCCTGTGATACTGATATTTGCGTAATTAGTAACAGCCGTGTTATTTGAATAGCCCGAGATATCGTAATCCGTTCCCTCGACAAGTGTCTTGCCGCCAAACTTAAGAACGGGCTTGGGTGTCAGAGCAGCGCCCATGCTGTAATAACAAGTCGGGACAGTATAAGTGACATCATTACTGCTGATAGGAGTCTTTGAGACACTTACGTTCATTGAATAAGTATATGACTTACCATTACATGTAACCGTAGCAGTAAGCTTGCAGCTGCCGCTCCCCACTGCAGTTGCGGTGCTGTTATTACTGATCTTGACAACCGAAGTATTGTCGGATTTCCAGGTAAGGTTCGTTAAAGCGCTCGAAGGAACTGTGAGACCTTTGGAACCCCATGTCGAAGCTGTCTTATAAGCACCGCTTAAAGAAGGCAGATTCTTTGTCGTTCCTGCAGACATTGATGAAAATGTCGAGGAAGTTGCATAAAGGCTGAAGGTTGCTGATGAGATATCCATAGCGACCGTTCCGGTCTTTGAGCCCTTAATCGCAGTAGTTGATGCTGCTCCACTGTTCGAAGAACCGAATTCCTGAACCCAGAAATCCACGCCATCCAGCTTGACATGAGCGATACCGACACATGTGTAGTTGGAACTTAGCATTGTTCTTCTGTGGCCCTGGCCATCGTACATATCGTTATTTTCCTGCCACTGGGTAAATGTGGCAGAAGTTGTCGAATTTCCTGCCGCGATGTTCTCCGCACGAGAACTCGTATTGTTGTATGTGCAGCTAAAACAACGGCTTCCGTCAGGTCTTGTATGACTGAAGCTTACTGCAACTTCGTAGGCTCTTTGAAGTGCGATCTGCTCGAGATTATAATCGTATGTAAGAGCACTGAGCTTTCCGCATTGATATTTGGTCTTATTATCGCTGTTCCAGTACCATCCGGTTCCGCCCGTCCTCCAGTCGTTCATCATGGAGAGCATGGCTCTTGCCGACTCATTGTCGACTGTATAAGTCATACTGTATGACTTGATCGTAGCTGCTGACACAGCATTTGAAAAAAGGATCACAACTAAAATGACGATAAACGGATAACGTAATCTGCGCATCATATAGAAACCTCCGCAATTCGAAAAACTGTCCAATTCAAAACAAGTACAATAAATACTTTATAAGATCACCAATAACATAATAACAAAAAAGGCTCCCCATGAACAATCATGAAGAGCCTTGAAACGTGGTGCAGATGGCGGGACTTGAACCCGCACGAGATTGCTCCCACTAGCACCTGAAGCTAGCGCGTCTGCCAATTCCACCACATCTGCGTGCGGGTTAGATTTTATATCAAAGGGCATGATTTTTCAATAAGCAGACTTATCAAGAATGTTCTTTGAAGAAAAGAGATCAAAGATTATAATCACTTTATGGATAAAGTAAGTGTTTCCGTAACCGAACTGGCCTCTTATATATCGCGCCGCGGCAATCTGGCCGGCGGTTCATACGGCTCTGTGTCCGCAGTCGAAGGAACAAGGCTGCATCAGAGGGTTTTCGCTGATCTGAAAAAGGCATACGGAGATATAGTGGTTACTGAGGAAACTCTTGTTTATGACTATAATTCCGACTCAGGACTGACATTATCCGTCAACGGGAGGATCGATGCCATGATGGCAAATCCCGGAAAACCTCCGATGATATTTGAGATCAAGTCATTTAACTCGACCAAAGAGAGCTTTGATGCCCTGGTCCGTCCGGAACATGTTACACAGTTAAAGCTATACGGGGCAATGTATCTTTTGACTAATTCGGACGTTTTGGATGTAAGTCTGACTTTGAGGTATGTCTCCATCACGACGCTCGATTCTTATGAAAACACTTACACGATGTCCTATGAACAGGCCGAAAGGTATTGGGAGGACATATGCTCCGAATATGCTGTTTTCGCCCGCTCTTTACTTGATTATCAGAACAGTCTCTGGGATTCGACATCCAAAATAAGATTCCCGTTTGACACCATAAGGCCCGGGCAGAAGGAATTCATGAAGAAAGCCCTTCTTGCTCTCAATTCACAGGAAGCGTTCTTTGTCGAAGCTCCGACAGGAATAGGAAAAACCGTATCAGTCCTTTATCCGGCCATTAAAGGACTTATCAAGAACAGATACGATAAGATCTTTTATCTTACGGCAAAAGAAGCCACAAGAGGCGTTGCTGAAGCTACGGTAAATCAAATGAGGAAGTCCGGACTTTTGATCAGATCGATCACTTTGAGATCAAAAGAGAAGATGTGCCCGTTCGGAACCGAATGCGATGCCAAATTCTGTCCCCTTGCAAAAGACTACTATGGAAAAGTAAAGGCTGCTCTGGCTGATTCTCTGGCTTTTGATGAGATAACGCCGGAAAAGATCACCGAGATTGCTTTAAGGCACGAGATCTGCCCTCATGAGTTCATGATCGATACGATGCGTTACTGCACTGTCGTTATCGGTGACTATAACCACATTTTCAGTCCGAGAGCATCGTTGGTATCAAAGGAACCGGGTGACCAGAGAGTTGCCGTACTTGTCGATGAGGCTCATAACATGATCGACCGGGGCCGGGATATGTTCTCTGCTTCATTCTCATTAAGCCTTATCGATGAGTTGATAAATGACTTTAAGGGCACGAACACTAAGATAGAGACCATGCTCCATCAGCTAAGGAATTATTTCGTCAATATCGGCACATGCTTTGATTCTTCGTCTTCATGCTTTAAATTGCTGGAAGATGCTGACGAGCACAAAGTGCTCATGACAGAGAACTGGGAAGCCGTAAGGCAGCCTCCGAGGCAACTATATGCAAAGCTCTGGTACACGATAAGGCAGTTATCGCCTGTCCTGGACAGATTGGAACAGGGCCAATGCAGAAACACATCGGTTAAATTCTTCTTTGAAGCACGTTATTTTCTTACCGTACTCGAGCACTACTTTGACAGTGCGTATATAACTGCAGCATCAAGAGAAAACGGTGATATTACCGTTACTTTGGATTGTTTAGACTGTTCTTCAAAACTTGACTACATAATCAGGGACCGGATGTCCGTTATATTTTTCTCTGCTACATTTACGCCATACGAGTATTACCGCAACTGTCTGGTAGGACCTGACTGTGATTATTCATCATTCTTAAGGCTCCCTTCACCTTTCCCGCCCGAAAATCTCGAGATCGTGATCGATTCAGAGATATCAACAGCTTATAAGAACAGGTCTCTTACCAAAGATGACTTAGCCTTAAGGATATCGGAAAGCCTTAAGGACAGGACAGGCAATCACATGATATTCTTCCCTTCATTCGAATACATGAACCAGATAATGCCGAAGATCGAATCCGAACTTATACGTAACGGTATTAAAGACTATAAGATCATCTCCCAGGTATCAGAGATGACTAATGTCGAGAAGGAAAGCTTTCTTCAGGCATTCAAAGAACCGTATTCCGGGCTTCTCTTAGGTGCCGCAGTATTGGGCGGTCACTTCGGAGAAGGGATCGATCTTGTCGGAGACAGACTTACAGGAGTTATTATCGTAGGTGTCGGAATTCCGAAAGTCACTCCGGAACGGCAGATATTAAGCAATTATTATTCTGAGAAATTCGGAGACGGATTCTCATTCGCATACAGATTCCCCGGCTGGCAGAAAGTTCTTCAGGCCGTCGGAAGAGTTATAAGGACCGAAACTGATACAGGGTTTGCACTCCTGATCGATTCAAGACTTGCAAACCCTGAGTATATTATGTTATTTCCCGATCACTGGAAGATCTGAACAGTTGTCTTTGAAGGTTCGGAACCAATTGTGATAATGCCCTCGGCGCCTTCGATCTCGTAAGTACCCTTTGTTCCCTTGAAGTTAACCAAGCCTTCGGCATTAGTGCGGATCACCTCACCCTTAGTCCACCATTCTCCCTTAACAAGACTTAAGAGCTTGTGGTAAGCGGGTTTGCATCTGTTATCAGTTGTTACAAGTCCGCTCGGAGCTCCAAGCCATGCGCCGTCAGCAAAGTCCCAGCCTGTGATTGCTTTGATATTAGGATCTGCAAATAAGATACGATACATCTCTTCCCATTCTTTTGCCTGTCTTGCTTCGCCTTCTTCCGTTGTAGGCCATTCTTCGACCTGCCAGTCGTTGAGGTCTTCGATATATTCGGGGATCAGACTGCCCGAGACTAATGTGTTCTCCGTAAAGTGGATCGGAATACCGAATCTTGAGAATCTTTTTAATACATCGCGGAGTTTTTCTTCACCCCAGTATCCCTGGTGCTGGTGTGACTGAATGCCTATAGCTGAGATCTCAACGCCTGCATCAAGAAGTTCCTGTATCAACTGTTCATATTTTGGCGAAGTATTGAAATCATTTATCAGGAACATTCCGTCCGGATTTGCAGCTCTTGCAGCTGCAAAGACCTGTTTTACGAGTTCCACTCTTCCGTACTTTTTGCAAAGTCTTGTGACAGCATTATCGTATTTATCGAAAACAGGCATAATGACTACTTCATTGATAACATCCCAGATGTCTATTACTCCTTTAAAAGCAGTAACATCACGGTTGATCCTCTCAAGCTGCTTATCCATTATCACTTCGTCGGAATACTTCATAAGCCAGTCTGCACATACGGTATGCCAGCAAAGCGGATGACCCTTGATAGTGACATTATTGGCTCTTAAGACTTTAGCAGCTTCCATCCGGCTCTCGAATAAAGGATACCCTTCTTCTGGTTCATATGTTCCCCAATAGAAAGGAAGTGTTCCGTAATTCATGAGAGCAAGCCACTTTTCGAGCCTGTCCGGATCACCGCGTTTTCCTTCATATTCAAGGAAGTCAAAAGCTCCGGAACCGAAAAGGAATTCATGAGATCTCTGATTTAGCACCAGTTCTTTATCTGCAACAGGGTTTCCTTCCCTGTCGATTACTCTGATAAGACTTTCACCGATCCGGTGTGAAGGGGTAGTAGCGATATTCATGTTGGAACTCCTTTCTTAATCAAGTCTTTTTATATTATATCCGCTCGGTTCCAAAACGTCTAAAGCGTTATATGCTTTTTCGAAATGCATTGAGAGATATTCAGTCGTAAATTCCTTAAGATCCTGTTCAGTCTTCTTATCAGCTGTAGAAGTAAAAAGTCTTTTTAAATCACAGGCAGCAAAATAATTCAAGGCTCTGACGACCGGTTCATCGAGAAGCCTGTCGAAATTCCTGTTTTGAACAGTAGCGCTGTTGATCCCGCCGGCTATGTTTATAAGATATCTGTCAGGACCCTTACCTGAAGATACTAAACCCGGTCTGGTAAGATCGTATTCCACGGTAAATCCTGCAATAGTAAGAAGCCTCCAGTTAAATGCCGAATAGATAAGAAGATATTTATCCCTGTTATTTGCAAGATAGTAATATGCATAAACAGCAAGTTCATAAGCTTCTTTGGCATTCTCACTCTGAAGCGTGCAGTCTATAAGGCAGGATGACATATGAGAAGCTACGGCCTGCTGCTCAAGACTTTCCATTATCTTTGAATTGCTTTCAATGATGGATGCATCCTTAAGATAGTAATAACCGTGAGATACAGATATGACAAAATCACAAAGCATGAATGGCATTGATACGAACCCCAATGTACTTCCGGGTTTTGCAACACCTTTAGCGCAGATCGTGATAAGACCGCGGTCTGAAGTAAGGACTGATAAGAGTCTGTCCTTTTCCTTATAATCATCGGATTTAATAATTATCCCGCGGCAGTTAAACGGATCCATTATTCGTCTGTATCTTTGCCCAGACCGGTCTCACCGAGGAGGGCATCATTATTCTGCCAGTCATTCCTTACCTTAACATAAAGATCAAGGAAGACTTTGCAGTCTAACATCTTCTCGATATTTCTTCTTGCGGCAGTGCCGATGCGCTTGATCATCTGGCCGTCCTTGCCGATTATTATTCCCTTATGCGAATCTCTTGAGCAGATGATATCCGCTTTGATCACGGCAATGGATCTGTCATCACCGTCAGTTATCTCACCATCGTCATTCTTTTCCTTGAATTCGGTAATTATAACTGCCGTACCGTGTGGGATCTCCTGATCGGTATAATGAAGGAGCTGTTCGCGGATAAGTTCTGCAGCAATGACACGCTCTGTCTGATCCGTCATGTATTCACTGTCATAAAGCCTTGGACCTTCAGGAAGCATTTTCGTAATGACCGATAAAAGAAGATCAACATTTTTTCCGGTCTTTGCACTGATCGGAACTATATCTTCAAATTCATAAAGTCCGGAATATTTCTGTGTAAGCGGTAAGAGCTTCTCCTGCCCAGCCTCATCGTATTTGTTGATAGCAAGGATCACCTTCTTGTTGCTGTCTTTAAGAAGACTCATGAGTTTCTTCTCGACTGATCCGGGTTCCGGGAACCTTCCGTCAGCAATGAGAACAACACAATCGGCACCCAAAGCGGCTTTATAAGATCTGTCGACCATGAACTCGCCCATCTTTGATGTCGGCTTATGGATACCCGGCGTGTCAGTAAAGATGATCTGTGTATCTTCCGTGTTATATATAGTTCTGATATTAGTTCTCGTAGTCTGGGGCTTGTGTGAAACGATCGCGATCTTCATTCCCGTTATGTAATTCAGGAGAGTTGATTTGCCGACATTAGGACGTCCGAGCAAAGCAACCGTTCCGCAATGCTTACAGGGTGTTCCGGCAGGAATTAGATTTTCAGATACGTTTAATTCTCTATGGCTGTCCATCTCATAAACATCAGCTATCTCATCATCGAAGGCAAGATCCAAAGCCTTCATGAGTCTCTTCTGACGGTCAGTCATGATCTTCTCATCAGTGGGGTCGATGTGATCGTAGCCCAAAAGATGAAGAAGCGAATGTGCGATAAGAAACATCGCTTCGCGCTCAAAAGAATGTCCGTAGCTCTCTGCCTGGAATCTGCATGCAAACGGATTTATAAGGATATCACCGTAACAAAGAACCTGATTGCCGTCTTCATCAGTCTCAAAATCCCCGCTGTCAGGAATCAGGCTGAACGCACCGTCTTTAAGCTCAAGCATAGGAAACGAGAGGCAGTCAGTCTCTTTATCTATATCACGCTGCTCGCAGTTTACCTGTCTTATCTCTTCAGGAGTTACAAAGGTAAGCGTGGCATAAGCATCTTTCAAAGTCCTTGAAACCTGTACGGAACAATAATCTTCACCTGATATAACTTCACTGAGCCTGATGATGTATCCGTCAAGCTTTAATAAATCCTCTTCCGGAAATGATTCCGCGTTATTTACAATATCGATCCTCATTCAGGGTATTTGATCCTTTCATGGAAGACTCCGGCATAGACCTGCTTGAACGCGATAACGATCTTCTCGATATCATCAAAAGACAGACCGGAATTGATGAGCTGATCCTGGTCGATCTTATCTTTGATAAGCATACGGATAAGATCCTCGGCACTCTGGACATCATTGGTCTTCATCGATCTGACAGCAGCTTCACAGGTATCCGCGAGCATGACTATAGCAGACTCTCTTGATGAAGGAATATGTCCTCTGTATCTGAAGTTGTTTACATCCGGAGGTTCAAGTCCTCTTGCCTTAGCATCCTCAACAGCCTTGCGGTAGAAATAAGACGGATAAGTCGTTCCGTGGTGCTCATCGATTATCTTGATGATCGCATTTGGAAGTCTCTCCTTTTTGGCAAGTTTAACTCCGTCTTCAGGATGTTTGGTAATGATAGCGACACTCTCCATAATTGTTAATCTGTCATGAGGATTAACACCGCCATGCTGGTTCTCTGTGAAATACTCAGGGTTTTCGAGCTTACCGATATCGTGATAATATGCGGCAACTTTGCAGAGCAGCGAATCTGCACCGATGGCTTCTGCAGCAGAGTCCGCAAGATTGGCAACCATCATGGAATGCGAATGAGTTCCTGATGCCTCAAGGAATAAGCGCTTAAGCAAATGCTGACCGGGCTGGCTCAAAGCAATAAGCTTTACCGGTGATGCAGCATTGCTTACAAGTTCATAGATCGGTGAAAGACCGATAGCAGCAACCAGCGATGCAATACAGCTTACAAATGTATATACGATCGAATTCAGATACTCTGTCCTAGCATTACCGATAAGGAAATTATATGCAACACTCGTTCCGACAGTCGCGATCGTCGGGAAGAATATCAGGGCAGCATTATTTATTATCTTGTCTGTTCTTCCGGCAAAGATTGAACAAAGAATGATGCCGATAAGATTGATGAAGAACATCTCAGGATCAAATCCGTACATCGGCCAGATGAGCAGAAGATTAATTACTGATAATATTATTCCGTTTTGCGTTCCGATATATGTGGCACAGACAGCCGCAAAGAATATTACAATGCTTAAAAGTGTTGAAAGACTGGACAGATACAGCGAAGCAGCAACCGTAATAAGGAATGTTATAACGAGCATATAGAAAACAGGTGTCATGACCTTCAGTTTCTTGCGCTCGATGTTAATATAGACCAGTGTGCATGAAGAGATTATCAAAACATAGATAGCTACTCTCAGGAAGATAATAAAATTGAAAGATGACTCTCTGATAAGCTCAAGTTCAACAAGGTTGCTGTAAATATGCTCATCAACTATATCACCTGCTTCTACAAGCTTTGTTCCCTTGTCGACCATGACAGGTTCATTTAACACAGCGG
>JAEEGL011134398.1_pt1 | contig 12027 bp, 11 predicted proteins | sample 9134231 | NCBI WGS metagenome assembly JAEEGL01 (sample SAMN16246548, study PRJNA631951) | gut metagenome | biome: gut microbiome; feature: rumen; material: fiber-attached | host: Bos | place: Iran: Karaj | collected 2018-10
GGCAGTCTGAATTTTTCTGCCAAGTTTTTCTTCGATGATAGCCGCAATTTTATCGCATTTCGACTTTGTTCGACTTGCCAACATAATGTCGGAAAACACCTCCGGATATTGAGCACATTTGAACGTAACTACCTGACTTACACCGCCAGCACCAATGATAAGAACTTTTGCCATTATAGTAGATTTAAATTTTTGATAAAGGTATGATTTTTATCGAAAAACAACAAGTTTTATTAAGAAAGTGATTTATTCAAAAAAAAGTAGTATTTTTAACACAAATTGAAAATACATGAAAAAAGACATTGTTCAATATATATCGAATGCTGATGTTTGCGTTGGTGTGATACCCGAAATCGGTGGTACGATAGTATTTTTGTCTAAAAATAATTCCGAAAATCTTATTAAGTCAGACCCTGCGTTATGGGACTTGGAAAAACGGCCGAATGTCGACGAAAACACCAATTTTGTTCCATATTGTGGTCATACGGTTTGGCTCGGGCCTCAAAATGAATGGTGGATTCATCAAGATATAAATCAAAAAAGGAAACAAGAAAATGCTGATTGGCCGCCGGATCCGTACCTATATATAAGTGAATATTCGGTTGTTGAAAAAACAGCGTCGGCAATTCGTCTCAAAGGCCCTCACAGTCCGATTTCGGGAGTTACGATTGAGAAAGAAATAGCGGTAAATCCCGACGGAAGTGTTTTTGTTCAGGCAACGGTTCACAACACCGGCTCACAGCCTTGTGCATGGGATGTTTGGCATAATACACGGTTTGACGGAAAATGTAAAATGTCGGTTGCGGCGTTGGCTGAAAATGTCACTGTCGTGCCGGTGCTTTCCGAGTTGTCGACAGAAATGCCATTTGAAACGGAAAATGGATTTTTCTCGTATGTACCGCAAAAACCGCCTCAAAATTATGCAGAACGAAGTTCAAAATCGTATATTTACCCGACGGAACCATATGTATCTATTGAAACAAAAAAATTCAATGTGGAAATTTGGTTCGAAATGTATGATAAAAAATTAACACATCCGAAGCAGGCGATGGTGGAAATCTATAATCATACAGAACATGGCGAAAATGCTGATTTATTGGAAGTTGAATATCATTCTCCATATAAGACACTTAACGTCGGAGAGTGTATGAATGCGTGGGAAGTTTGGAGAATTGTAGAACGAAAATGATGTGAAAAATGGATATAGAAGTAATTACAACAGAAGAAGAGTATCAGGCTGTGCTTCAACGTATTGATGAATTGATGGGTGCGTCGAAGGGCTCACCTGAATACGAGGAATTACAGCGTTTGACAGATTTAGTGGAAGATTATGAAGATAAATTGTGCTCGTAATATGAAGAAATATATTTTAATAGGTGTTTTGTCGTTCTTTGTCCAGTGCGTTTTTGCACAGGAGGATACTACGGCTCAATTGGTGTATCAAGATACTGTTGTGACGGAGATACAGATTTCGTCGGAAAATGATACCAATACGAATGTTCAGTCTTCGTTGCCGATGATGTTGCAACAACACACGCAGAAATCGGGGCAGCCGTCGGTTACGAACATTGCTGCGGAGGTCCCTAATGATACGGTGAAACCGAAAGTGACATTTAAGGTGGTTCCGACAGAAAAAACTATTCCCGATGAACCCGAATCTGACGAAAAACCTGTAGCAGCTCAGGCAACAAAATCAACAGCGGCTTCAACATCGAAGCAAACCACAACGGTAGCTTCAAAGACGGCAACAACGTCAAAAACAACAACTGCATCAACACGAAAACCAGCGACGACAACCGCTTCTGCATCAGCGGCGGGACGTACATATAAAGTACAGGTATGTGCCATGCAGAATCCGACTCCGCAGGCGTTGGCAGATTTAAAAAATCGGTTGGGGCAGAAAACGCAATTTGCTACGGAATCCGATAAAGGCATGAAGAAATATGTGGTCGGCTCGTTCAAAACGTATGACGAAGCGGCAAAATTACGTGATTCTTTGCGTGAGAAAGGTTTTAAAGGTGCGTTCGTCGTGACGTACAATAATGGTCATCGAGAATAAAAAAATGTAGATATGAAAGCAATGATTTTTGCAGCGGGACTTGGCACACGGCTAAAACCGCTAACCGACGACAGACCAAAGGCTTTGGTAGAGTGTAATGGCAGAACATTGCTCGAATATGCTATTCTGAAATTGAAATACGAAGGATTTGACGAAATTGTTGTAAATGTTCATCATTTTTCGTCGTTAGTTATAGATTTTTTGCAAAAACACGATTTTGGCGTGAAAATCTATGTGTCTGACGAAACCGCCCAATTATTGGACACAGGCGGCGGATTGCTACATGCAAAACACTTTTTGGACGGCACGGAACCGTTTCTTGTCTGCAATGTCGATATAATTAGTTCCATAGATTTCTCAAAAATGATGGCATATCACAAGCAACACAAAGCATTGGCAACGTTGGCTGCAAGTGACAGAAAAACATCGCGTTACCTTTTGTTCGACGACCAAAATCAACTTTGTGCGTGGGAAAATAGAAGTACGCAGGAACGCAAGGTGGTGAGAAATTGTGAAAAATTTATTCCGTTGGCTTTCAGCGGAATCCAGATAATTGAACCAAAAATCTTTGATTTTATTTCAGAAAGTGGCAAATTTGCAATCATGGATTTGTATCTTCGATTAGCCGCAAATCAACCAATCATCGCGTATAACCATACGGGCGATTTCTGGTTGGATGTCGGTAAATACGACGATTTCGCATCCGTGCAAAAACAAGTTTCAATTCAAAAATTTGACTATCTGAAATGACAGACTTTATATGGCTGAAACCGAAACGAATCGATAAAGTAAACGTAACGGATTTTGGCAACGACTTATATCCTCAAATAAAATCGATTCTGATTTCACGTGGAATTGATTCTGCTGAAAAATTAGACGTGTTGAAACACCCAGGTACGTCTCAACTCCATTCGCCGTGGCTGATGAAAGACATGGACAAGGCGGTGAAACGTGTGATGACGGCTTTGGAACAACACCAGAAAATACTTGTGTACGGCGATTACGATGTTGACGGAACAACAGCCATCGCATTGGTGTATTCTTTCTTGAAAGATAGGAATGCCGATGTAGATTATTATGTGCCGAATCGTTACGAAGAGGGTTATGGAGTTTCCGAGAAGGGTATTCGCTATGCGATAGAACAAAATGTGAATTTGATAATCACACTTGACTGTGGTATAAAAGCTCATGCAACAATTGAGCTTGCTCAACAGGCTGGAATTGATGTTATTGTCTGCGACCATCATAATCAAGGAGATACGCTACCAGAAGCCTTTGCAGTCCTCGATCCCAAACGGCGTGACTGTGAGTATCCGTTCAAAGAATTGTCTGGCTGCGGTGTCGGATTTAAGTTGTTGACTGCTCTTTGCGAAGTGTTGCATTTGTCCGAAAAAGAACATTTGTGGCGTTATTTGGATTATTTGGCAATAAGCACGGCGGCGGACATTGTGCCGATTGTAGACGAAAATCGGGTGTATATGTATTACGGATTGTTGAAAATGGCGAAAAAGCCTTTGCAGTCTGTTAAAATTATGCTGGTGCATGCCAAATTGATATTGTTATACACAAATGGGAATGGCGAGGAACAGATATGTGTAAACTCACCTTTGACGGTGAGCGACGTGGTGTTCCGCATCGCCCCAAAAATAAATGCGGCAGGACGAATGAACGATGCCCGCGATGCCATACGTTTGTTGCTTGCTCAAACGCCCGAAGATGCATCGCAATATTTTACAACCGTTGCGTCTCAAAATAGCGACAGACAAGAAAAAGAGAAGAAAATCTGCGAAGAAGCCTTGGATATGTTGCGTTCCGACAGTGCGACAGAACAACAGTTTACTAATGTTTTGTATAAATCGACATGGCATAAAGGTGTTGTGGGAATTGCAGCGGCAAAAATTTTGGAAAGTTATTACAAACCGACAATAATTTTGTGCGGTGACGGGGATGTGATTTCCGGCTCGGCACGTTCGGTTGCCGATTTCGATTTATATTCCGCAATAGAAAAATGTTCACACCTACTTACAAGTTTTGGCGGACATACCCATGCTGCGGGACTTTCGCTGAAACGTTCTGACTTTGATGATTTTAAACGATTGTTCGAGAATGCCGTGCAGTCGACAATACAAGAAACTCAGCGACATCCATCTATTCAGATTGACGAGGAAATAACGCTTGCTGACGTAACGCCTGAATTTTATAAACAAGTGCAGATATTGTCTCCGTTTGGCCCCGAAAATATGGATCCGGTATTTGCAATTTACGGAGTGGAACCAAGTTCGCAATATTATATGGGCGGAGAAAAACAACATCTTCGTTTGAATTTCAAACTTTCGAACAATCAGGAAATTTCGGCTGTAGGATTCGGCATGGCTGAAAAGTGGCGAAATATTCCACCTCAGTCAAAGGTCGATATTTGTTTCACAATTGGTGTGAATGTGTTCCGTGGCGTTGCTTCGTTGCAACTGCACCTAAAGGATTTTAAGGAAAGTCAGGAATAAAGAAAAAGGGAAAAATTGCGAAGCAATTTTTCCCTTTTTCTTCAAACACGTTATTTCGTAGTTGAGCGTAGCGAGACAATAAATCTCTGTTTTGATAATAATTGTTATTCGTCGCAGACAGAATTGTACAATTTAATTTGATTTGAAAGAATCTTTGTGAATCCTTTCACATCTTCGCCAGAGAATGCCGTGTTGATTTCGCCGTATTGTGCGAATTTTGCCTGCATCAAATCGTATTTTGATTCAATGCCGATTACGGTGAAATTGTATGGTTTTAGTTCGACGAACACTTTTCCGCAAACGTGTAACTGCGAATCTTCGAGGAATTTCTCAATGTTACGCATAACAGGTTCTTGGTATTGTGCTTCGTGGAGCAACATTCCGTAGAAGTTGGCCAGTTGTTCTTTCCAATACAACTGCCATTTCGTAAGATTGTGTTTCTCAAGCATGTGGTGAGCCTTGATAATCACCATTGGAGCAGCAGCTTCAAATGCTACACGTCCTTTAATTCCTATGATTGTGTCGCCAATGTGCATATCACGGCCGATGGCGTATTTCGAGGCAATTTCGTTCAATTTCTTGATTATATCTACTGGGTTTTCGTACAGAACGCCGTTCATTGATACAAGTTCACCTTTGTCGAACTCCAATTCAATCTTGCATGGCTCTGTGCTTTCCAATTGCGAAGGATATGCAGATTCTGGAATCGTTTGGTTAGAATGAAGAGTTTCCTTTCCTCCGATGCTTGTTCCCCAAATACCTTTATTGATAGAGTATTCAGCTTTTTTCCAATCTGAAACGATACCTTCTTTTTTCAAATATTCAATCTCGTATTCGCGAGTTAATTTTTCGTCACGTACAGGCGTAAGAATCTCAATTTCAGGGCAAATTACGTTGAAAGCCAAGTCAAAACGAACTTGGTCGTTGCCGGCACCGGTGCTTCCGTGGATAATGTAGTCGGCTTTAATGTCGCGGGCATATTGAGCAAGCGCTATAGCCTGAAAAATACGTTCTGAACTTACCGAAAGAGGGTAGGTGTTGTTCTTCAAAATGTTTCCGAAAATCATATAGCGGATACATTTTTTGTAATAATCCTGCGAAATGTCAATGCACACGTGTTTGCTCACACCTAAATTTTTCGCCTTTGTTTCTATGTTAGCCAATTCTTCGGGAGAAAAACCTCCTGTGTTGATGATTACCGAATGGACATTGTAGCCTTTTTCTTTGCTGTAATATTTTGCACAATACGAAGTATCCAAGCCTCCGCTGAATGCAAGTACCGCTGTTTTTGCCATAGTTTTATTTATTTTAATCTTATTTATTATCATAATTTGGATCGAAAACCATACCCGTACATAAACAATTTGTTCGTCCGGTACGTTGAAGTATGTCGTAATTTACACACGATTCGCAACCTTTCCAAAATTCTTCGTCATCAGTCAAACGACTGTAACTAACCGGAACGTAGCCAAGTTTTGTGTTGATTCTCATCACAGCTTCGCTGGTCGTCAAACCGAAAATTTTTGCGTTTGGAAACATGTCTCGGGAAAGATTGAATGCTTCTTGTTTGATTTTGGTCGCAAGTCCCATCCCACGGAATTTTGGGTTTACAATCAGACCCGAATTTGCGACAAATTGTCCGTGTTGCCATGTTTCTACATAACAAAATCCTGCAACTTCATCGTTTTCGGCGAATGCAATCACACCTTTTCCTTCTTTTATTTTTGAAATAATATAGTCGGGAGTGCGTTGAGCCAACCCCGAATTTTTATTCTTGGTCGCTTGACTTATCAGGTCTGATATGGCCTGCGCGTATTTCTCATGTTCGCTGTTTGCACGAACGACTCTTATTTCACCCATCACATTTATATTATGCTACAAAAGTCGAAAAAAAAATAGACATTCTCATACATACGCGAAAAATTTTATTCGCTTTTTTTCTCTATGGTGGTTTTTGCATAGAAAATCAGTTCAACGAATTTTTCAATTCGGGATGAATGTCCAAAAATCTCTCGTATTGCCAGCAGATTGTCATTATTATTTGAAATTCCGATGTTTGGGTGAGAAATTCATCGCTGAAGTTGCAAAAGCGGATGAACGATTCAAAATATTCGTCGGGGACGTTTGTCATTGCCACAACCATGTCTTTGTTGAATTTCTTATTCATTATAAGTATGTTTTCTTTTTTGCTGAGCAGTTCGGCGGCACGGATTGCATTACGTGCGTGCCGGTTCGTGGCGTTGTAAATGTCTGTAATTGCACCAGTTATGGTGTAGGATAGTTGTCCAGGCTGATGATTGTTGACAGGCTGGTATTTTTCGTGCGGAAGATTGAGTTGAAGCGTGTCTTCGGTTGGTTTCATGCTTAAAACTCTGTTTGTCAATTCTTCGTAAGAGTATGGAAATCTTTTTGTTACTACTCCAAGATCGTAAATCTGCGGAGTAAGGTGAAACGTCTGGTTGTTTTCTGTTGTGACAATATGTTTCGCCCAATAGTAACCGATGCACGAGAATAATAGCGTGTCGCCAGGGTGGGTGAAAATGTCGAAATAGCCGTTGGAATTTGATTCAGATATAATGTTTCGGGACGAATTTTCTATGTACACGTGCGGAATTGCGGCGTTTGTCTCCGCATCGACAATTCTTCCGTTAAAAATTTTTTGTGAAAAAACGGAGACTGTCGAGCATAGCGAAATTATTAGTACACAGACGATTTTCCTGTTCATTGGATTGTTTTTATATCCTATACAAAAATAGGAAAATAAAGTAAACATTGTAGAAAAAAATAAAAGTAATGCTCATCTTAAAATAAAATTCCTATCTTTGTTGAATAAAAATTTGAAATATGAAAAAGATAGTAAGATTTTTGTCAGTAGTGGGCTTGTCGGCATTGGTTGTAACATTTGCTCAAGCTCAAGATGTGAACAATGCAAGCGGATATGTTCAAGTTTATGATGTTGCATCTGTAAGTAATCTGCCATTAAACGAGTATAAACAATACCACAAAGAAGGCGACATTGCCGATGTAAGTTACTTGTTTTGGTCAAGTTTGGGAAAAATGAAGGTTAAAATCGAAAATACAACCGATGCTCCTATTTACGTAAACTGGTCAAAATCAACATATACTGTTGAAGGAATTGAATTGCCGATGACTCCGATTGAAAATGAGTTGCCAGATGTTCAATACAAACATTATGTACGCTACAAAGCCAGCGATCCAACTATAACCGATATGGACTACGAATGGCAGAAAATTGCCATGGGACGTGAAGAAAAGAAAGATGAAATTTCCGAAATCCTTCCGAAAGGTACATATACAAAGGGTAACTACTACTTGGTTGCTAACGATAAGAGAGTAGATAAAGGTATTGTTTTAGATACTGCTTCGGCAAACTATTCTGAAAAACACAATGTTAAGAAAAACGAAAAGGCAACAATCTACAAACAAGAATTTACACAAGAAAATTCTCCTGTGAAATTCACTTGTAAATTGGTGGTTGCTACGGATAAGAGCTTCAAGGATGCAAAAATTATTGAGGAATCTTTCTATGTTTCGTGTGTAAGAGAAATGGATGCAAAACATTTCCGTGGAAAGAAAGTTGGACAAGATCCTGAAGGCTACGGAATTTACAAATTCCCTGAAAGAAAAGGTACTTCTTTCTTCATCGAAATCAACCCTCGTAATTCGGTTGAATTCAATAAACGTTACGCAAGATAATAATACACTATGTATAGAGAACGCCGATGGAATTCCGTCGGCGTTTTTTTTGTAATAGCCATTGAATGAACGTACTCGTAATCTGTAATAAATTTCCTTATCCTCCGACCGACGGCGGACAAATTGCCACGTTTGCAATGATTCGTGGCATGGCGGAAGCGGGACATTCTGTTACGGTTGCGGCAATCAATACTCAAAAACATTTTTACGATGTTTCAAAATTGCCGGAGTCTGTCCGTTCTATGGCAGATTTTCATAGTGTATTCATTAACACGGATTTAACAGTGTCTGGTACGCTTTCGAATTTTTTGTTTTCTCGTTTACCCTATACGGCAACTCGATTTATTTCTCAAGATTTTTCTGATTTGTTGCGTCAAGTTTTGCACGAGAAAGAATTTGATATTGTGCAACTTGAAGGCTTATATCTTTGTTCGTATATTCCATTGATTCACGAGTGCTCGCAGGCGAAAATTGCATATCGTGCTCACAACGTTGAATTTGAAATTTGGAAGCGCCTGGCGAATGAAACGAAAAATATCGCAAAACGTCTGTATTTGAGGAATTTAGCTAAACGTGTTGAACGATTTGAAAAATCTATCTTGAATCAATACGATTGTTTGATTCCCATTACGCAACGAGATGGCGAAACGTATAACCGACTTGGCAATGTGAAACCGCAGTTTGTGGCACCGACGGGAATTTTTGTGAAAGATTTGTCACAGAAAGTGGCGGAAAAAGAGAAATCGGTGTCATTGTTTCATATTGGAGCGTTGGATTGGACGCCCAATCAACAAGGTCTGCAGTGGTTTTTGGCAAATTGTTGGCAGGAAATTCGCAGACAAAATCCCGAAATTCAACTATTTGTAGCAGGAAGAAATGCTCCGCAATGGTTTGTCGAACAAATTGCAGTCGATGGAGTAGTGTACGTGGGCGAAGTTCCTGATGCATACGAATTTATGTCGCAACATTCCATTATGATTGTGCCGTTGTTGGCTGGTGGGGGAATGAGAATCAAGATTTTGGAAGGATTGTCGTATGGAAAAGTCATTGTTTCAACGTCGATTGGTGCGGAAGGCATTCCTGCCGAAAATGGCAAAGAAATCTGTATAGCCGATACCTCGAACGAATTTGTCTCGGCAATTCAGGCAATTATTTTGCAACCAGAAACGATTGACGAAATTTCACAAAATGCTCAAAATTTTATAACGAGATGTTTTGATAATTCTCTGATTATTAAAAATTTGATTGAATTTTATCAGAAAAACTAAATGAAGATTTTTGTCCTACTTTCAAGAATACCGTGGCCATTGGAAAAAGGAGACAAACTCCGTGCTTTCAATCAAATTAAGAGCCTTTCGCGCAATCACGAGATTTTTCTGTGTGCGTTGAACGATGACGCGTCAGTCGATAAAAACGAAGCAAAACAACGGTTGCTGCCATATTGTAAGGAAATTGAATTTATAGATTTGCCTAAAATTAAGATTCTGTGGAATCTTGCTTTGGCTTTTCTAAAAGGAATGCCAATACAATGTGGATATTTCTATAATAAAAATGCTCATTCTTGCATACACAACTTTATTCAGCGTGTTCAACCCGATATGTTGTATGGTCAGTTGGTGCGTGTGGCTCCGTATTTGCAAAAAGAGAAGTGTAAGAAAACAATTGATTATCAAGATGTTCTGTCGTATGGCATGAAACGTCGCATGGATACTGCATCGTTTTATAAACGTCCGATTTTCAACATGGAGTATAAGCGTTTGCAACAATTTGAACGTCAGATATTTGATGAATTTGATGTAAAAACAATCATCAGCGATTCCGACCGGCAGTTGATTGACCATCCTCGTAGAAACGAGATTGTGATTGTTCCCAATGGTGTTGATTTTGAGCATTTTACCAAAAAGAATTCTTCTAAAATCTACGACGTGATTTTTACAGGCAATATGGCATATCCGCCCAATGTCGATGCGGTGGACTATTTGTCTCGTGAAATCATGCCGATTGTGTGGCAAACTCGCCCTGAAACGTCTTTGTGTTTAGCCGGGGCAACGCCTGCAGCATCGGTAAAGGCTGCGGCAAACGACAAAATAACGGTTACAGGCTGGGTTGACGATATGCGTGACGTGTATGCTCAATCGCGGATTTTTATTGCACCAATGAGAATTGGCACTGGCTTGCAGAATAAGTTATTGGAGGCAATGGCGATGGAATTGCCGTGCATAACGTCTCCGTTGGCTAACAAATCGTTGCAGGCAAGCGAAAACGAAGAAATTCTCGTTGGCAAAAGTCCTCAAGAATTAGCCGATGCCATTGTCCGTTTGTTGAATGATGAAGATTTTGCTCAATCAATCGCACTTAAAGGCAACAATTTTGTTCATTCTCAGTACGATTGGGATAAAACGACGGCATTGCTGGAAGAGGCTATAAGGCGTGTCTAACCTATAATTTTTCATCGTTTTTCCCTATAAATTCGGGTAAAAATATATCTTTACACCACAATTTTAGAATATGAAACAATTACATATAGAGACATACGGCTGCCAGATGAATGTCGCTGATAGCGAGGTGGTTGCGGCTATTTTGAAAAAAGACGGTTTTGAATATACAAAGAACATAGACAATGCCGATGTGATTTTGCTGAATACGTGTTCAATTCGCGAACATGCTGAAAATAAGATAGTTCAGCGTTTAAACGAATTGAAAAAACTACGTGCAAGCAAGCCGCAACTGTTGATTGGCGTGATTGGCTGTATGGCGGAACGCTTGCAGGAACGCTTGTTCGAAAAAAAGGATTTGGTTGACATTGTTGCCGGCCCCGACTCGTATCGTACTCTGCCACAATTGATTGAAAAGGCACAAGTGGAACGTCAGGCTATCAATGCGGAACTGTCGCTGACGGAAACCTATGCCGAAATTTATCCGTATCGTTACGACGACAATGGTATTTCTGCTTTTGTTTCGATTATGCGCGGCTGCAACAATTTCTGCTCGTACTGCATTGTGCCATACACCCGTGGTCGTGAGCGGAGCCGCGATTCGCAGTCAATCGTTGATGAGGTAAAACAACTCTATGCTGATGGTTATAAGGAAGTTACGTTGCTCGGTCAAAATGTGAATTCCTATAAAATTGAAAATGACGGGGAAATGGTTTCGTTTCCGCAACTGCTTGAACAAGTGGCGATAGCCGTACCGCAAATGAGAATCCGTTTCACCACGTCGCATCCGAAAGATTTGTCCGACGATTTGTTGTACGTGATGGCGAAATACGACAATCTTGCAAAATGGATTCATTTGCCTGTGCAGAGCGGAAGTTCCACGGTTTTGCAGCGAATGAACCGCCGTTACACCCGTGAATGGTATTTGGACCGAGTTGCCGCAATCCGTAGAATTTTGCCCGAAGCGTCAATTACGACAGACATTATGTGCGGTTTTTCCGACGAAACTGAGGCGGAACAGGAAGAAACCCTTTCGCTTATGCGTGAAGTGGAATACGATGCGGCGTTTATGTTCAAATATTCCGAACGCGAGGGCACGGTGGCTTCCAAACGTATGCCCGACAATGTTCCCGATGATGTAAAAACCCGTCGTTTGAACGATATTATAGCCCTTCAAAACGAATTGTCACGGAAGAAGAATGCCGAAGATGTGGGAAAAGTGTTCGAGGTGTTGGTTGACGGCGCTTCCAAACGCGACGAAGGCGAATGGAAAGGACGTTCGTCGCAAAACAAAACCGTTGTTTTCCCTGCCCAA
>JAEEGL011285934.1_pt1 | contig 12027 bp, 10 predicted proteins | sample 9134231 | NCBI WGS metagenome assembly JAEEGL01 (sample SAMN16246548, study PRJNA631951) | gut metagenome | biome: gut microbiome; feature: rumen; material: fiber-attached | host: Bos | place: Iran: Karaj | collected 2018-10
ATTGCACAACTGGAACAGCTTGAAGCGTTTATTGCAACAAAAAGGAAAAACTACGAGCTGTACTGCAAAATTCTTCCGCGCAAACTCGGCCTTTCCATTCTGAAATTCAGAGAGGGTATCAGGAGCAATTGCTGGTTTTATTCTCTTATGTGCGAAGATTTGACAGCATGGAAACCGGCGGAGATAATTCAAAAGCTGAAATCGCATCGTATTCAGACAAGACCGATCTGGGGACTGATACATGAACAGGTTCCGTATCGGGGCTCAATTTGTTATAAAGTTGAAAAAGCTGAATACTATTGGAAGCGGGTTGTAAATCTACCATGCAGCACCAATCTGACCGGTGAAGAAGTGGAGAGAGTGGTACAGACTATTCTGAGCGATTAACAGCGGATTATATGATAAGAAATGAAGGAAAACTTAATAACCTGATAACTTTGCTTGTTTACTTTGGGGGGATTTCTGTTCTTTGCAGTATTGCCGCCTGCCTTTGCGGCGTCGGCATAAAGAACTGCCTTATTTTTGCATGTTATCAAATTTGCGGCATCATGTTGCCAGGTGTTGCTGTTTCTTTGCATATTCTCAGAAAAAGTGAGAAAGAAACAGACATACTTTCCTTTTTTTGCTTCTCCTATGCGCTGGGATATGGTTTGCAGATCGTTGCCTACTTTCTTGTCGCTTTTTCAGGTTTTCAGCCGTACAGCGCACAGGTAATCGCCGCTCTTCTGTTTGGAAGCAGTGTTCCGGTTATTCTATCGAAGCGCAAACGATTTCAGGGATTCAACCGGACAGAGACTATTTGGTTTGTCTTGTTTCTGCTATTTCTTCTCTTGACTTTTTTTGCCTACAGTGCCAGATATGTGCTTCCGGGAGTCTATCAGAATACAGCGGTTTATCATGCTGATGCCCTTTACTGGATTGAAAATGCTGCTGCGCTGACCAAATCATTTCCGCCTGCAGAGCTTCGAATGAGCGGAACAATTCTGTATTATCATTATTTTGCCAGTGCCTATCTTGCTTTTGCAAATATGATTACGGGGATTGATGTATTTTCGCTCGGTTATGCATTGTATCCTCTCGGAAAAACGCTGATACTTTTCGGAGGATTATATTCGCTTTCCACAGTGTTTTCGTATGACCGGAAAAAACAGTTTTTCTTTCTGTTTATTCTGCTGCTTACTACCGGTCTCGAAAAATATTCCATTGTAAATTATGTTGCGCATATCCTGACGCTGCCGTTTGGATTTGATATATCCTATGGGTTCGGTGCATACTTTCTTGCCTGTATGATCAGCCAAACTGTTGACCGCAAAACCAGCAGCAGGGATTGCGCGTTTGCAGCCTTTTTCTTCCTGATTTGTGCAGGCCATAAAGCTCCTGTCGCATTGGTTTATCTCGTTTTTGCGGGAATCCTGTGCCTGTTCTGGCTGTTTGCGAGGCAGACTACAAAAGCATTCGGGAACGGACTACCAATCCTTTTTTGCTTTCTGTTTGTTATGATCGTATGCATCGGCTTTATGCAGAGCGGAGAAAGCAGAGTAAATGCAGGTGGCTTTTCTCATGTGGCAACGCTGCGCGCATCTCCTCTGTTTCGCAGCTATGAGCCTGCGGCTTTGAACCGAGAACCGGGAATAAAAGGAATCCTTACAGTGATGCTGCTTTATATAAAGCTGATGCTTTTGCTGGTTCTTTCCATCAATCCGGTGCTGCTGCTTTTGACGGCCAATGGTATTATCTGTGGTCTTAAAAACAAAACTTTGGATCCGGTTGACTGGTCGCTGTTAGGAGCGATGTTTTTCGGGGTTTTTATGGGAATGTTCAATGCGCAGGAAGGTGTCAGCCAGATGTATTATACGCTGGCTGTGACAATTCCTGCAGCGTTTTTTGGGCTGCGGCATCTGAATCCGGAAGTTAACCGAATACAGAAATCCGTTAGCTGTATTGCTGTAGTATTTGCGGTTGTTCAATGTGTGTGGTTTTTCTGCAATAGTGGCGCAGCATCAGCGGCGCTTCAAGGTTTTCAAACGGTAACCGGTACGAAGTCTGCAAAGACCGAGGAGACTGTTCCCTACAGCATTCAGAAAAGCGATTATGAGGCACTCTGCTGGCTGAGAGAGAACACGGATGCACACAGCGTCGTTTTAACAGACAGAAGCGTACTGTGTGATCTGGATAACTATATGTATTATGGCACTTTCTCCGAAAGACAGATGTATCTGGAAGGCGACCGGTATTTTTACGGAACCTATCTTGAGCAGCGCGAAAAAAGAAGAGAAGTTATTCGAGAAATCTATCAAAACAGCACAGAAGCTGTCGAATATGCGTTAAAAGACGGGGTTGAGTTTATAGTACAGACAAAATGGCTTGTGCCGGATTTCGAGGGAAACGGATGCCGCCTTGCTTTTGAGACGGATACCATTGCCGTCTGGCAGATTGAAAAATAGGTGAGAAACAGCTTTATGAACACATCTGATTTGATTATTTGCGGTAACACTACAATATGTGATGCGATGCGCATTATAGACAGAAGCGATTATAAAATCCTGTTTATAGCAGAGGACGGGAAACTGCTCGGCACACTGACGGACGGGGACATTCGCCGCTATCTGTTTAACGGAGGCTCTTTGCAGGGACATGCTGAGGACGCGGCAAACCGTTCTCCAAAAGTAGCGCATACGTTCAGCCAAGCGGCGGAACTTTATAACAGACTGTATTATATTGCGATTCCCATTGTAGATGCAGACGGGACTATCAGGGATTTTTATTTTGGGGAGGAAGTTCCGAAAGCAAAGAAAAAAATAGAAGCTCCTGTAGTCATCAACGCCGGTGGAAAGGGAACGAGGCTTGACCCCTTTACTCGCGTGCTGCCAAAACCATTGATCCCGGTTGGAGATTTACCGATTATAGAGCACATCATGCAGAAATTCAAAGAGTACGGCTGCAATAATTTCAGCATGATTGTCAATTACAAAAAGGAACTGATAAAAACATACTTTAAAGAATGCGAGAATCAGTACAGTATCAGATGGTATGACGAAGAAAAGCCCCTTGGAACAGGAGGAGGACTAAGCCTCCTGAAGAATACTGTAAAAGAAACATTCTTTTTTACCAGCTGCGATACCCTCCTTTTGGCGGATTATGAGAGTATGCTGCGGTTTCACAAAGAAAACGGTAACGCAGTAACAATGATATGCGCCTGGAAGAATCTTACTCTTCCCTATGGAATTGTAGAAATGGGAAACGGAGGGATTATTAAGGAAATGAGGGAGAAACCGGAGCTCTCCTTCCTTACAAATACAAGCATATACATTGTTGAGCCGTCGGTAGTGGAGGATATACCGGAAGGAACGGCAATTACATTTCCGGAAATTATTCAGATGCAGATAGACAAAGGCAGGAAAGCAGCAGTCTATCCCGTAAGCGAGAGCGAATGGCTGGATATGGGGCAGCTTTCTGAATTGGAAAAAATGAGAGAAAGGCTTTACGGTCGATGAAAAATATTGCTGTGATACCTGCAAGAAGCGGCTCTAAGGGATTGCCGGATAAAAATATACGGGAAATCAACGGAAAGCCGCTTCTGGCGTATTCTGTTGAAGCTGCGCTGAACTCCGGTTGCTTTGATACAGTGCATGTTTCGACGGATTCTGAGAAGTATGCTGATATTGCGCGGAAATACGGAGCAGATGTGCCGTTTCTGCGCAGTGCAGAGCTGGCTTCGGATACAGCCAATACCTGGGATGCTGTGCGTGAAGTGCTGAGCCGCTACGCAGAGGTAGGGAAATCTTTTGAAACGGTTATGCTGATGCAGCCTACAACACCGCTGAGGACCGGCGAGGACGTGCAGGCGGCATATCGTCTGATGCATGAAAAGAAAGCCAAATCAGTCATCGCGGTATGCGAAGTAGATCATTCACCGCTATGGTGCGATATGATTCCGGAAAACGGAAACATGAAAGGATTCGGCAGAAAAGACCTCGCGTGGGTAACCCGTCAGGAACTGAAGCCCTTCTACAGGGTAAACGGTGCGATTTATCTGCTCACTGTGACGGACAATACCATCGCAGCAGATGATGATATTTATGATAATAATTGCTATGCTCTGTTTATGGACAGAAAGAAGAGCATAGACGTTGATTGCGAAGACGATCTTGATCTTGTTGAGTTTATGCTGACTAGGAGAAATCATACATGAGCGGTAAAGTGCTGATTATAGCGGAAGCCGGTGTCAATTACAACGGAGATATCGGTCTTGCAAAAAAAATGGTTAAAGCTGCGGCCGATGCCGGTGCGGATTACGTGAAATTCCAAACCGGAGTACCGAAACTTGATGTTTCTATATTCGCGGAAAAAGCAGCCTATCAGAAAGTGAATACCGGCGATGCACAGGGAAATGAGAGCCAGCTGGAAATGTGTTCGAAGCTTATGCTGCCCTTTGATGTATATCCGGAACTGATAAGGTGCTGTGAAGAAAACCATATCCGGTTTCTTTCATCACCGTTTGATCCGACATGTGTGAGATTCCTTCATGAACTTGGAATGCATCTTTGGAAAATCCCGTCAGGTGAGATAACTCACTTTCCAATGCTGAAGGTGATTGCCTCCTACGGAGAACCGGTGATAATGTCAACAGGAATGGCGACCGTAGAGGAGATTGAAACATCTCTTAAGTACCTGAAAGACAACGGTGCAGGACCTGTCACGTTGCTGCATTGCAATTCCGAGTATCCGACACCATACCCGGATGCCAATCTTCGCGCTATGAATACAATGAAGGAGCATTTTGGACTGGAGGTCGGATATTCCGATCATACTTTAGGGATAGATGTTCCTATTGCAGCGGTTGCTCTTGGCGCTAAAATTATTGAGAAGCATTTTACTTTGGACAAAAAAATGGAAGGCCCGGATCAGATTTCCAGCATTGAGCCCGATGAACTGAAGCAGCTTGTAATATCAATTCGGCATGTGGAGGCTGCACTTGGATCCGGAATCAAGCAGCCTACAGAATCAGAAAGAAAGAATATCAACATTGTCAGGAAAAGCATTGTTGCGGAAGGTCCGATCAGAAAAGGCGAACTGCTTACTGAGAACAATCTCGCCTGTAAACGGCCCGGTGGCGGTATTTCTCCCATGGAATGGGATAACGTCATCGGAAAAATGGCTATACGGGATTTTCAGCCGGACGAGATGATCGAACTGGAATAAACAGAAAAGGAGAATAGTCTGACATGGTCAATCCGAAGGGAGAATACTATGGGAAACGCCTGCTTTTTGTAGGTGCATCCGGACATTTTGAACCTGCAATAAAAAAAGCGCAGGAAATGGGCGCTTATGCCATCGTAATCAACAACAATCCGAATGCAATGGCGAAACAGTATGCTGATCTTGCAGCGGATGTTGACACTTACGTTGTTGACGATATTGTTCGCTTTGCCAGAGAACAAAAGGTTGACGGACTGTTTACCTCATGGAATGATATGAATCTTTTCCATACGGAAGAAGCAGCCAGAATACTCGGTCTGCCTTTTTTTGCAACAAAAGAGCAGCTGGATGCTCTCGTATTCAAATATGATTTTAAAGTGACATGCAGAAAATACGGTGTTCCCGTTACTCCTGAATACTATGTCGGGGGAAATCTTACGGATGAAGATATTGAAAAATTCGAATACCCGGTAATATTTAAGCCTATAGACAGCGGCGGCACGAGAGGAATGACAGTGCTTCATTCGAAAGAAGGCGTATGGGAAGCCTATCGGAAAGCGCTTGCTCCTTCAGAAGCTAAGCAGGTTGTCGTGGAAAAGTATCTCCGGAACGGGCATCTTGTAGTGTTTGATCTCGCCATACAGAACGACGAAGTTTACCTGGCGTGCGCAATGGACCGCTGTATCGTCCGCACATCGGAAAGCGCTGTTCCGCTGGCCATTTCCTATATGTATCCTTCAGCCCACCTTGACGTCATAGAAGAACAGGTTATGCAGCCGATTACAGATATGATCCACGGACTGGGCATTCATAACGGCATCATCTCTTTTGACGGTATGATCAGCGAGGGAAAACTGTATATGATTGAAACACAATTTCGCTGGGGTGGAACACATTTCTACAAGTTTGTAAAACAGGAGAGCGGAGTTGATCTTCTGGAAATGATGATTGACTACGCGCTGACAGGGAATTATAACCGGTATTCATTCGAAGGAAAACTTACTCCCTATTTTAAACGTCACTATGCCTGCCAGAATCTTCAAGCATATCCGGGGATAATCAGCAGGGTGGAGAACATTGATAAAACACTGGCATTACCCGGCGTTGACTGGCTGATTCAGATTAAAAATATCGGAGACAAGGTGCCGGATGACGGATCCACAGCCCAGAACTTTGCAAAACTTGGATTGTCTGCTGATACGGAAAAAGAGCTTTATCATATTATGGACAATGTGCAAAACACGCTGGTTGTCCTTGATGAGCAGGGAAACAATCTGATTAAAAAGAATGTACCGCAGGAGCTGCTGAAATAAAATGCTTTGTGACTATCATCTGCATTCGGAATTCTCTTTTGACTCTTCCGAAAAGATTGAGAATATCTGCAAGAAAGCAGTTGAAGAAGGCATATCCGAGATCGCTGTAACAGATCATGCTGAACTGCCGCTCCGGGAAAGTGCGCCGTGGCCTGATTTCGAAAGACGGGCAGAAATAATCCGTGCCTGCTCTGGTCATTATAATAATAAACTGACAATCCGGAGTGGTGTTGAGATCGGACAGCCATGGCGGAGCAGTGAAATGGAAAAGAAGATAACGGATCTTCGCCCGGATTTTATCATTGCTTCTGTTCATGAACTGGACGGGTTTCCGGATCCCCGTGAGATAAAATATACGGAGAATACAATTCCTGCTGTTGTAAAGGCTTATCTTGAACAGATGACCGAAATGGCTGAGAAGTGTGATTATGATGTTCTCGGCCATGTTACCTATCTTTTTCGATTTTTCCCTGAGGATCTGGCAGCCCGCTTTAAGCCTGAGAATTACCTTGATCTGTACGAGCAACTGTTTCTTGCCGTTATCTCAAGAGGGAAAGGAATAGAAGTAAACTGCAGCGGACTGCGTATGCCTGCTGTACGGAACCTTCTTCCTTCACTGCAGCTTATTCGGCTTTTCAGAGAACTTGGCGGAAAAACTATTACAGTCGGATCTGATGGTCATTCCTGCCGCAGCGCTTTTTCCGGAATCAGGGAAGGATACAGGGCGATAGAAGAAGCCGGTTTTACAGCAGCGGCCTGTTTCGAACAAAGAAAAGAAATTCTGTACAGATTATTCTGAGGAGACCGTATGAAAAAAATAGCTGTTCTGACTGCTACAAGAGCAGATTATGGTCTGCTCTCTCCGGTTATCAGAAAACTGATGAATTATGAAGATCTGGATGTCCGTGTTGCAGTAAGCGGAGCGCATCTTTCTCCGGAATTTGGAATGACGGTAACAGAAATTCAGGCGGATGGCATCCCAATCGACAGAGAAATTGAAATTCTTTTGTCGTCCGATACACCCGCTGCCATTTCTAAGTCCATGGGGATGGCGATGATCAGCTTTGCAGACTATTTCGCGTCTTTACAGCCGGACGCACTGCTCGTCCTTGGAGACCGATATGAGACGCTTGCGGTTGCGTGCGCGGCTATGAATGCGCAAATCCCCATTATACATTTATATGGAGGAGAAACTACCGAAGGGGCTGTGGATGAAGGAATACGGCATGCGCTGACAAAGCTCTCAAATATTCACTTTGTGGCGAATGACGAATTCCGCAAACGGGTCATTCAGCTTGGCGAAGCTCCGGACCGCGTTTTTAAGGTTGGCGCAATGGGACCTGAAAATGCTCTGAGAATTCAGAAAATGAGCGTATCGGAGCTGGAAGACAGTCTCGGATGCCGGCTTGGCAGCAGATACGCTGTTCTGACGTTTCATCCGGTAACGCTTGAACATAATACGGCTGAAGCTCAGACAGATGCACTGATTGAGGCAATTTCTCAGTTCCCGGATATTGTTTTCCTATGTACAAAAGCGAATGCGGATACTGAAGGACGGATTATCAACAGAAAACTCGAAGAGTATGCTAAAGAGAACAGTAATGTTTATCTGTTTGATTCGCTGGGTGCAAAAAGATATCTCAGCGCTTTACAAAACGCGCTGTTTGCGATAGGCAATTCTTCAAGCGGCCTTGCGGAAGTTCCTTCATTCGGAATTCCAACAATCAATATCGGGGACAGACAAAAAGGCAGAATGCAGGGGGAAAGCGTGATCAACTGTCTTCCGGAAGCTGAGAGCATCAAAGAAGCTATCGTAAAAGCGCTCTCACCGGAATTCCGTACTGTTGCTGCAAAAGCCGAAAACCCGTACGGTGACGGCAATACTTCTTCAAAAATAGCAGAAATCGTACATGATTTGCTCGTTCAAGAAAAGCTTGATCTGAAAAAGAAATTCTATGATATGGAGTTTGACTGTCCGCTATGAAGATTTTGGTTGCGTCCGGGTCTTTCAAAGATGTTTTTAATCCTGTTGAAGCAACTGAGGTAATCAGTGAAGCTCTTGACAGGGAGAAAAATGAAGTGTTTTCTCTTCCGTTTTGTGACGGGGGAGAGTATACGAGTGAAGTGCTCCGGCACTGCTTTTCCTATGACGAGGCAGTTGCAGCGAATGTTGTGAACCCCTATGGGGAAATAAGGGATATCAGCTACCTGATTAACGGAGAAGAAGCACATCTGGTTTCCTCTTCTGTTCTTCGCCTGTATCCGGAAGAAGACAGATTCAAGAATCCATTGAATCTGACAGACTATGGATACGGTCAGATGATAGCGGATGCGGTACAGAGAGGCTGCAGAAAACTGTTCCTGTATATCGGCGGAGTTTCCACAGCATGCTGCGGGCTGGGGCTGATCCAGGCACTTGGAGCAAAACTGTATACGAAAGATGATCAGCTGATCCCTGCACCATGCAGAGGCGCGGATATGAAAAACGTAGTTCGGATAGACACTTCAGAAATAAACCTTCCCGATATAGAGGTTCGGGTTATCGCTGACGGAAACTCAAAAGTCAGCGCCCTTCCGGGCATAACCGCATTAAAGGTGGGAAAAAGCTTCTCGGACAGCAGAGAAGAAATTGTCCTGCAGATCATGAACGGCATTGGGAATGTGCTAAGACTTACCGGTATTTCTCCGGAAAAAGACTTTACAGGTGCTGCAGGCGGGTTGTTGTTTGGCCTTGAGCTGGTTTTCCCAAATATTCGTTATACGCTTGGCGGCCTGTATTTTAGCCGCGTTCTTGAACTTGAGACGAACATTGGAAAAGCCGATTTGGTGATTACCGGAGAAGGCCGCTACGATAATACAGCTGACGGAAAAGGACCCTGCGTCATTACCAGACTGGCAAAGAAACATGGGAAACCTGCTGTCCTGGTTTGCGGCCAGCATGACAAAAAAAGAATTCCCGCCTACAACGGGGGAGTTGTCGACTGCAGGAACAATGAGGAATTTCAAAGTGAAGGGATTACGGAAATTATTACCGGGCAGGAGTATTATGATGAAATCGAACTGCCTGCATCATATCAGGACTGTATCACACTATTCAGGGAACAAACCCCTGTTATACTAAAGCAGCTGTTTGAAAGGGCAGGACTCTGATAAAAAAGGAAGGAAAAGAAATGACTGATTTTGCTGCTAGAGTGCTCGCGGCAAGGCCCGGCAGGACACATTTGTTCTTTGCCGGACAGGCGGGATTTGTTATAAAAAGCAAGTCCGGACAGACACTTGCATGGGATCTGTATTTGTCAGATGTGGGTGAAAGGCTGGAAGGCGATGTCGGCTTCAAAAGACTTTTGCCGAAAATCCTCCTCCCATCGGAACTTCAGTTCGATACAATTATTGCCTCGCATCCTCATTTTGACCACTTTGATCCGGACGCAATACCGATTATGATGTCTGATCCTCATACTAAGCTCTATGCATCAGTTGACTGCAGAAAACTGACGGAGAAACTCTCCATGCAGAACTGCAATACTGTATATATGGCTCCGGGAGAGACATATTATGATGAAGATTTTACCCTTCATTTTGTCAGCTGCGATCACGGAACTTTGGCACCGGATGCAGTGGGAGCTGTGATCAGCGTAGACGGAAAGAATATTTTTTTTGCCGGAGATACTTGTCTTCGCCTTGACCGAGTGGAGGAATATCTGTCATTTGGCCCGATAGATATTTTGATAGCACCGATTAACGGGGCTTATGGAAACCTGAATGAACATGACTGCGCATGCCTGAGCAAGGCTTTGGCACCATTCTTGACAATTCCTTGCCATTATGGTATGTTTGCCTCGCATGGGGGCAATCCCGGATTGTTCCGGAAATATATGCAGGAGGAATGCCCTGATAATCAGTATCTCCTGATGTGCATGGGAGAGGAATACACCTGGTAGGAGAAAAAAATGAAATCTTATGAGAATAAAAAACTTCTGATTCTTGGCGGAAATGCTGAAACAGTCCCCTTGGTGGAAACCGCTAACAAAATGGGGATTACTACCGTCGTTTCCAGTTCAAATCCGGAATCGATGGCCAAAGCTTGCGCCGCCGTGAAATATGATCTGGATGCAACGGATATTGGAGCTATGGTTGCCGTGGCCCGAGAAGAGAACGTTACGGGTGTTCTGCCCGGAATGGATGATATCTTTGTTCCGGCTTATTGCAAAGTATGTGATGCTCTTTCTTTGCCTTGCTATGCGAATTCAGAAATCATAGAAGTTTTTGGTTATAAAGACTGCTTTAAGGCAACCTGTGAGCGCTATGGAATTCACAGTGTTCCGGAGTATTATCTTGATACTTCCCTGAATCCCCGTGATCTTGCCAGAATTCAGTATCCTGTCATGGTAAAGCCTGTAGACTGTTATTCCGGAATCGGAATGACGGAATGCAATACGGAAGAGGAACTTCGGCCAGCTGTTGAAAAGGCCATCCGCGCTTCAAAATCCGGCAGATTTATTGTGGAAAGACTGATGAACTGTGCGGACATTGGCCTCTATTACACTTTCAAAGACGGCATATGCAGTCTTTCATGCATCTATGACCGCTATACTGACGGCAATGAAGAGAAAGCCGGCAGAGTGTCACTCGGCAACATTTATCCTTCCAGATACATAGATAACTATTATGAGAGAATGCATGCAAATGCCCTTCGTATGTTTAAAGCAATTGGCGTCAAAAACGGTGTCCTTCTTGTTCAGGCGTTCTATGAAGATGAGGAATTCTATGTGTATGATACTGGCTTCCGCCTTCAGAGCGAAGCTTCCAACCGCTTAATAGAGCGTATCTGCGGATATGACCAGCGTGAATTGCTTATTAATTTTGCTATGACCGGTTCAGAAGGAAATCTTGATCTCCTGAAAGCCGATGATGCGCGGATGGGAGGCAGCTTTGCGGCATCCGTCTGGTTTTTGCTGAGAGAAGGAAAAGTCGGCAAAATAGAGGGCGTTGAGCGGGCAAAAAGTGATCCTCGGGTTGTGGCAGTCATACAGAGGCTGTTTGAGGGAGACGATATTCCTTCACTCTGGCTTGGGACAGAACAGCAGGTAATGCTGAGGCTGTTCCTGGTATGTCCGACCAGACAGGAGCTGTGCAGGGCAATCTGCGATTATCAGGCGTCGATTCATGTAACAGACGTTGATGGCAGGAATATGCTGCAGCCCGGCTTTGATGCGGTTCAGGCTCTGGAGGTATAAGATGGCGGATAAAAGACTTGAAGGAAAAGTGATTGTCATATCCGGAGGAACCTCGGGCGTCGGGAAAACCGCAGCGGAAGAGTTTGCCGCACAGGGAGCGAAAATAGTGATCGGCGGCCGGAATGAGGAAGCAGCACTGAGATCTCTCAGACTCATACGCACTTATGGTTCGGAAGGAATTTTCGTTCATACGGAACTTGAAAATGTGGAAGACTGCAAAAAGCTTTTTGATGAAGCGGCTGCGGAATACGGGAAAATTGACGGTTTCTTCAACTATG
>JAEEGL012076310.1_pt1 | contig 12027 bp, 11 predicted proteins | sample 9134231 | NCBI WGS metagenome assembly JAEEGL01 (sample SAMN16246548, study PRJNA631951) | gut metagenome | biome: gut microbiome; feature: rumen; material: fiber-attached | host: Bos | place: Iran: Karaj | collected 2018-10
CACGCAGCGTGACCGGAGAAATGCAGGCAACTTTCTGGCTGGAGAGCGAAGGCAAAAAGTTCGACATGCATCTGTCCACAAAAACAGTAATGGACAAGGAAAAGAGAGCGAATCTGCTCGCTTCCGCAACTTCTCAAAAGAATGAGGCAGCCTCAACCTTCCTCGGCAAACTCCGGGATGCCTTTGAGGAAGCTATGGCAACGGAAGCGGCTTACAATATTCCGGAAGATGCGCTTGACGATCTGGCAAACCATCCGATTGTCTTCTCCGAATGGGATGAGTTTGAACAGTCGATCCTGAAGGAAGTGGCTGACGACGTCAAAATTGCTATCCGCGGTGATACGGTCGATATGACGATCACCAAGCAGTACGCTTAATTGTCTGCCTGCCCGTTTATAGTTATCTATATAGCTGAAAACAAATCTGCCGCTTTTGTCTGTCAGGGCAAAAGCGGCAGATTTTTCCATCGAAAAAATATTATAGAAATATCTTGCATTCCTGAAAAATTATGTTATAATGCAGCTAAAGCGCTTTAGGAGAATAGAAATGCGTAGAACGGTTACAATAGCAACTTTGGCAAAGGAACTTGGGCTCTCGGAGTCTGCTGTTTCCAAAGCGCTTAACGATTATCCGGATATCAGCCCGGCTACAAAAGAGCTCGTTCGCAGCAAAGCGGACGAACTCGGTTACTCCCCTAACCTTCTCGCCCGCAACCTTGCAAAAAAGACTTCCAATTTTGTTGGAATTGTGATACGTGATGTTTCTTCCATCTACGGTGAGATGTTTAAATCGCTGAACGCGGTTGCCAGGCGTAACGGTCTCAATCTGATCATGTACGACACCAACAACAGCCGTACCATTGAAAGAAACTGTATTCAGAATCTGATTGATACCATGGCTCTGGGGATTGTTGTTGTTCCGGTGTCGGAAGATGTCAGCAGAATTCAAAAAATGACACAAGGCAGGGCGCCTGTCGTATACCTGGGAAACAAGGTTCGTCTTGACACGGTAAACTATGTGTGTTCAGACAGCACACTGGGTACGCAGATGGCTCTGCGTCATGTGGCAGAACAGGGTCACAAAAAAATCGTCATGCTCTGTGACCACAAAAGTTCTGATTCCCGCAGCCGGAAAATTTCCGCTTACCGTGAGATGATGCGCAGTCTGGGGCAGAAGCCCTTGATTCTCCACAGTGAGGCAACTGACGGTACTATGGCGGAAGCCGGATATATGCTCGGCAGGAGGCTTTTGGCTTCCGGCGCAGACTTTACAGCTGTTTTCGCTGTGAAGGATACGATGGCGATCGGCGCAATGGGGGCTTTCCGGGAAGCGGGCATAAAGGTTCCGGAGCAGATTTCTGTGGTAGGTTATGATGGAATTGATGCGGCAGCATTGCCTGTTATCAGTCTCACCACAGTTGCACAGCCCCGCATGGAAATGGCAGAACAGATCATTTCTATTCTTCGCCGTCATGCTAAAGATCCGTCTCTTCAGCCGGAGCACTATCTTGCAAAACCTGAACTGATCATTAGAAACAGCACATTGGTGCACTGAGTTTTTCATTCCTCTAATTCATTTTTTCACCGCACCGGATGTGCTGTTTCTTTTACCGTTTTTCTAAAGCGCTTTAGTTTAATAAGAAATGCGCTGATTCTTTTTATCTGTTTTCTAAAGCGCTTTAGTTTTTCATCTTGTATTAAGCAGGATATCCTGTTTAAATATTTAATTGTCCATGAAAATGGAAAAGGAGGCCACCCATGAAAAAAACCGTTGCAATCCTTATCGCGCTCACTCTTTGCCTTACCATGCTGTTCCCTGTTTTTGCATCCGCCGAAACGGATGTGCAGAAAGTCATTGCTGAAGCTGCCGCTATGAGCTGGGACGAACTTCTCGCCAAAGCACAGGAAGAAATCGGCGACAATGAACTGCATGTCTACGGCACCACTTCCCGTGTCAATGAAGAGACATTCACTGAAAAAACCGGCATCAAGGTTGTGGCAACAAACCCCAATGACAGCCAGATCTATGAACTGCTGGAAAATGAAACCGGCAAGGGTATTTACGGTGCTGACGTCGTCCTGACACAGGACAGCTTCATGCTTGTCAACAACGCTATTGCCAACGGCTGGCTGGAAAACTATGTTCCTGCTGAATACCAGGCCAACATTCTGGAGTCTGACCAGTTCCCGCTCGTAGTTTCCTACTACACCCGTCTGTTTTTCTATAACAATGGCGGAGATGCTGATATGCATCGCTTCACCAACGTTTGGCAGTTCACCGAGCCCGAGTTCAAAGGTCTGGAATTCAAAAATCCCGTTGATGAGAAAACCAGCATGAACTTCCTCATCAGCCTGACAAGCGAAAAATGGCAGGCTAAACTGGCTGAAGCCTACGAAAGCTATTATGGCAAGCCCTATGCTCCTTCCGGCGAATTTGCAAACATCTCCTATGAATGGATTTACAAGTTCCTCATGAACTGCACCTTCATCGCCAAGGACAGCACCATCGCTTCCGATATCGCAGCCGGTGCTCCCGGTTCCGCAGGTCTGTTTGTTTTCTCCAAGCTTCGCTCCGTGGATGCCACCAACATTTCCATCTGTGCCAAAGAAGGCATTGAAGGCTTTGGCGGTCTCCTCTACCCCATTTACATCATGATTGCTTCCAATGCCAGATACCCGTACGCTTCCTGCCTGTATGTGAACTATCTGATTTCCGAGGAAGGCTACCAGAATGTCTTCGGTAAGGATATGGGCTCCTACTCTGCAAACAGCGCAGTCGGAATCAGCGAAAATGCTGTCAGCTACGGCGATGAGCCTCTGGCTTACTGGCAGGAAAACTGTGTCGTGGAAGATCCTGCTCACATTCAGTCTGTCTATGCACTGGCTTATACCCAGATTGCCCAGTGGTGTGCCAGCAAATAAACAGCTTTAACGGATACGGAGAGGCACCTGACTGGCCGGTCCTCTCCGTATTTCCTTCTGAAGCCGAATATTATAGGTAAAAAAATATGAAAACAGGCGAAACAGATAAGAAGAGCATCAGTAAAATCCTGTACAGCATAAAAAGTTATTTCTCGGTTCAGGCCAATGTTCTGATCGTTTTCTTCGCGGTGCTGCTGCTTGTGCTGACTGTCTATCCGATGTATTCCGTCATCCGTTCTTCGGTAACTGTCGGAAACATGGATGCCATGATGTACAATTCCCTTTTCGGCCTGAAGCTGAGAAGTGGGGATATTACTCTGTTGAACTTCAAAATGCTTCTGGCGAACGCCTTTACAAAGGAATACAGTGTTTCCTTTTTCTGGAAGCCCCTTTGGAACAGTCTCCGGATGTCCACCTATGCGTCTTTGATAGCGATTCTGTTGGGAGGAACCGTTGCTTTTCTGATCACCCGTACGGATATTTACTGCAAGAAATTTTTCTCTTCCGTGTTTATCTTTCCTTACATCATGCCTTCCTGGACGCTGGCGCTGGTGTGGAAAAACGTGTTCTGCAATTCTACTGTCGGCACAGGCGTTGTCGGTATGCTGGAAAGCCTTACAGGAATCTGTGTGCCGGCCTGGGTCGTCTATGGAATTTTTCCCTGCTCTATCGTCATGGGGATCCATTATGCGCCGTTTGCCTATATTCTGATTGGCGGTACTCTGCGGAACATGGATGCGAACCTGGAAGAGGCAGCCACCATCCTGCAGGCAGGACGCGGCAGGATCCTGTGGAGAATAACAATCCCCATTGTGATGCCGGCACTGTTCTCTACGGTGCTTCTGGTGTTTTCCAGCACTATGGCATCCTATGCCGTTCCGGTATTCGTGGGCTCACCCGGAAACTTTTTCGTACTCTCAACCCGTCTGAGTTCTCTCTATAACTCAACCTATTCCGGACAGGCTTTCGTCATGACCATCGTGCTGATTCTGTTCGGCGTCATGCTTTTGGGGATCAATCAGGTCTTCACCGGTAAACGCAAATCCTTTACCACCGTAACCGGTAAATCCGGTCAGGTATCGTACATCAAAATGGGAAGAGCCAATTTGCTGATTACGATCATTCTGGTGGTTCTGCTGTTCCTGATTGCCATCTTCCCGATTATTTCCTTCGCTCTGGAATCTCTCTGCGAAAATCAGGGCGATTATTCCCGTCTCACCCTCAGATACTGGCTGAGTCGTGAGAACATAGGCGGATATGCCGTCAATGTGGGCAACGGCATTCTCTTCAACCGGAGCATCTGGTCTGCTCTCGGCGGAAGCCTGAAGCTGTCTCTGATTGTATCTCTGGTTGTCGGCACCTGCGGTGTTCTGATCGGTTATGCAGTTGCCCGGAAACGCGGTACAAAACTGGCAAGTCTTGTCTCCGGTCTCGCATTTTTCCCATACCTGGTTCCGTCTATGGCCTTTGGCGCCATCTTCCTTGCGGTAACGTCCAAGCTGACGTTCCTGCGGGGGACTATGCTTCTGCTGATCATTGTCGGTTCCATCAAATATCTGCCTTTTGCAAGCCGCAGCGGAGCAAATTCCATGATGCAGCTCTCCGGTGAGATTGAGGAAGCCGCCCTGATTGTCGGAGCTTCCTGGCCGAAACGAATGATAAAAATTCTCTTCCCCATTCAGAAATCATCGTTTATCAGCGGTTATCTGCTGCCCTTTGTTTCCTGCATGCGGGAGCTCTCCCTGTTTGTACTTCTCACAACCAGCGGCACGCTGATCACTACACTTTTGTCGTACTTTGATGAGAAGGCTGTAACCCAGATGTCCAACGGCATCAACCTGTTGATTGTTATTATCGTTCTGTTGATCAATTTTACCACTAACAAGCTGACAGGCGCTTCGATAGATAAAGGTGTAGGAGGTAACTGATATGCCAAAAATCACATTAACCAATGTAACGAAACAGTGGGGAAAATTCATCGGTGTAAACGATCTGAATCTTGAAATCGAAGACGGATCTTTCATCACTCTTTTGGGTTCTTCGGGCTGTGGGAAAACGACGACTCTACGTATGATAGCCGGTCTGGAAACTCCTACCAGAGGTGAAATCCGTTTTGATGACAAAATCATGTTCAGCAGCGAGAAGAGCATCAACGTTCCTGCTGCAAAACGCGAAGTAGGCTTCCTGTTCCAGAATTACGCCCTTTGGCCGCATATGACAGTGACCCAGAATATCGCTTTCGGTCTTGAAACACTGAAATGGAAGAAGAGCGACATCGCTGAACGGGTAAGCGAAATGCTGAAAACGATGAAGATCGAGCAGTTTGCCGAGCGTTATCCTGCTGAGCTGTCCGGCGGGCAGCAGCAGCGTGTCGCCATTGCCAGAACGCTTGCGCCTAAGCCCCGGGTGCTGTTTATGGATGAGCCTTTGAGCAACCTGGATGCCAAGCTGCGCGGCGAGATGCGCACGGAGCTGAAGCGTCTGCACAAAGATATGGGTGCAACCTTCGTTTACGTGACGCATGATCAGCTGGAAGCCATGACGCTCTCTACCAAAATCTGTCTGATGAATGAGGGCGTACTCCAGCAGTATGCACCGCCTCTGGAAGTCTATAATCATCCTGCTAATCTGTTCGTCGCCGACTTTGTAGGCAATCCCGCCATGAATATCGTGGCTGCTTCTGCAAAAAAGCTTTCGGAAAACACAGCGGAAATCACATTCCTCGGTCAGACAGCCGTATTTCAGGCAAGCAGTGCCTTTGAGCTGAATTCCGAGCAGGTCTCTCTCGGTATCCGTCCGGAATTCCTGCCGATATCCGATAACGGTGATATTGGTGGTCAGGCGTATTCCACCCTGCCTGCCGGCATGGAAACGACTGTCAAGATCAAGATCGCGGACGAGATTTTGTCTTCCGTGGTATTCGGAGCAATTGACTATGAGACAGATGCAAAAATCCGCTTCAGCATCACCGGTGACGGAATTCTGCTCTTTGACCGGGATACCGGTCGGATGATTACCAGCGGCCGTATTCTGATCCGGTAAAGGAGTAAAGCAGCCATGCATTACGGTATTCCCACGCTAATGGAATTCCCGGATATCCGCAAACTCGCGCAGTTCTGCTCGGAGTGCGGGTTCGCTTTTCTCGAAATGAATATGACCTTTCCCTGGTTTCAGCCGGGAACCATAAATGCGAAAGCGCTTCACGAGCTGAAAACAGAATACGGGATTGATTTCACGGTTCATCTTCACGATCAGGTCAACCCGTTTGAGTTCTCACCGGAAATGAGAAAAGCCGCTTTGGAAAACATCGCCTTTGCCATGGATCTTGCGGCAGCCTGTGAACTTCCGAGAATCACCATGCACCTGCAGCCTGGCACGTATTCCTCAATCAACGGTCAGAAAGTATATCTGTACGAACAGTATAAAGATGGTTATCTCGAGCATGTTGCTGATTTCATTGGTTTTGTAAACAGCAGCCTTCACGGAAATAATACCGTCTTCTGTATTGAAAACACTTCCGGCTTTCAGTCCTTTCACCGGGATGCGATTGAGATGATGCTTCAGTCTGACCGGTTCGGCCTCACTTTCGATATCGGGCATAACTACAAAGCTGGTGGAAACGATGAATCGTTTATTCTGGAACACCCGGATAAACTGAAGCACTTTCATATCCATGACTGCAGCATTCGTTCCAATCATCTGGCTTTCGGCAAAGGCGGGCTGAACATCGTGCATTATCTGAAGATGGCGGAAAAGTTTGATTGCCCGGTGGTTGTGGAAGTAAAGGAATCCAAAGCATTGATCCGTTCCAAAAAATTCATAGAAGAGCATAACCTCTGGTAATTTAAGAAAGAATGGTTTTCCTGAAGCACTTATGTGGAAGGAAAACCATTTTTTTAATTGAAAATAATGATTTCCCCGATTGAACATTTCCGTAAAAGTGATATGATAGAAACAGCGGCGTTGATTCGTCTGCTTAACAATAAACAGGAAAAGATGTGAAACAATGCTTGGTCGGAAAAAACTGATTATCGAGCCTGCATGGTGCAAAGGCTGCGGCATCTGCGCAGCCTTCTGCCCGAAACAGGTTCTGGAAATTGAAAAGGAAAAAGTCACTCTGAAAAATCCGGAGCAGTGTATTGCCTGCGGGCTTTGTGAAATGCGCTGCCCGGATTATGCAATCTATCTTGTGAATGTGGAAGAGTAAGGGGTGACGGAACATGGCAAAAAGAGTTTTGATGCAGGGCAATGAAGCGGCTGTGGAAGGTGCTATCACGGCAGGGATGAGATTCTTCGCCGGCTATCCGATTACCCCTTCTACGGAAATAGCGGAAAACAGCTCTTTGCGGCTTCCGCAGGTGGGAGGAAAATTCCTTCAGATGGAAGATGAGCTGTCTTCCATAGCGGCAGTTCTCGGAGCGTCAGTGGCCGGCTTAAAAGCCATGACGGCCACGTCGGGCCCGGGCTTTTCGCTGATGCAGGAGAATCTGGGATATGGCATTATGGCGGAAATACCTTGTGTGATTGTGGACGTTCAGCGCGCAGGCCCGTCCACAGGTCTGGCAACCAGCCCCTCCCAGGGTGACTATATGCAGGCAAAATGGGGCACGCACGGGGATCATCCGGTTATTGCGCTCTCTCCTTCTTCCGTTCTGGAGACCTATACCCTGATTATCCGCGCTTTCAACCTGGCGGAGAAGTACCGTACGCCGGTTATCTTCCTGATGGATGAAATCGTCGGTCACATGCGGGAAGGCGTTGAACTGCCGAATCCCAACGATCTGATTATCAACAAACGCAAAATGAGCTTCCATGACGGGGCAAACAAACAGTGCTATTATGTCCCGGAGGGAAAATATGTTCCCGCTATGAAGCCCTTTGGTCAGGGAGAACGCTATAACATCACCGGCCTTGCGCATGATGAGTCCGGTTTCCCGGTAAACAGCCATGAGGTTGCCGGAAAACTGATCGGCAGACTCCTGGATAAAATAGAAAAGAATGCCGATGACATTATCCGTATAGAGGAATACTGTATGGAAGATGCCGAAACCGCCGTCATCTGTTTCGGGGGCACAGCCCGCGCGGTAATGGACGCTGTTATGCAGGCCAGGGCGGAAGGTAAAAAAGTCGGGATGTTCCGCCCCATAACCGTCTGGCCTTTCCCGGAAAAGCTGCTTTCAAAACGGCTGCCGCAGCTGAAAAACATTTTAATGGTGGAACACAACCACGGTCAGATGCTTCTGGAAGTTCAGAGAACTGTCGGCAGAGATCTTCCGGTTCACTTCCTCGGCTGTGTTGACGGAACCGTTATTTCTCCTAATGACATCCTCGCAAAGCTTCATGAAATGGAGGACGCACAAAATGCCCAGTGATCTTATTCATCAGTATATGCGCATTGACCATCTTCCTCAGATTTGGTGTCCCGGCTGCGGAAACGGTGTGATTATGCGGGATGTCGCTGTCGCCATTAACGAGCTGATTGAAGATCCGGAAAATGACTTTGACCGTGATGATTTTGTTATCGTTTCAGGCATCGGTTGTTCTTCCCGCGCTGCCGGATATCTGGATTTCAACTCGATTCACACCACCCATGGGCGTGCGATCGCTTTTGCCACCGGCATCAAATTTGCCAATCCCAAGCTGAATGTTATTGTCCTCACCGGAGACGGCGACTGTTCTGCCATCGGCGGCAACCATCTGATTCATGCTGCCCGGCGCAATCTCGGTCTCACGGTTATCACCTTCAACAACGATATCTATGGCATGACAGGCGGCCAGTATTCTCCTACCACCCCTCAGGGAGATAAAGCCACAACGGCTCCTTACGGCAATGTTGACAGGCCCTTTGACATCGCAAATCTGGCAACCGGTGCCGGTGCTTCTTTCTCCGCGAGAGGGGATGTGTATCATGTGCGTGAAACCACAGAGATAATCCGGAAAGCGATTCTCCATAAAGGCTTCTCTCTGGTCGACGTTTATTCTGTCTGCCCCACTTATTACGGCCGTAAGAATAAAAAAGGCGATGCGGTGGAAATGCTGAAATGGCAGAGAGATAACCTGATTCCGACGGCGCGCTACTATTCCATGAGCGAAGAAGACCGTGCCGGCAAGAAACTGTTGGGCATACTCTCTCACAATAATTATCCGGAATACACGGCTGAATATGCAAAAATAATCAAAGCGTGCAGCAAACCGGCGGAAAAACGGGAGGAAAAGGAATAATGAGCAGCCGTTATGAAATGCGTTTTGCCGGTTCCGGCGGACAGGGTGTTATACTTGCAAGCGTCATTATCGCTGAGGCAGCTGTAATCAGCGGGATCAATGCCGTACAGTCCCAGGCTTACGGGCCTGAAGCGCGCGGCGGGGTGAGCAAAGCGGAAACCATTCTGAGCAAAGAGTATATCTGGTATTCCAAGGTTACCCGTCCGGCTTTCCTCCTCGCGCTCACGCAGGCTTCGCTGGACAAATACAGCAAAGAGCTGGCTGAACAGGCCGTCGTAATGATCGATGACAGCCTGACGGTACCGGAATGGCTGGATCCTTCTTCTGTAATTTCTGTCCCTATTCTGAAAACCGCCAGAGAAAAGGTCGGTAAGGCCTTTACCGCAAATATTGTTGCCGTCGGCGCGATCAATGAAGCTCTGAGTCTGTTTGATCAGTCTTCTCTTCTGGAAGGCGTGAAGCGCCATATTCCGGCAGGCACGGAGGAGCTGAACCAAAAAGCGCTGGAGGAAGGCAAAAAGCTGATTCCTCCCGAACTTTCCGAAAAATTCCGCGTGGAGATACGGTGATGGAGAACGCCGAACTGCAAAAACATCTGCGGACGGCCATTTTCAATGACCGCCTTGTTTCTCCGTCTGAAGCCGCCTCTCTCATCGTCGACGGCATGACGGTTGCTCTGAGCGGTTTTACTCCCTCCGGTACTCCGAAGGCAATCCCGTCAGCGCTTGCCGAACAGGTCAGATCCGGCAGCCGGAAGCTGAAGATCTCTCTTCTTACCGGCGCTTCCACCGGAGAGGAAGTGGATTCCGCCTTGGCAGGCCTCGGTATCATAACCCGCCGCCTGCCCTACATGACAAGCAAACCGCTTCGCACGGCAATCAACAAAAATCCGGAAGCCGCCGTCTGTTATCTGGATCAGCATCTGGGGATGGTGGCGCAGAATGCCCGCTACGGCTTTTACGGTCATATCGATTTGGCAGTCATTGAGGCAGCCGCGATCACGGAGGAAGGCCATATCATTCCCTCCACGGCTGTCGGCTGCGCCCAGACTTTTGTCGACCTCGCGGACAAAGTGCTCATTGAGCTGAATCTGACGCAGCCTGCCGGGCTGGAAGGCTTTCATGACATTGTCCGCCTGCAGGATCCCCCTGAAAGGGAGCCTATCCCCCTCACGTCCGTGAACGGCAGAATAGGCGTGCCCTATATCAGCTGTCCTCCGGAAAAAGTGGCAGCCGTTGTGGTCGCGGATAATAGGGAAAAGCCCCGTCCCCTCGCCCTGCCGGATGAGACAAGCAGGCGGATAGCCGGTCATATCATTGATTTCCTTATGGCGGAAAAAGCTGCCGGCAGGCTTTCTGCAGACAAAGTTCCTCTGCAGTCCGGTGTCGGGTCGGTAGCCAATGCCGTGCTGCTCGGCCTGCAGGACTCCCCTCTTGATCATCTCTCCTTCTTCTCCGAAGTCATTCAGGATGGTATTATCGCGCTGATTGACAGCGGAAAAGCGGATACTGCTTCCGCGACCTCGCTAACCATGTCGGAGTCCGGAATGCGGCATTTCCTTGATAATCTGGAAAGCTATCGCGGAAAAATCATCCTTCGGGATTCGGAAATATCCAACAGTGCCGAAGTCATCCGCCGTCTCGGCGTCATCTCCATCAACACTGCCATTGAGGCGGATATTTACGGAAACGTCAATTCGTCCCACATGTTCGGAACCGACATCTATAACGGCATCGGCGGTTCGGGGGATTATACAAGAAATGCTTCTGTATCCATATTTATCACGCCTTCCACAGCCAAAGACGGGAAAATTTCCAGCATTGTTCCCATGGTCTCCCATGTTGACCATACGGAACATGACGTGGATGTCCTTGTCACGGAAGAAGGCTGCGCCGATCTCCGCGGCCTGTCACCGAAGGAGCGTGCGCTGCGGATCATAAGCAATTGCGTCCATCCGCTTTACCGTCCCCTGCTGAGTTCCTATTTTCAGCGGGCATGCGCTGCGTGCGCTCATGCGCAGACGCCTCATATACTCGGAGAGGCTTTCTCCTTCCATACTCGTTTTAAAGAAACCGGCTCCATGCTTTCAGAAAGAGAGGAAGAAAAATAAATGCCTGTTGTCAGCACCATCATGGAAACCATCATGATCATCTGCTTCGGTCTTTCCTGGCCTTTGAATATATCCCGAGCCTGGAAAGCGCGCACGGCAAAGGGTACCAGCATTCTTTTTTACAGCTTTATCTGGATTGGCTATATCTGTGCCATCATCGGCAAACTTGCCCTTATTGCCGCCAATCCCTCACAGCCATGGTATGTAACCGTAAAATGGTACGTCCTCTTTTTCTACGTTCTCAATACCCTCATGGTCACCTGCGGCATTCTGATCTATTTCCGTAATAAAGCGCTGGACGCGAAAAAATAAAACGCAAAAAGCATCTGAAGAAATATACAGCAGACGTCTGCGAAACCATCCACCGCGGCAGCTATCCTGAGCTTTATGCCAATCCTGAAAGAGAATGGATTGATTATTATCAGTCCTACGTGAAAACCTATCTGGAGCGCGATGTGAATCACCTGATCAAAGCGTAGAATCACATGACCTTTGTGCGTTTCCTGACGGCTGTTGCCGCCCGTACCAGGGCAGGTGATCAAAGTGCCATGCAGAAGTATAAAAAAGTCAGGTATGATTCATCGAATCGTACCTGACTTTTTCAAATTCATCCGGCTTTAGTTTTTGTATAGGCTTTGCGGGGAATCCGGCATAATCTGCATCAGCTCAATTCTGATCCCGTTCGGATCCCTTACCCAGGCCTGCCAGTTGTGATCGACACCCTGTACCGGCTCAGCATCGATGGGATATCCTGCGTCACGGATCATCTGCACC
>JAEEGL012410285.1_pt1 | contig 12027 bp, 18 predicted proteins | sample 9134231 | NCBI WGS metagenome assembly JAEEGL01 (sample SAMN16246548, study PRJNA631951) | gut metagenome | biome: gut microbiome; feature: rumen; material: fiber-attached | host: Bos | place: Iran: Karaj | collected 2018-10
CTGACGTGTATCTCATTGGGGAAGATGACATAGCGGTCGAGCGGACAATACCAATGCGGCTCACGCTCCATATTGAAGGCATACCAAGGGAAGAAGCCGTTGCTATAGGCCAACACCAGACGCTCAACAGACAGGTCGCCTCCGATAGCCACCAGCCCTTTCTCCTCTCCCCTGCGGGGATCGGGGAACCATAAATCCTTATCCAATTGCCAGACAGGCATACTATTTGATAATTGACAATTTTGAATTGATAATACCTATAATAACCTCACCGCCATCCTTCAGACTGCCGAACAATATCTCACGCATCAACAACGGCTTCAGCCGCTGGGCAATGACACGATCCATCTCACGGGCACCATATTCTGCCGTGAAGCCTTCATTCAGCAGATAATCGAAAGCCTCTGAATTTAAGGACATTTTGACTTCCTTTGCTTCGAGCTTCACATCCAGCTCACGCAGCTTTTTCTTCAGGATAAGCGTAGCCATTTCCCTGTCCATGTCGTGGAACACGACAGCTCCCGACAGACGGTTCAGGAACTCAGGCTTGAAGGTCTTCTTCACCTGTTTCATCATCGCTTCGCCTCGGCTGACGCTGCTGCTGAAACCTATAGTCTGCGAGGCAAACTGCGCGCCGGCATTCGAGGTCATAATCAACACGACATTGCGGAAGTCGGCCTTACGTCCCTTGTTGTCCGTCAACCGGGCATAGTCCATCACTTGCAGCAGGATGTTGTAGATGTCCTGATGGGCTTTCTCAATCTCGTCAAGCAACAGTACGGCATTGGGCGACTTGCGGATAGCATCCGTCAGCAGGCCGCCATCCTCATAGCCCACATAGCCTGCCGGCGAACCGATCAGTTTAGCCACGGCATGTTTCTCCGTATATTCGCTCATGTCGAAGCGTATCAGTTCGATGCCTAATTCCTTCGCCAACACACGTGCCACCTCTGTCTTACCTACGCCCGTAGGTCCTACAAAGAGCAACGATGCCAACGGCTTGTTGTCGTCCAACAGTCCGGCACGCGACATCTGCACGGCCTCCACCACCTGACGGATGGCCTCATCCTGACCATATATCTGCGAGAGCATCCTTGGTGCCAAGCTCTCCAGCTCCTGATAGTCATTCTCCTTGGCGATAGCCAGCGCATCCACCTTACATGTCTTCGCCAATACGTCGGCAATGTCGGCCTTGCTGATGCTGACAGAAGAACCGCCAGCCACAATTTTGCCATTGATCGAAGAACCGCCAGCCTCTGCCGCTGCTCCTGCTTCGTCTATCAGGTCGATGGCCTTGTCGGGCAGGAAGCGGTCGTTTATATGCTTTGCACTTGCTTCTACGGCGAAATCAATGGTGTCGTCACCATACTTCACATGATGGAATTCCTCATACCTTGGCTGCAACTGCCGCAGGATGTTCTTCGCTTCATCAATCGTTGGTTCTGCAATATCAATCTGCTGGAACCTGCGAATCATTCCTTTCGATCGCGAAAAATGGCGGTTGTATTCCTCATACGTCGTGGAACCGATGAAGCGGATGTTGCCTGCCTCCAAGTATGGTTTCAGCATGTTCGAGGCATCCATCGCGCCCTCGCCAGTGGCACCGGCACCTACAAGGGTATGAATCTCGTCGATATACACGATATTATTGCTGCCCTCCGCCTGCACACCGTCCATGATCATCTTGATGCGGTTCTCGAAGTCGCCCCGGTATTGCGTACCAGCTAACAGCGTACCCATGTCGAGCTGATATACCTTGCAGCCTTTCAGCCGCTCAGGCACCCTACCCTCTTCAATGAGCCGCACCAGTCCCCAGACCAGCGCCGTCTTACCTACGCCTGACTCGCCGACATGCAGCGGATTGTTCTTGTCTCTTCGGCACAACACCTGAACGGTACGCTGCAGTTCCTGCTCGCGTCCTATCAGCGGATTCTGCTGCTGATACAGGTCGTTCATACAAGTGACAAGACGTTTCCAGGCCTCGTCCGTCTTGTGCTCGCCCAAATCACTATTCAAATGGTCCTCATAATCGCAGGCGCTGATGAGCTGACTCATGAAGTTGCCTTCATTGTCACCCAATGCATTCTTCAAAAGATAGCACGCCCACGAGTCTTCCAAATGCAGGATACCTGTCACTAAATGCGGTATGTCCAATGCCTGGGCACTACTGTTCACCACTTGCTGACAGGCATAATCTATCACTTGTCCCAATTGGACTGAAGCCTCCGGGTCATAGTCTTTTTCGTCAGGTATTCTCTCCCAGTCTACCATCTGCATGAACAAGTCATCACACATCAGGTCCGGTCTTGCAAAATCAGCAAGCACATGCACGAAACTGTCATCACGCATCATGGCCAATAGCAAATGCTCAGGAGTTACGAATTCATTCCTGTCATTTCGACAATACTCCATCGCTATCTGCAGTACTTTCGAGGCCCGTTCCGTTTGTTTTATCTCTGCCATTATCTCTCTATACTCTCCTTTTCTAAACTCTAAACTTTGAACTATGAACTATGAACTTTGAACTATGAACTATGAACTATGAACTAAAAACTAAAAACTACTCCTTTTCCGGTTCAACGGTCAGTCTCAGCGGATAGTTCTGTTCACGCGCCATCGCAGTAGCCTTACGGGCTTTCGACACCGCAATGTCGTAGCTGTAGATACCCACTACGGCCTTGTCGGAGTGGTGTACCTGCAACATCAGCGCCTGCGCCTCTTCCTCGCTCTTCAAAAACACCTGCACCAGTATCATTACCACAAACTCCATCGTCGTGAAGTCGTCGTTGTAGATGATTACCTTATATCGGCGCGGCTCCTTCAGGTTCGTTCGCTGCCGTTCTCTTATCTGTGACTGTCTTTTTGCCATAGTATATCAAAATATCATCTGTAGATAAAATACGTTCCACCGTCGCTCTGACAGTATTTCCTGAGCAGTTCCTGAATATAGACGGCGTTCTCCCTGACACGCTGCTCGTTGCCGTCATAGCCGTTGATGAGCACTAACAAGTGACGAGTTTCTATCGACATCTTCGTCCGCTCATGGTCACTCGTCGGAGTGCCCACCCCGCCCTCGGCATCGCGATAGACTGGCAGTCCGTGGATATTGATCATTCCACGGCCAATGCCCTCGTAGGGTTCGCCTTCCCGTCCGATACCCAACGTCAGCGTATCGCCCACAAACTTGTCGGCATCAAAGCCACCGATGCTATATCCATAGGCTATCGACGCCAGATTGATGAGGTCTACCAACGTATCGCGCTGATACAACGCCTTGCCCTGCAGCATCCGTCGTATCAATGCCTCAGAGGCAGGCCGATAGCGCGAGGGGTCCTTGCCACACGCCCTATACACATTTCGCGTGGCGGCAATGCTCGTCATCTCTTTCAACGATTCCGTTGTCAGTTCAGCCCTGAATCGTTCACCCATCGCCTCAATCTCCTTCCACAGGTCAGCCTGATAGGGTGTGTTTGTCACCTCAGCCTCCACGCAGGCGCCCACAAACACGGGACAAACCTGTTCTATTTCTTCTGACACAATAACTTTCATACTTCTGTCTGTCTATTCCACATTCATATTACCGTCAAAGCTAATCGGGTCACGGTCATTCGAGCGTACCCGGATATTGGCCTCGCCACTGTCGAATATCTCTACCCAGTAATTATACGCATCCTCCTGTGTCCTCACTTTGATTTCTATCTCGTAAAGATGTTCTTTCTGCTTGTTCTGCTGATATTGCAGCACCTGCGTTTCAAAGTTCAGACCTTGCTCAGGCAATCCCATAGGTGCACGATGAGCCTGCCCTAAATATGGCAGATAGCTTCTCAGCGTATCGTTTCTCAGTTCCAGAAAGAAGTCCAAGGACACCGTTTTCGACCCATACCTCATTGTGTGCATCGAGTTCACATCGATGCGCCATTGCCGTTTCTCCACAGCCTCCCTCACCGCCTTCTGCCTCTGCGCCATCCGTTCTGCCCGCTCCTGCTGAGTAGCACAACTCGCCAGCATCATCAACAGCATCATTACAATTGAAACCCTTTTGCTCATCGTTCTTTTATGATTTCTTAATACTGATTTTCCTTTGCCGTCACATGCTATAGGTGTGTACCGACGTTTGTTGTGCACTCGGCAGATAATTGATGCCCCACCAGCACATTTGCAGGAGAACAAAGGAAATGATAAGCCCCCAAAGAGCCAGACGCTCGCGGTGGTGAGGCAGCTGGCGATAATGAATATAAATAAGGTACGAAAGCCAAGTGATGGCAGCCCATGTTTCCTTGGGATCCCACGACCAGTAGTGTCCCCAAGCCTCCTTTGCCCATAGGGCACCGAAAAGCATGCCGAAAGTCATAAAGGCAAGACCTACATACACGAGATTATCGGTAATCTCCATCTCGGAGACAAGAGACTTCCCCCTGACCAATAAATAGGCAGCCATCACTGCCGCTGCACCCAAGACAGCGTAGGCAAACATATAGACTATGACGTGAGGAGCGAACCAAGGACTCTGTAGGGCAGGCATCAGTGTCTTGTCGTGAATCTCCGGTTTGAACAGGTTCACGCAGATAAACACCAAAGCGAGGACCGTCGAGAACGACAGAATCCACTTGTACTTCCAGCGCGAATAGACGATAAGCCCCGCCAACGGCAGGAAGAACGAGTACCAGAGACGTGTCTCGCCCATCGTGCGCAGTGGTGGACGCTCAAGCGAAATCCACATCGAGAGAATAAACGAGAAGAACACGAGCAATCCTAAAATGGTTGCCGTGTAGGCCACAACGCGACATTGCACCTTGAACATCGGACAGTGAACAGTGTCCTTCCAGGCAGCGTAAGCTCCTACCGCCCATAGCAGAACTGCAGCAATTGCGAAATATATAAAGTATTCCCAGGTCACCATCGGTATTTGCTATTTGACTATTTACTACTTATTGGATGATTTACATTTTTCTTTTTGCCACCGAAGATGAACATACAAACGGCTCCCGCCAACATCATGTAGATGCCCGTATAGACCAGCGGCAGCCACGGATCGCTCACCAGCTCCAGTATCGAGATTTGGCTGTCGGCTCCCATCTGTGTGTCGTAGCCGTACTGATAGATTTTCCAGCCATCTACCTCATAAGGCTTGTTCACGTCAACGGTGGTCTCGATGTTCTTGCCCGTCTTTGTCAGGATCTGAATCTCAGAGGCGAAACGCTTGGGCGAGCCGTTGTCGTAGGTATCCATAATGAACTTCTTCAGTTCGATGGCTATCGGCATCTCCTTGACGGTACTCTCCTGAGTCAGCGCGCGCCACTCAGGCTCACCGATGGTGGCAATCATCTTGACGCGCTGCATGTCGGCATTGCCCAATGTGGCCGTGGTCAACGCCACAAAAAGCCCCACGTGGTTCAGCAGGAAGGCAATGTCATTGACTATTGAACGATGCCCATTAAACATCCTTTCCAACCGCCGCAGGATGATGACACCCAGAATCAGGGCGATATACACATAAATAAGCACAAACGGCCAGAACGACAGCATATCGTTGAGCCAGGTGCCGCCAACCTCTTGTCGCGTCAGTCCCATGATGACCGTCAGCACCACGGCATACGCCATCGCCGGTATCGCAGCCTGATAGGTACCCACAAACTGGAAGGCATACACCTTTTTCCTCAGTAGAAACATCAAGGCTGTCATCACGAGGAATCCTGCCAGCACAATGCCGTTTACCGGCCATGCAAACGCCTTCCACACCACAGGGCCGACGCTCAGTTCCAGCATCAGTCCTGCAAATATAAGGCCGCCTCCAATGAGGAATCCTTCTTTCATTGTCCAGGGTTTAGTCCACATCGTCATCTTATGCCATTTTTACACATTACGCAATCAGACGGCAAAGTTACGAATAATCAAATAAAAAATACCATATTTCCACCTATTTTATTATGGCGCTTAAAGTCTTTCTTGTATTGGCCTGAAGGAAATATCGTCTTCATTTTGAGTCGATTTCAGCGTTTAGTGCTTTGAACATCTCTTCGGCACTATTATACAACTCATTTTCGGGATACTCCTTTCGGTTCATTGCCTCTTCGATGGCGGCCTTGGTCACTTCGTTGGGCTCACAGTATACTAAGTCGAGCAGCATGTCCTCTACATAGCTATTTAGTGACATATTTCTCACTTTTGCATTACGTCTCAACCCATCCAGAAGGTCAGTCCTCAACCTGAATGAAGTAGGCTTTCTTGTAATCGTAGTTGCCATAGTCAAATGCGTTTTTACTTCCGGGTGCAAAGATAGCACAAATTGTCCATATTACCAAGAAATCGCAGACCTTTTTCTGATGTCAACAAGAAAATCTCCCACAAAATGTCAAAAAGCGTCATCATGGGGCGTCACTGGCTGAGCAACATCGAAGCTGGACATACCCTCGCCACCGCCGTGATCTCTAAAGTCAAAGCAACCGTGGCCTATCAGAGTGCACAGCAGACCCTGTTGTGCTCTTTAGTGTAAAAATTTCCCCGCAATTCCTTCATGATTGGAGGGATGCGGGGATTCTTGTTACTTGTAATAACCAATGCGGACGTAGTGGCGGGGCGGGCCGAAGGGATTCCAGGAAATGTGGAGCCAGCCATTGCCGGTGAGCAACTGGTCGGTATGTTCACAGATCTTCAGGAATTCAACGAGATGCGAGAACTGCGAAGGATCGCGAGGCCGGATGTCTGCGGCTTGGCCGAAGAGGTGCTGGGAGTTCTTGACACCACCAACCAAAGCGTTGACGCGAGGGTTACGGAAGCCAGAATTGATGATGATGGGACCGACCACTTGTCGGGCGGGTTCCAGCAGCATGTGGCAGCCATAGGTCATGTTCACCACGTGCTGCATGGTGGGTTTATTGTCTGGGTATTTAGTCAGGTTGATAAACTCGCCAAGTTTAAAGTGTGGCGAGAGCCGAGTGTCATTGATTGTTGTGTTCATAATAATGCTTTTTAATGATCCGGATATACTGGTCGTGACCGAAGATGGAACCAGCCAGCAGGAATGACTGCGCCACATAATAGAGCAGGCCACCTGCCACGTCATCGATGTGGACTACCTGGTACGCCACGAGCGCGATGCTGCTCACGATGAGCAGCACCGCACAGGCGTAACGAGAGATTTTAAAGCGTGTGTTTTCCATGGCAATTAGATTTTGCTTTACATGAGTGTTGCTTCACCAGCTGCGCCGAGGATGGCGGCGATGATGTACCCGAGGATCTGAAGGATCGTTTTTACTGTCTTGTTCATAATCGTTGTGTTTTAAATGTTAATAAATAGGGTTAATTGTGTGTGGATCATGGTATTAGATCACCATCTAATTACTCTACAACTGCGGTGCAAGGCGATTGCAACGCCACACTCTGACCTTGGTCAGAGAATGCAGAGAAAGCTTGCTTACTATGCTGAGCCGCAGCCCGCAGTGTATCATTTTGATGATACAAAGGTACGAAAAATAATCGAGATATGCAAATGTTTTCCCGATTATTTTTTTAAGAACAAAAAGTTTTCAAAGTAAATCAGTCTTCAGCCTTCAGGACTCCAATCTATCTTAACCATGAAAATTCCTGCTTGATCTCCGACCACATCTGCTCTGATGGTATCCACTCCGCATTAGGGTCATTGATTTCGGCCTCCATTTCTGTGATATGATGTTGAAACTCTTCTGCGTTATTGGTATAGAATCCGAAAGTACCAGGAGCAACATCATAAATTACCCGCTCATCATCAGAACATAATGAAGTTTCACTTTGCACTACAGCTTCGTACTCAGTTTCTCCAGCCTTCATGCAACTGCCGTCCTCTTCTTCTATGATAGGATATCTCTTTTCTTCGTCCATAATACATATATTAATATAATATGCCCGCAAAGTTAAGTACTTTTTTTTGAATCTTCCAACTTTTCCTACAACTTTTTTGCCGAAAGTGTTGGGAATTGCAAAACTTTTCGTATATTTGCCAGCAGAAACATATAAAAGTTACAAAGATGTGTAACATAGCATTAGAATACAACCAAAGTAATGCGCTGGCACGGCGAAAGCTCGCTGCATTTCGGGCCACGGGATTGTTCATGAAAAAGGACTTCCAACCAGGTGAAGGATACAAAGTGCATCCCGCTCTCAACTAACGAACAGATGAAATTGCTATAACGGGAAAATGGTGTCGGATGGCCACAGTAGCGGTCTACCGACACCTTCAGCCGCAAGGTCACCCTCAAGCAGAACATCGATGAGGTAGCATCGTTCAGCTACTACACCAATGGCTACAGCTACGTCGCTGCCCTCTACAATGCCGCAGGAAAGAAGGTGTCGGACATCCCGCAGTACACGACCAATGACCCGCAGACCTATCCCGGTGCCAACGTGACCACCCTCATCAATGCCGGACGACTGAACCACACCTACACCTTCACGTTCGACGCGAAGGGCGAAATGACCTACAAGAGAGACTGAATATGAGCCTGTCGAACCCAAAAGACGGCGGACGGCCTCCGCCTGCAAGGTGAAAACCGTGACGGAGGGCTACGACGTCCAGTTCGTTGCCCGTCCGCTGAAGCGAGCCATCCAGACCTACATCGAAGACGGCATCTCAGAGCTTATCGTCAACGGCGACCTCCAGGCAGGTGCCACCATCCTAAGACGAGCTGACCTGTCAGCCCGCATAAACCAGAAGAGGCATCGTCGCCAACTTTTCCTGCAATTTCTTTGCGAATTGCAAAACTTTTCGTATTTTTGCAGCGAAATTATAAAACATCGACGAAATGAATACTATGACATTAAACCGTGAGGCCTCCACTTACTGGGAACAGGTGAAGAACGCAAGCCAGCAGGTGAAGCTGGCGCTCATCTCCATGCTCAGCGCATCACTCGTCACTCCACAGAACGAAGTTCAGGCCGCTGACAGCAGCGAGAAGCCCCACATCACCCATGAAGACCTTGAGATAACTCCCTTTGTATCAACCCTTGGACAGGGCATCAAGCCGCTACCCGAAGACTTCGACTTTGACAAGGCCAAACAGGAATACCTAACGCAGAAGTACGGATGAAAACAGTATTCTTCGACACCAACGTCATGATAGACATCATCGGTCGGCGACAGCAGTTCTGCCGACCGTCGTTGCAGATAATGAGCCTTGCCGACCGCGGCATTCTCCGCGTCTGCGTCTCTGCCATGTCCTACGCCACCGCCAGTTTTATCCTTTCGCGTGACAACAAGCAGATGGACATCGTCGGCGAGTTTGCCAAGTTTGCCAAGATTACAACGGCGACACCCGTCGATGCCGACACCATTGACAATAGCATCCGTTCTGAGTTCGACGACTTCGAGGATGCCATGCAGTATTTCTCTGCCATGCGCGAGAGCATCGACTATATCGTCACGCGCAACAAGAAGGACTTCAAGGCTGCGCAGATTCCCGTCTTCGAGCCTCAGGAGTTCATAGATTACTTGTTGAAAGAGTAAATCAAAAACTAACAACGATTCTGCGAATTTGCTCTTATGAATAAAAATGAATGCAATGCAATATTGCAATACTTAAAGACATAAAAATATATTGGCAGGTTTCCGAGTGAGGGACCTGCCAATATTTTGCACAACTGAGTCGTTTCCACTTTATTTAAAAGGGTCTATGAAGCTCTTATTTAGGAATTGCTCTTTTCCACTCCCAGAAAGGTAAACCACGCAAGCTCCTCAAAACTTCAAAAACATAGAACCTATTAAGAGAATAATCCTTGCATCCACAAGCTTCTGTCACTTTGTCTATTTCATTATCTGGAATCTGATGCATCAAAATGCGACGAGAAACAAGTTTCTTTTCACCCGTCTGTTTGTCTTCCATTACCTTATTATAGTTCAAAAAACATCGATGATAGTTTTCACATATTCCACAATGTCTAACCCTGATACCCGCATCAATTGCTTTCATCATGCCAAACCCATAAAGATTCGGTTTACGTTTATCGATAAGCACTTCTGAAGGTATTGCAACTTCGTAAACAGAATCTTCTCGGTGATTGCTTTCAACATCTCTACAATTCAAATCGTCTTGGATGCAATAACCGCGTAGAATGCCCTTATCATCTTTTGCGACCCAGAATCTTTCAAGCGGATGTGTAGTCTCGAACTTGCGCGTAAAGTTGAAAAATCGTATTGGCGGCAAAGCGTTGAAGTCATAAGGGTTTTCTATATTCGTGCGTCCTAATGTGCTGCCCTCCTCAACAAGCGGACGCAATACATCTTTCTCTTCAGCAATCTTTAGCTCAATGATACGAATGCCTGATGCTAATTTCTCAGCCTCACAATCATGCTTGACAGATATTTCAAGGAATATCGGCTCACGTTCTGGATGCTCCTTGCTTGATAGCATTAAGTCGGCACGATAGCCTTTGTATGTTACTTCTTCTTCACATGTATCAAAGAGTTTTTTCAAGTCGAACGTTATAAATTCTCTGCAATTGCATTTCTTGTCACGATATACATGCTCTAACTTGCAGTTTCTCGACTTGTCGCAATGATGCTCAACGTAGTATTTGATGACAAACTCTTTTTGTGTGTCAAATCTTTGTTTTAGTCGCATCTTTCCAAGTTTGTGCAGGTAACTTTCCCAACTGCAATGTGCCTCATAATGCCTGAAATGATGCTCGCGCTTGTCGCCCAAGACTGCTCTCATTTCACCACCACAACCGACACAATAGTAATGCTCGGCACGATTCTCTTTTGTTACCTCGTCAATATGGATAATTCTTCCATCTAAGGCTAAAGCGTTATGAAATGTAATCATTATCGCAATATTTATAGATCCTCTCCATCAGATTGGTTATACTTGTTTTCATAGTACATCTGAATTTTATATTCACCATATTGTCCCCCTATCATAAACCAAACCGTTTTGTATGAAAAGTTCTCTATCATATAGTTATAACCAACATCTGTTATTTTTTTAGAGATCTCATCTGTTGGATTTGCTAACTCTTCTTCTGAAAAAAACGTCAATAGATAAGAGTGCAAATCTTTCAAAAATTTGTCTGCGTCATCTGGAGCTTGATAAAAAACAGCTTCATATCTCTTGTTATGTGCAAGCATTTCATATGAGATGTCCTCTTCTTCAGGAATCAGAAAATCAGTAATTGGCGGACAATATTTCTTGTTTCCTTGAAATTGCTTACACAGATTATTGAATCTTATTTTTATATTAGTCTCATTTAATGGAATAGCATCAACTATTACTATCCGCCATACCTTATTGTTGTTTGTTGCTACGTCAACCATAACTTTACTTCCATTAAATTCTCCAGTTAAACAATTGAGTTTTTGACTATACTTAAACCCCTTTGCTTTCAATTTCTGCATCATAGTTGTTTTGTTCCCATCTACAGGAATACCCAAGAACTTTGTAACGTCCTTTTGTGCGAATGCCGTCATTGAGACCAGCACAAACATAAGCAACACTATCTTCTTCATATACTTATCGTTTATAATTAACCATTCAACAATTGAAATGCGCAGACATTGTCCGCGAATCACCAAGGTTTACCACAACCTATATCCACCGTAGAAACATCTGCGCATAAACGCATATGCTCCATTCGTGGATATTATGACTCATTTATTCTACGAGGTGGTAATTCGGTGATATTTGAGCCTCAAAAAATTCGTGCTCCGAAGAACACGATGCAAATTTACAAAATAATTAGGAATAACAAAAGAAAAAAGAGAAAAAGATTGGAAGATATGCAAAAAATGCATAACTTTGCAGCGTCATAACGTATGTTTTGACTACGCCGCTGAGTGCGGGGAGTAAGACCTTATCGCCCCTGCTCCATTTAAAAGCCACCTTCTAAGGGCGGCTTTTATTTTTCATATTGCTGTCTGAAGGTATGTTTGCCGTTTCTGACAATCTTTACATCATGAAATTAGGTTAAGTTTGTCAAAATGGACAACTTTTCAGGTGAAAGATTTTGTAAAGTGGCTTATTTTTAGTAATTTTGCAGTCTGACTATATATATTTGAGA
>JAEEGL015640944.1_pt1 | contig 12027 bp, 7 predicted proteins | sample 9134231 | NCBI WGS metagenome assembly JAEEGL01 (sample SAMN16246548, study PRJNA631951) | gut metagenome | biome: gut microbiome; feature: rumen; material: fiber-attached | host: Bos | place: Iran: Karaj | collected 2018-10
GACGGCGAGACCCTGTATCTGACTTACAAGGTCCTGGACGGCGATGATGCGCCCAATCCCGAAGGACCCGTAAGAGAAGGCTATACCTTCAAGCAGTGGGACAAGACCCTGACCAATGTCACCACGGATATCGATACCGTGGCAGAATATGAGTCCGGTGTCTGGACCGTGAACTATTACGATTGGGACGGCACTCTGTTCTACACCACCACCGTGGAGACCGGACAGGATGCTCCCGCCATCGGCGGACCTACCCGTGAAGGTTATGTCTTCAGCGGATGGGATCGCAGCCTGACCAACGTCACTGCAGATATGGATACCTACGCGGTTTATCTGCAGACAGGAACATCCCCTAGCTGGACCGTTCGCTTCTTCACCCATGACGGTACTCTGTACTACACCGCAACTGTTCTGGACGGACAGGATGCTCCCAATATCGTGGGACCCGCTCGTGAGGGCTACACCTTCACCGGATGGGACCGCACTTTGACTAAGATCTCCCAGGATGTGGACACGGTAGCACTGTATGCAACGGAAGGTTCCGACAAGGAATTCACCGTAACTTACTATAACTTTGACGGAAGCCAGCTGGTTTACACCGCAACGGTGGCTTACGGAGGCACAGCACCCAGCATCACCGCCCCCACTCGTGACGGTTATACCTTTACCGGTTGGGACCGCGATCTGACCAACGTCACTCAGAACTTCAGTACCCGCGCGGTTTACAGCTCCAACAGCAGCGGCAGTACTTCCAACCTGTATGCCCTGACCGTCCTCAACGGATCCGGATCCGGTTCTTACGCAGCCGGTACCACCGTCATCATCGTGGCAAACGATCCCGCAAAGGGACTGGAATTCAGCAGCTGGACCGTGGAAGCAGGTAAGGTGACCCTGCCTTCCTACAAGGTATCCGCTACCACCATCACCATGCCGGCTGAGACGGTCGTGGTCAGTGCAAACTATGTGGCCAAGACCTCCGGCAGCGGCAGCAGCAGCTCTTCCGGCTCCAAGACCGACACCGGCAAGAAGTCCAGCGGCACCACCGTTGTCATCGATAAGTCCGGCCTGTCCAACACCGGCGTCACCAGCGCAACGGTGAACGGATCCACCGACAACTTCACCATCAAGATCACCGAGAGCGCAGCCGCTTCCGAGGCAGTCCTTAAGGCCCTGATGGAAGAGTACGGCAACGATCTCAGCAATATCGTTTACTTCCCGATGGACATCTCTCTGTATGATTCCACCGGAACCAAGAAGATCTCCGATACTTCCGGACTGACGGTGACCATCACCATGCCCATCCCGGATGTGCTGAGAGATTATGCAGGAAACAACAAGGTGGCGGCAGTCATTGACGGCAGGATCTCTTCCCTGGCACCCAAGTTCACCACCATTGACGGAGTTCCCTGCGTCACCTTCACCGCATCTCACTTCTCGCCTTACGTGATCTACGTTAACAAGGTGAACCTGACGGCGGGAGGAGACATTGACTCTACCCCGAAGACCGGCGACGGAATCCATCCCAAGTGGTTCCTGTCCATCGGACTCTTCGCCATTTCCGTTCTTCTGTTCCTGAAGAAGGACAAGACCATTTCCGCGAAACCCAAGACAGTGAAGGTTTCCAGATAGGAAGACTATGAGAAAATTCAGAAAGCTGTTCGGAGTTACATTATTGCTTGTGGCTCTGCTCGTCTGGCAGCTTCCTTCTCCGGAGGCAGCTGCTGCGGGCACTGTCTCCGAGTTTTCTGTTTCGAGCAGTGGCGTGTTGGAAAAGTACAACGGCAACAAAGCCAATGTCACCATTCCAAACACTGTCACTTCCATCGGAACAGATGCCTTTCAATACAATACTTCCATCCGGACCGTAGTGATCCCGGATTCCGTCACATCCATCGAGCCTTATGCTTTCTGGGGATGCAGCGGACTTCAGACGGTTACCTTCGGCAGCGGACTCAAGGGGATCGATGATTACGCCTTTGCCAACTGCAAAGGACTCACCAGCCTGGTGCTTCCCGAGAACATTACCTACATCGGGATCTACGCCTTCCAGGATGATCTGAGCATGACGGACATCACCATTCCCTACACCACCATGCGGATCCATGAATCTGCCTTCGACGGCTGCTTCAAGCTGGTGATCCACGCAGATCCCGGAAGCTATGCGGACTTCTATGCCGCAGATTTCGCCGAGCGTCAGGCTGAGATGGCAGAGTATGAGGACATTCCCGATTACCCCATCGATGTGGTGATCACGGAGCCCGAGGAAACCCCGGAGCAGGAGCAGGAGACCACACCCATCGTTGTGGAAGAACCCGGCACCACTCTTTCTTCGGTCCGTATCGTGGGCAATCAGGCAGTGTTCTTTATGAATGGTTCTGCCGGCAGTGTTTACGACGGTGCACAGATAATGGGCGGACAGACGGCGGAAGAGGGCGGCTCCGAGGCCCAGACCCAGCAATATCTCTACACTTCCTCCATTCCGAAGTTTACGATTGTGAAGGGAGAAGTGGTGGCGGATCAGGCCTTCTATAAGAGCAGCCTGACATCCCTGTCGCTTCCTTCCACCATCCGTGAGATCGGACAGTTCGCCTATGCCAGAAGTGCTCTGACGGAAGCTTCCATTCCGGAAGGTGTGGAAGATATCGGTTACGGTGCTTTCTATCATTGTGATAACCTTCAGACCGTGAACCTGCCTTCCTCCGTCACCAATGTGGAGCCAAAGGCCTTTGAACATACCGCACTGACGGATGTGTTCCTGAACAATTCCGCTTACGTCGCATCCGGCATTTCCTCGGAGAATGACTTCCTGATCTGCGGAGATGTGCTGCTGGCTTACCGCGGTGCAGCCATCAGCTTTGACATTCCCTGGGGCGTGCGTCTCGTTGCAGCCGGTGCCTTTGCCGGACACGAAGAGATTCAGTCCGTCACCTTCCCGGATACCCTGGAGATCATCTGTGAGGGAGCCTTTGAGGGCTGTTCTTCCCTGGCTGAGATCACGGTGGGAGAGGGACTGAGTACCGTCCGTGACCGGGCCTTTGCCGGCACGGCCCTGACCAATGTGATGTTGCCCAAGGCATACATCCGGGAAGGCCTTCAGGCATGGCCGGAAAACTGCACCTTCAGCTACGCCAAGGAAAGAGAACTTCTGAAGACTTACGAGAAGACTGCCCAGCGTCTCTCCAATGCATCCTTCCGGGGAAATCCCCTTGGAACCGGCGGAGTCACCGTCATCGGTGTGGCCGGTGCGGAAGCCACTCTGGAAGGCGCGGATGTTGCCTATACCCTGAATATTGAACCCCTGACGGATACCTCCGCACTGGAGGAGGCAAAGCTTCGGGTCCTGTCTTATCTGAATGATTTCGAACTCACGGGTCTTCATGTGGATTATGATCTGACCCTGACGGATTCCACCGGAATCCCCATCACGAAACTGGGAAAACAGGCGCTTACCGTCATGATCCCCCTTGCGGATCAGATGAAGGGCATGCATCTGGTGGCCTTTACTCTGGACCGAAACGGACAGCTGGAGGAGATCCCTGCAGAGCAGGTGGATGTGGGAGATGTCAGTTACCTTCGCATGACCACCTACCATCTGTCCCCCTTCTCAGTCTACGCAACCAGCCAGGAGACAGAAGAGGTGATCCTGACAGCTTCCACCATGCTCATTGCCATGTCCGGACCTGCCGGAAGCGGCATCGCCGACTACTCGGGAGCACAGGCGGAGACCTGGGGCATCCCCCTGCAGATCAAATGGTTGCTGGCTGCTGCCTTTGCCATCACGGGACTCCTGTTGCTGGTCATCCGCAGGCAGCATTAGGATCATAAAAAATGCATCAGGACATTTACGAAAAGAGCCCATCGAAAAGGCTCTTTTCTTTTGTGTTTATGCGGGTTTAGCCATACTTAAATTAACCCTCATATGGATGACACCTGCCGGGGTTCGTGGTATAATACAAATTGCGGTTTTTTGCAAATCTATACAAGGGAGAATGAAGAAATGAAAAAGGCAATTGCTATCGTGTCCGTCATCGTAGCGATCGTTGCCTGTGTGGGAGTGGGGATACTCTTCCGCAGCAGCTACGAACCGGCGGAAAAAACTGCGAAAAAGTTTATGGAGGCGATCCTGGACGGGGATGCGAAGACAGCGTATAAATGTTGCGAAGACTCTTTGACCATGCCCTACGAGAACGTTGCATCCGATCTGACCCTCGTGATGAACGTGCTGGATATGAGTCTGGATGCCAAGGACGATATCCAGGTCCTGACCTCCAATGCAGTGTATGAGTATGACATCGTGTCCACCGAGGATGAGGCTTCCGAGGAAGCAAAGTCCGAACCTACCGCTGCAGACGTGGAAGTCACTCTGGTGATGGAAGGACAGGGCGCTTATGAGACCTGTGTTTCTCTCAAGCAGATCGACGGCAAGTGGTATGTATCCGATTTTGATTTTTGATAAAGGGGAAGAGAAAAAATGAGATCTTTGCAAAAATTCCTCACTGCCTCTGTCGCGGCACTGGGGATCATGATGCTCACCGGATGCGGCGGAAATATCGATACCGAGCTGAACGTGAGTGACGACTGGAGCGGTTCCCGCCACATGGTGTTCACCGCCAACATTGCTGATAACGCAAACTATATTCACGGTGATTTTGATTCCATCACCGCTACCGTGCAGGACAACCTGCCCGAAGGACTGGAGTTCACTTCCTCCAACGACGGAGTGGACTATGTTTACAACTTTGATCTGTACTTTACCTCCAAGGAAGATTATGAGAGCAAGGTAACCGCTCTCCTGGAGGCTTCCGGTCAGGAGGTTCCCGAGAACCTGATCACCTACATCACACCGGATTCCGTATTTGCAAACGGTGTGAACTACTCCGAGAATTTCGCTACGGATGACATGATGGACTGGTTCCCCACTCTGCTGATCAATGCAGGGTACATCGATTCCAGCGATAAGAGCAACATCTTCAAGTCCGGTACCACCACTGCAAATGTCATGGGCGAGTCCGATGAAGAAAGTTATTACTACGGTGTGGACATCAATACCATCCGGTATCAGTCCATCAACGGCATTTCCATCTATCACAAGGCTGAGGCAGACGGTACCTTCGACCGCAAGGTCGTGATCTCCATCCCCCAGAGCACCATGGATGCAGTGGGAGAGGAAGTGAAGTCCTTCCTGGCAGGCAATGAGACCGAAGTGGCTGCAGGAAGCTGGACCTCCGACAACGGTGTGAACTACTACACCCTGGAGGCGAACGGCATCACTGCCGAGCAGGTCAACAGCATGATGGCTGCATTCTGCGGCACTCCCGGTGAGACCGTTTTCTGGCTGGAGGCTGCGGACAACAGCGTCGGTAATTCCAACCTCTTCTTCCTGAACAACACCGTACACGAGTCCCTGGATCTCCAGGATTACATCTCCAACTCCTACAGTGAGGTGAACCTGGCCTACTACGTGGACGATTCCGCAACTTACAACGGAGAGCTGACCGCAGACGGTTACACCAGCTCCCTTTACACCTACAGCAGTGACACCGAGGGCTATTATTCCCTCTTCACCACCCGGGCTTTTGATCCTCAGATCTACTTTACTTCCGAGAAGAGCTACACCCTGACCACCGCCAACCTGTCTCTGAATATCATGGGCGGCAACAAGGTGGCAAGAAGCGTGGAACTGTACTTCGCGGAGGATATCGGATCCGTTGCGGCTGACACTCTGAAAAACAGACTGAACACCGCCTTCGGTGACACCGGACTGAAGCTTTCCGTCTGTGAGTCCCTTGGAAAGGGCCTGCATGTCATCATGGAGACCGAGTGCCCTGTGGGTGAGGAGGCAAAGATCTGGAACACCGTATTCGGCTGCCAGAACACTCTGTATGTGGGAAGCAACAGCAATGCCATCCTGACTCTGAAGAAGATCACCAGTGTCAGCGATCACTTTGCAATGTCTCCCTTCACCACTCAGTCCATCGAGACCGTAAACTACACCATCAAGAATATCGGAGATGTGACCGCATACGGCGGAACCGAGTCCAGCAATGTGAACGGCTCCTATGTCATGAACTACTCCTATGTCTATCCCGGATACCTCAGCAATGAGGCAGTTGGTGTGAAGACCAACATCCTGGCTTATGTGGTTCTGGTGCTTGCCGGTATCCTGGTGCTGAACGCACTGGTTCAGATCCTGATCCTCTTATTGGGCGGCAAGAAGAAAGAGAAGGCTGCACAGGCTCCCGCTCAGGCAGCTCCCGCTCCGGCACAGACCGCTGCACCTGCACAGGCTCCCGCAGCAGCACCTGCAGCTGAGGTCAAGGCCGGCCAGGAAGTAAAGGCTCGTTTCTGCTCCGAGTGCGGCGCGAAGATCGTAGATCCCGATGTGAAGTTCTGCGAGAATTGCGGTGCGAAGATCGAAGATTAATGAAATCATCGGTCTCGCATCCCCGCGGTGCGGGGCCGTAAAGAAAAAGGAGAAGTAGTATCATGGCAAAGTTTTGTAAGTATTGTGGGAAAGAGCTGGTGGACGGAGTCTGCGACTGCGAGGGATTCAAGGCAGCCAATGCAGCTCCCGCAGCAGAAGCTCCCAAGGCTGAGGAAGTTGTAGAGGCTCCCAAGGCAGAAGAGGCTCCCAAGGCAGAGATCCCTGTGGTAGAGGGACAGGTTGTTCAGCCCACCCAGAGCGTTGGCGAGAAGGCAGCTGCAGCAGCGGCGGCAACCGGCGCAGCAGTAGCAGGCGCATACAACGCAGTTCAGGCAAAGACCGGTGTCAACTTCGGTGAGCTCTTCGGCAACATCTGGAAGCTTGTCCTCACCGGACTGTCCAAGCCCCTCACTGCCATCAAGGAAGCAGAAAAGGAAGAGAACCATCTGAGCGCACTCGTATTCGGCGGTCTGTATCTTCTGATCATCTTCTTCACCTTCTTGATCCACATGCCCGTTGGCAAGGCTTCCAAGGCTCTTGGCATCGGCTTCCGGGCATCCTTCGGATGGTGGCTTCTGTTCCTGGTTGCTGTAGCGGTTCTGGTGAACGCACTCTTTACCTGGGTATTCACCAAGAAGTATGCTAAGGAACTGACCTTCAAGAAGGCCCTGGCAGGCGTTTGCATGTCCAATGTGTATCCCTGCTTCGCATTTGTGGGAGCATTTATTCTTGGCTTCTTTGCATCCGGTCTGGCATCCATGTTGCTGAGCGTTTCCATGATGATCTGGATGAGCATCATGACCATCAACGTTCAGAGACTGCTGGCAGGTGCTGACGATGACAAGAGAGTCTGGACTGCATTTGTCTACACTCTGGTATGCGGCGCCATCGTAATGCTGGTTGGCGGCCTTGTACTGGGCGGTCTTACCGCCAAGGCAATTTCCGGCATGACCAGCTCTATGCTGCGTTACCTGTATTAATACAGGGTTTTGAAAGGAAAAAGGTAGTTTATGGCATTTTTTACGAGACGGCAGGCACCCCAGCCTGTCAGCCCGGAGGAGCATATTTACCTGATAGACACTGAGAATGTGAAGTCCGTCTGGACCATGCTCCTGGAGCGCATGACCAACCAGGACAAGGTTTACGTTTTCTATACCATGAATTCCGGTTCGGTCTCTTATGAGGCCATAACCGGAATCCTGCAGTACGGAAAGCGCATTGAGCTGGTGGAGTGTTTCACCGGTAAAAATGGACTGGACTTCCAGCTGGTGTCCTATCTGGGATATATGATCCGGGACAATGAAAAAGCAGATTACTGCATTGTCTCGGATGACGGCGGTTATGACGCTGCCGTGAAGTTCTGGGAAAAAAAGGGGATCAAGATCAGTCGAAAGACTGCATCCGAGGTATCCGGTAAGCCTGCGAAAACCTCCAGAGGCAGAGGCCTCAAGGGGTTGAAGGTTACTGCAAGAACCAAGAAGCGCGACCCGGAGGAGAAGAAAGAGGTTCTGAAAACAACGGAGACCGCCAAAGCGGAACCCAGGAAAGCGGAGCCCAGGAAGGCTGAGCCTGTCAAGGCTGAAGCCGGAAAACAGGAGCCTAAGAAACAGGAGCCTAAAAAGCAGGAGCCTAAGAAACAGGGGCCTAAGAAACAGGAGGCCAAGAAACAGGAGGCGAAAAAGCCCGAAGCTCCCAAGGCGGAGATCGCTCCCGTGAAGGTTCAGCTGCCTGCAGAAAAGAAGGAGCCGGTGAAGGTGGAAGTGCCTCAGATGGCCATGCCCATGGTGGAGGTAGCAGAGCCTCAGGATGTGGCGGAACTGGTTCTGCCCAATCAGAATCCGGCTGCAAAGAAGGCCGAGAAGAAACCTGCGAAGAAAGCTCAGGTGCTGCCGGAGAACAGATCCGACGAAAAACCCCAGACAAAACCGGCGGCAAAGGCAGAGAAGCCCGTAGCCAAAAAAGAGAAGCCTGCTGTAAAGGCAGAGAAACCTGTGGATAAAGCTGAAAAGGCTGTCCCCAAGTATCGGGTTTCCGAAGAAAAGCTCCGGGAGCTTCTTGCAGGTGAAACACCGGAACATGTGGAAGAGATCCTGAAAGTGGTGAAAAAGGCCGGAAGACCCGACAACCTGGCAGAGATCCACGACGGGATCGAGAAGATCTACCGGGACGAGAATTCTCAGAAGGTCTATCGGGCCCTTCGCCCCCATGTGAAAGAACTGTTTGAACAGGCATAGTGCATCGATGCTTGATCGATACACTTGAGAGGATGACGTCTATGTCTGATACGTTTATGAAATTTGATATGCATTGCCATACAAAAGAAGGCTCTCTGGATGCCAAGATCTCTGTTGTGGATCATGCCAGGGAACTGAAGGCAAAAGGTTATGATGGGATGCTGATCACGGATCATGACTCCTATCGGGCATATCGGAAATGGATCAAGAATGACTGGGCAAAGGAAGTCCCCGGATTTGTTGTGCTGAAGGGGATCGAGTACGACACCATGGATGCGGGACACATCATCTGTATCCTGCCGGAAGGCATGGATCTGCGTCTCATGGAGCGGAAAGGCCTGCCCGTGAGCATCCTCATCGATTTTGTCCATTATCACGGCGGCATCTGTGGTCCGGCCCATCCTTACGGCCAGAAATACGTGAGTTTCATCAACACCATGAAACAGCACAAGCAGATGTCCATGATCAAGCGCTTTGACTTCCTGGAAGGATTCAACGCATGTGAGCTGGAAGACAGCAATCAGAGGGCTCAGTTCCTGGCAGAGACCTATCATCTTCCCACCACGGGCGGAAGCGATGCTCACCGTTCCAGCGCTGTGGGCCACGGATATTGCCTGATCCCGGGTCCTATCCGCAACAATGACGACCTCATTGAAGCCATTTTGGAGCGCGGTGACGAGATCACCTGCGGAGGCAGCTATTACCACCGCACTGTGAAGCAATCCATCGGTCCTCTGGGGGGAGTCCTCAACAAAAGCTTCTGGGTTTACAATCGAATCGGCGGTCTTTGGAGAAAGCCTTCCAGAAACCGGGAGATGCGGAAACTCTACCTGAACGAGATCCTTCATTTTGGTAAAAATGAGGACGCCGAACGGGCGAAAAAAGAGGATTCTGCCAAGAAACCGGATGAGGAAAAGGAATCTTAATGGACCTTAAGAAAACACCTTAAGATATTCATAAATTCTTAAGGTGTTTTCTGTTATATCCTGTGATAGTATGGGTTTGTGAGAAAATTATCAGAACCTTTGTGTTTTAAGGTTTAGAGAGGGGAGAGAATATGATTTCTTTTGAAAAGCTCGGCCGGATCTTTGTCTCGGCTTTTCTTACCGTTTGTCTTTCTCTTACATTGATGGGATGCGGAAAAGATTCCGAAGTGAAGGAAGAAATGACCGCCTCCGTCATGTCCGATGAGGCGCTGGGTGATTATACCTATGTGGCTGATTATCTGCCCCTGGATCTGGGGAATTCTTATAATTATCAATATGTTGACGGAAAGCTTTATTCCATTGTCAGTGACGACCTGGGGTATTCGAATCTGGTCGCTGTGGATCCGGTCAGCGGAGCAGAAGCATTACGGACCGATATGGCCACGGTATTTCCGATCCCGGATGAGATGGTGGACGGCGATTATTTCTATGCCGGCGTCTCTTCTTATGAGGTACTGGAGGATGGACGTGTTCTTTGCGTTTTGAACCAGGCACTTTATCACGGTGAGGATTTTGAGACGATTTCTCATTCCTATGAGATGGCAACCCTCAGCAGTGATGGAGAGGTCATCAGCAGGACGGATCTGACAGAGGTGACGGATCAGGATGAAGATTATCTTCAGTACATTACTTCGGATCAGTCTGAGAATACCATCCTTGTCTTCGGCAAGAAGATCGTGTGTCTTGGACCTGACAGCCAGATCCTTGGAACCATCCCTTTGAGTGAAGACAGCTGGGTCAGCAGCGTTCTGAGACTGGAAAAAGAGAATCTGCTGATGATGTATGATACCGACTGGAACATGAATGCTTACCGCATGAATTTTGAAAGTGGCCAGTTGGAAGAGGCATATACCGATTTCAACTCCAATGCCAACTATTTCTTCGCAGGAGCTGACGATACGGTTTTGGTGTGTTCATCTTCCTCCCTTTACAGAAGAAATCTTGAGACCGGCTCTTCGGAAACGATCCTGAATTGGGCAGAATGTGATATCGTGGGAGATTATGTGAATTCTGTCTTTGAAAACACGGATGGATCTTTTTCCGTGATGCTTTACAACTGGGATGACAGCAGTACGGAAATCGCAAATCTTCACCGGGTAGCCCGGGCGGAGATCGGCAATGTGACCGAGATCACCATTGCTACCCTGTATCCCGATCAGGGACTGACCCGCAAGGCCGTTGGGTTTAACAAGAGTCAGAAACAGATCCATGTGAATGTAAAAGCTTATTATGATTATGATTCCGATATGAGTTACGATGATGCGGAATCCGCCTTCAACAATGCTCTGACCGGAAGCAATCCTCCCGATCTTGTGGTGCTGGATTCTGTGAATTCCGAGATGCTGAATTCCAAGAGTCTGCTGGAGGATCTGCAACCTTATCTGGACAACAGCACCGCAGTGTCGGCTCTGGATTATGAAGATTTTGTTCTGGATTGCAACCGCAAGAACGGAAAGCTTCTTGCCATCCCTACCGGTATCTATATCGATACTTTGGTCGTGAACTCTGACCTGGTGGGCGGCGACCGTATGGGTTGGACCGTGGATGAAATGCTGGATCTCCTGGAGGCACATCCTGGAGCAAGTGCGCTGGAGTATTCCAACCGCGACTATGTGATGAATTATTTCCTGCGCTTCGCCATGGACGGATTTGTGGATTGGGAGAACGGAACCTGTAATTTTGATTCCGAGACCTTCCGTCGGATCCTGGCATATCTGGCAACACAGCCGGAGGAGTTTGAGTGGGACGACAACGACAGCCGCAGTGCTGCAGGTAAGATCGCAGACGGAGACCTCCTCTTCCTGCAGACCTCCATGGGCGATCCTTCCGAGATCCAGGTGAACGATGCGGTCATGGGAGGCAAAGCCGTGTACATCGGTTATCCGACTCTGGACGGCACACCCACTGCCAATATGCAGACCTACGGCGGTTACGCCATTATGTCCAATTCCACGAATAAGGATGCGGCCTGGAAGTTTATCGAATTCAGTACCACCGGAGATCTGGATTTCTATGGCCTGCCTGCCCGTACTTCCGAGCGCAACAAGGCGCTGGAGGACTACCTGAACGGCAAGCACAACATCGAAGGCAACGGCGTGGGCTGGGGTGATGACTTCTCCTACTCTTACCACAATGTGACCCAGGAAGAAGTAGATTTATATAAGAAAGTCCTTGCCACCGGAAAAGTCCGGACGGGACGCAACGACGAAATCATACAGATCATCAGCGAAGAGGCTGCACCTTTCTACGCAGGACAGAAGACCGTAGATGAAGTAGTGCAGATCATTCAGAGCAGGGTATCGCTCTATGTTAACGAAAACAGATAAGAAAAAAACAATACAAAATCCGGAACTGACCTATGTCAGACCAAAGTTCACACTGA
>JAEEGL015963019.1_pt1 | contig 12027 bp, 12 predicted proteins | sample 9134231 | NCBI WGS metagenome assembly JAEEGL01 (sample SAMN16246548, study PRJNA631951) | gut metagenome | biome: gut microbiome; feature: rumen; material: fiber-attached | host: Bos | place: Iran: Karaj | collected 2018-10
AGATCATCAGGCCCTCCATCTCCACGGGGCCCCTGGAGTGGATCTTGTTGGTGCTGATCCCGACCTCTGCGCCCTTTCCGAACCTGTAACCGTCCGCGAATCTTGTGGATGCATTGATCATGACATCTGCCGAATCCACCCATTTGGAGAACATCAGCATGTTGTGCCTGTTCTCCGTGATGATGGCGTCCGTATGATGAGAACCGTGTCTGTTGATGAAATCGATCGCTTCCTTGACCGAATCGACCATCTTCACCGAGACTATGAGATCGTTGTATTCGGTATCCCAATCCTCGTCATCCGCCCTTACGGCGTGTTCCATTACCGAGATGCATCTCTCATCCGCCCTGATCTCCACCTTGTTCTCGTGGAGCAACGAATCCATCTCCGGAAGAAACTCTCCGGCGATCTTTGAATTGACCAATAATGTCTCGACGGCATTGCAGACAGCAGGATACTGTATCTTGGAATCCAGTGCGACCCTAAGCGCCTTATCTATATCGGCATACTCGTCGATGTACACGTGGCAGATGCCTGCGGCATGCCCGAGCACCGGGATCCTTGTGTTCGACTGTATATACCTGACGAAGTGATTGGATCCTCTGGGGATCAGCAGATCGATGTACTCATCCATAGCAAGGATGCTGTTGACGTCCTCCCTCGTGCGGAGCAGGACGAAAGATCCCTTCGGAATGCCTGCCGAATATGCCGCTTCGGAGAGGATGCTGAACAACGCCTCGTTGGAATTGGATGCTTCCATTCCGCCCTTGAAGATCACGGCGTTACCGGATTTCAGGCAGAGCGACATGATCTGCGGTACGACATCGGGCCTTGACTCGAAGATCACTCCGATGACGCCTATCGGACATCTGATCTGGTAGAGCATGAGTCCGTCATCCATCTCGAGAGCGGACATGGTCTCTCCGACCGGATCCTTCAGCGAGATAACGTCAGATATACCTGCGATCATCCCGTCGATCTTGTCATTGGTGACCTGCAGCCTCTTGACCAGCGCGTGCGACAGATCCCCCTTCTTCTCGGATTCCTCTGCCACTGACATGTCCTTGGCGTTGGCCGAGAGTATTGCCTCCCTGTTCTTATCCAGAGCATCGGCCATTGCCCTGAGTGCCGCATCCTTCACGGATGTCTCTGCCGCTGCCAATTCTATTGCGGCAGTCTTTGCCCTGACGACGTCCGAACCTACGGAATCCATGGTCTCGTATCACCGCTCGGTATTATAAAAGTACCATTTTCCGACTTCTGGCGATGCTGCCGCCGGATATGCCGCGGATTAGTTCGGCAGGCGGCGTTGGTGCCGACTCGAATATTTTAGTACTAGGACTGCCGTCTTATGGTCATGGGCGAAAGTTGCAGAATGGAAATCTTGTACATGGACCCGGACACCTACACATCCATCGCAACACATGAGATGAGGCAGTCCATCCTGACCAAACTCTTCAAGGAGGCTTACAACGGTCATTCGATGACCAAACAGCAGCTTGCTGATGCTCTCGGCATCAAATATCAGCAGCTCGTCTATCAGCTCATGAACCATCTCAGGGAGTTCTGGACCGTCACCGGGGAAGAGAAGGTCCGCGGAACCAGGATGGAATACATCGCACCGGCCAACCCGCACGGCATCTACATCTGCATCGGGAAGAACAGGAAACTCTACATCGTGGATCCCATCGCCGAACTCTACGGTCCGCTGAGCGAAGTAGGGATCAGATGCGATTCGTGCTCGAAGGAGGAGTCCGACCACTGCGTGAGCTCCCTCATCGATAAAGGGATCGTTCCCAAGGATCTCAGCGACACCGACAAGGAGACGCTGGCACTCAACAACAGGAAGGAGGCAAGGCCTCTGGACAGGGGATTCATCGAATCCCTGAAAGGATTGTCCGCAGGCAACAACTGCACCCTGACCATCCCCTGCGAGAGATGCAGCTACATGCAGAAGAGGAACCTCATCACCATCCAGTGACAGGGCGATACATTACTGGAACGAGTGTCTCAGCGGTACGCAGCACTTGTAATTCAGCCGGTAAACGACCGTTTGAGAACAAAATAAAACAATCACTTTTTATCGTATGATTCAATAAGCCACACTGATGTCATCTGACAATAAGACGAGGATGCTTGTGCTCGGAGGCTATCTGGGCGCAGGAAAGACGACACTTGCGGTCAATCTTGCTAAGGCTCTGAAGGAGAGACGCGACAAATCCGTCTCGATCATCATGAACGATCAGGGGGACGTCCTCGTCGACACGGAGTACTCCAAGGATGCGGGGTTCGATACCCGCGATATCATGGGCGGATGCTTCTGCACCAACTTCGACAAGTTCGTCGCAAGCGCAAGGACCCTGGTCTCTACGGGAAAACCAGATGTCATCATCGCCGAACCCATCGGAACATCCACCAACATCATGAGCAGCGTCGTCGCACCCATGAGGTCGCTGCACCCCGACGAGTTCAGTGTTGCCCCTTTCACGGTGGTCGTCGACTGCGTCAGAGCGCTTGATATCCTCTCGGAGAAGAAGGAGAGGGACATCGACACCGTTGACATCATCCCTGCTCACCAGATGAAGGAAGCAGAACTCATCATCCTCTCCAAGACCGATCTCGTCAGCAAGGAGACCGTTGCGGAGATCAGGAAGGCCATCGACAATATCCTTCCGGGCATCAGGATCATCGAGACATCATCCGCGGACCTGAGGAACATCGATGAGATCATGGATTTCATCCTCTCCGATGAGATCAGCACCAAGACTCCTCTCGGCGAGAAGAATCAGGGATTCGCCTTCGAGAAGGCGAAACTCGGATGGTACTCAGGCACATTCGACCTCATCCCCAAGGACGATGTCGACATGTATTCTCTCGAGACCGACCTGATGAGAGGCATCGCCAACGAATACGGTGCCAAATCCATCGTCCACGTCAAAGTGATCATCGAATCGCCCGAAGCGGCGGCCAAGATGTCGCTCGTACAGGAGACCATGCAGGTCGACGGCATCTACGGATCCAGATACGTGAAGACCAAGGGAAAGCTCGTCCTCAACGCAAGGGTCGTCTCGCCTCCGAAGAGACTTGAGGAGACCATGAGAAGACTCGTCGACGAGGCACAGAAGAAGTACCCCATGGAGCTCGTCATGACGGGCGAGAAGTGCTTCACGCCCAAGCCTGAATCGCCGTCGCACTTCTTCTTCGAGTGAGTGCGACCGATACCGCTTTATCCGATTCATCTGTTGGAGTTGCGATGAAGAAGAAGGACCTGGAGATCAGGCTGGAGAAGATCCGGCCTTTCGAAGAACCGTCGGCGGCACTGGAACAGTATCCCACGCCTGCGACGATCGCTTCGGACATACTCTTCTCGGCATATGCGAACGGGGACGTCGCCGACATGACCGTGAACGACCTGGGATGCGGGACCGGCATCTTCGCGATAGGTTCGAAACTTTTGGGTGCTGGCACTGTCAGAGGATTCGATGTCTCGGCATCCGCCCTGAAGGTCGCCAGATCCAATGCGGAGGCCCTCGGCACCGATATCGAATTCAAAGAGTGCGACATCTCCGGAGTCAGTGACAGGGCGGATACCACGTTCATGAATCCGCCGTTCGGATGCCAGAACGAGCATGCGGACAGGCCGTTCCTGGAGAAGGCGATGACACTGTCGGATTCAGTCTATTCCATCCATATGGCGAACACGATCGGCTTCCTCGAGGACTTCGTATCATCGTTCGGGAAGGAAATAGTCGCACGCGCGACCTATAACTATAATATCCCCCACACATTCTCCTTCCACAGCAAGACGAAAAAAACAGTTGACATTGTCGTGGTCAACATCAGGTGAATTTCATATGAGTGACAATAAAGAGGTTTTCATCGGAGACGAAGTCGCGATAGAGGAAGAATATCTCGCCTCCGAAGGTACATTTGCAAAGGACGGTATCGTTTACGCTTCGCAGATCGGAACGCTCATCCTCGATGATGAGGAATGCGTCGCAAGGGTCGTCTCGCCCAACCCCCCGAACGTACTGAAACCCGGGGACATCGTATACGCAAAGGTCTCGGACATCAGGAAGACCATGGCTACGGCGGACGTGCTCTGCAAGGACGGAACGGACAGGAGGATCGGAAGCGAGACATACGCGACGATCCACGTCTCCAAGATCTCACCCGGATACACGGACGATGTCTCCAAGGAACTGAGAAAGGGAGACCTCATCAGGGCCATGGTCACGGAGGTCAAACCTTCGCTCCAGCTTACGACGAAGGACGACCACCTCGGAGTGATCCGTTCGCTGTGCGGCAAATGCAAGACCGAGCTTGTCAGGAAGAACAAGGCGCTCTACTGCCCCAAGTGCGAGCGCACTATGCCCAGGAAGCTCGCTGACGATTACGGTGACGTCGTATTATGAATGATCCCACACCGAAGGACATGCAGCTGCAGATCGACGCCCTCAAGGCGGAGGTCAAGACCCTGAAGGAGTTCGTCAGGGCCCTCTACAATATGATCGCAGAGGATGACGACGACTACGAAGGGGACTATCCCGGCGGTGCAGAGGTCGGAAGATTCAACACATGAAGCTAGTCTCTCTGATCTCGGGCGGGATCGATTCTCCCGTAGCGTCGTACATCATGGGGAAGATGGGTGCGGATGTCATCCTGCTCCATATGGACAACGGCATCTATGCCGGGACCGACGAGATAGACAAGATCAGGAAGATATCCAAGGTCCTCGAGGAAAGGACCGGAAAAAGATATCCTGTCTACGTCCTCAACCACGAGGCCAATCAGACTCTCATCAAAGAAAGATGCGAACATCCCTACCAGTGCGTCATGTGCAAGAGGACCATGCAGCATGTCGCGAAGGAATTCGCCAGGAGGAACGGCTGTTCAGGCATAATCATGGGTGATTCCCTCGGCCAGGTGGCATCGCAGACACTCAGGAATATCCGCGCCGAAGGTGCCGGACTGGATTTCCCCGTCGTGCGCCCTCTGATCGGAATGGACAAGAACGAGATCATCGACATAGCCAGAGAGATCGGAACGTATGATATCTCCATCATACAGACCGGCGGGTGCGGCGTCGTACCCCTGAAACCCATCACGGAAGCGAGGACGGATAAGGTCCTGGAACTGCAGTCCAGACTGGATTTCGACAAGATGATCTCAGACTGCGTCGATTCGGCAAAACTGCTTCAGTGATGCCAGCTGAAAGCGGGACAGCTCTCGATCTCCTCTTCTGAATAGAGCATGTCCATCGAGACATTGTTGATGTACATCGCCTGAACTGCCGAGATGTAAAGGATGTAGTCTCCGATGGGGATCATGATGTCGTTCTTCTTCGGCGGTTTCACCTTTATGGGAACGAGTGCAGGACCTCTGCAGGCAGTGCAGATGCGGTAATCTTCCTTCGCATCAAGAATCATCTGCTTGACGTCATCATCGACCGTTATCTCGTGCATTATGCCCCCCTATTCCCTCATATAATTAAACAATATCGACTGTCCGAAGCCAATCATTTATGATTGTGGTAGATGATGACATCCGCATGGTCATCGTACTGGACAGTTCCGCACTCTTTTCGATGGAGAATCTGCCCGATGAGGACTGCGTATGTCCTCCGGGGGTCGTCAGGGAACTCAGGAAGTACGAGGACAGGAGACTGGATCTCTGGGGAGACATGCTGAAGGTCTCCGACTGTTCGCCCGAATCGCTGGAGAAGGTGAAGGAAGAGGCCAGGAAGAGCGGCGACCTGGGGAGACTGTCCCCCGTGGATCTGACCGTCATCGCCCTTGGTCTCGATCTCGGCGGCACCGTCCTATCCGATGATTTCTCCATCGAGAACGTCTGCACAAGACTCGGCATACAGTACAGGGCCGTGGGTACCAAAGGCATCAAGAAGGTCGAGAAATGGAACTACCAGTGCATCGGATGCAGGAAATGGTACAAGGAGAAGATGGACGAATGTCCTATCTGCGGCTCACCCATGAAAGCGCACAGGAAGCACTGATCACGGGAATATGCGCTTGCATCTGATGAGATTGCCCATGCGCCTCTTGCCCAGAACCCTCATGCAGAACGATGTCCTCCACTCGGCTCCGCTGAATGCAAAGATATCTGCAAGCTTCTTGTTGAACGCTGCGGTCTTGAGCGGCTTGAGCATGACCTCGCGCCATATCTTCTCATAATCCTCAAGCGGGCGCGATGACAGTATGTTATCCGCAGCGACCTCTCCGCAGATGCGACCTGCGATAAGTGCCAGCGGTACTCCTCCGCCGTTGACCGAGATGACATGTCCTGCGGCATCGCCGACGACCATCCCGTTGCCTGACACCGTGCTCGCGATGGGTCCCTCCGATGGAACGAACTTGCCCTCGAGGCGGTTCATTATCTCGAAATCGTTCTTCTTGGCGAAGATGTCGAAGTATTCGCCCAGCGTACCGTCGGCGAACTTGGGCGAGAATCCCACACCGACATTGGCCTGTCCCTTCTTGGGTATGATCCAGCTGTATGCTCCGGGTGCGATGCCTCCGAAGAACATCACCACGTAAGGCTCGAAATCGCCCTTTGCCTGCGCAGTCACCGCAGGATAGGGATTCCTGTTCCTGGGCAGTCCCAATTCCCTTGCAACGCGGGATCCGGGGCCGTCTGCGCCCACTATGACCTTGTATTCGATGTTGCCCTTCTCGGTCACGGCAACGCCGTTCTCGATGCCTTCGAACCTGCATTCCTTGATGAGTTCGGCACCTGCCTTGACGGCTTGCTCTGCCTGATACTGATCGTACCTGTCGCGGTCTATCGTGAATCCTATGAACGGGAGATCGGTTATCCTTCCCTTGGGATCGACCAGCCTGATCGCCTCGGTCTCCCTGATCCTGAGTTCGTTGGGAAGCGAGAAGGTACCCTCAAGGTCCTGTGCCTTGGGGAACATGTTCTTTATCTCATCGATGCAGGGGATGAACTCGCCGCACCTGACAGGTACGCCGACTTCCTTCCTCCTTTCGATGAACGTGACCTTCGCGCCTTTCTCGGCCGCATATCTGGCGACCGAGGACCCTGCAGGGCCGGAACCGACCACCAGGATATCAGTCTTCAATGTCTCCATGGAACTCACCTGTCACGTGAGATTATGTACTCCGCCAGTGCCGCAAGCGAATCCTTGTAGACGGAATCGGGGATTACATCGAGGTGTAAGAGGGCCCTTTCGATCCTCTCTTCGGCCTTCTTCCTGCATGTCTCGATGGCGTTGGTCCTCTTGATGAGATCCAGTGCCTCTGCGACATCCTTCTCATCGGCCTCTTCCTTCGTGAATATCTCGATGATCCTGGATCCATACTGGGGATCCTTCATCGCAATGATCGTGGGGAGCGTCGGCTTTCCTTCGAGGAGATCCAGTCCGACCCTCTTGCCGGTGTTGTTCAGATCCCCGATGACATCGAGCGTGTCGTCGATGATCTGGAATGCCATACCGGTCTCGAGCGCATAATCGCCGATGGCCTCGATGAGTTCCGCGTCGGCCCCCGAGATGTATGCTCCCGATTTTGCACAGGCCTGGATGAACTTCGCGGTCTTTCCGCGGATGATCTCGTAATAGTCGTCCTCGGTGACATCCTTGGCATGTTCGAAATCCTTCTGGATGAACTCGCCTTCGCTCATGCGGGTCGCGGCCTCGACGATCACGTCGACGATCTCCCTGCTGGTGGAACCGAGGGCCTGGAATCCCTTGGCCATCATGTAGTCGCCTGCGACGATCGCTTTGCTTACACAGAATTCCTTGTGAAGGGTCCTTCTTCCGCGTCTAATCTCGCTCTTGTCGTTGATATCGTCGTGGACGAGAGAGGCTGAATGGACGATCTCGAAGGCAGAACCCATCCTTATGGCCCTGATCGGTTCTTTGCCGCCGCAGGCCAGATAGGAAAGAATGCATATGGCAGGCCTGACCCTTTTACCTCCGGATGTGATGACGTAGGTGCACATCTCATCGAGCTCTGCGTTATCAGAGTGGACCACATCGTTGATCTCTTTCTCGACTTGTGCGAGTTCGTCCTTTATGGAACCGTACCAGGCCTCGACCATTGGCTCTTTTATGTTGATAATGTACTTAAATCCTTGTAGGACCCAGAGGTACCAGATTTGCTGGGAGAACGGGCGGCCTGGCTGACGCTGTCAGGCAGTCATAAAAAAGAGAAGTTTATGGAAAAGGTTTGGCTGGCTCCATCACCGTGACCGTGATCACGGAATAGTTGCGAACAGCGACGATGCTGCCATCTCGCAGAGCTTGATGACAGGCTCAGGGTAGACTCCGATCGCGATCACGAAGACAACACAGAGCAGGATTGCTGCCAGGTGCGACTTCTTGATCTTCAGCTTCTCCTCAGACTCTCCCTTGTCCACATACATGGCCTTGACGACCCTTGCATAATAGTACAGGGATATTGCAGAGTTGAGGATTGCCACGAAGGCGAGCCAGATCCACTGGGTGACGACTGCTCCGTCCACGACGATCGCGCTTGAGAACAGCACGAACTTGGATGCGAATCCTGCGAGGGGCGGGATTCCTGCCAGCGAGAAGAGGAACAGGAGCATGGCTGCTGCAGCCAGCGGTGCCCTCTTTGCCAGTCCCTTGTAGTCCGAGATGTTCTCACCGACACCCGCTGCGATGAGCGCTGCGACGACGATGAAGGCTCCTCCCTTCATGAACACGTGTGTGATCATGTGGAAGATTCCTCCGGTCAGTGCGTACTGGCTCATGACTGCGAGTGCGATCAGGATGTAACCTGCCTGTGCGATCGATGAGTATGCGAGCATCCTCTTGATGTTCTTCTGTGAGATGGCGACGATGTTACCGACGGTCATCGTGATTGCTGCGATGAACGCGAACACGTACTGCATCTCCCCTACCGCGAATCCGGATGCACCGACCGCGAACAGGACGAAGAAGATCTTGATCAGGACAGCGAATCCCATCTTCTTGGAACCTGTGGAGAGGAACATCGACACGGGTGTCGCTGCTCCCTCGTATACATCAGGCGCCCACATGTGGAACGGCACTGCGGAGATCTTGAATCCGTAACCGGCGATCAGAGCGATCATCGCGATGGCGAACGGGAGGTTGAACTTCTCCATTGTGGAGATGGCCTCCGCGACTCCTGCGATATCGATGTGTCCGGTGAGACCGTAGATCATCGAGATACCGTAGAGTGCGAGTCCTGAGGACAGGCCTCCGATGATGAGGTACTTGACTGCTGCCTCTGAGGATCTGGGGTCGTTCTTCTTCAGTGCGACCAGAGCGTACGATGTGATACTCACACACTCGACACCGACGAAGATGACCAGCAGGTTCTCTGCCGCTGCGACGAAGAGCATACCGGCGGTTGCCACCAGGAGCAGGGCGTAGTACTCGCCTGCATGGTTGGTGACCTCGTTGCTTGCGGGTGAGATCAGGATGACGAAGAACGTCACACCGAGGAACAGGAACATCATCACTGCCGAGAACATGTCCAGCCTGAACAGCGGGACATCCTTCAGTATGTCTGAGAGGAAGACTCCGAACAGTGAGTTGTCGAGGATCGAGAGACCGACGATTGCTCCTGAGACCAGTACCGCGAGCATCGCGAACGCTGCGCACACCGTCCTGCTCTTCGTGAGGAAGAACAGTCCGGGGATCAGCAGTGCACCGACGATGAGTGCTGCCATGGGCAGACCCGGCAGGATCGTTCCGAATATGTCGTTAAGGAATGATACGTCAACACCGAACATCAGATCATACCTCCTGTGAAGGTTGTGATGAAGTCAGTTGCCAGACTGGGCCAGATACCGAACAGGGCGATCATGCAGACCATGATTCCCAGTGCCATGAACTCAGTCTTGCTGATGTCGTGCACGTGCTCGAGGTCGATCTTGTCGGTGAGATCACCGAAGAGCGTCCTCTGCATGGACCACAGGTAGTAACCTGCTGTGAGCATCATCGAGAGCATACCGAATGCGATCAGCGGGACGTACAGGATGTCGTTGAAGGACATGATGAACTCCCAGAACGCGTACAGGATACCGAACTCGGCCACGAATCCCACGAGACCGGGGAGACCCAGGGATGCCATGAATCCGAACATCATGAAGAATGCCCAGTTCGGCATCTTGCCTGCCATACCTCCCAGGAGAGGGATCTCTCTGGTACCGATGTTGTGTCCTGCAAGTCCGCAGACCATGAACAGGACCGCTGTGATGAGTCCGTGTGCGAACATCTGGAAGATCGCGAATTCCACTCCTGTGTTGGAGAGGACTCCGATCGCCAGAAGGACCATTCCCATGTGGCTGATCGATGAGTATGCGACCATCTTCTTGAGATCCTTCTGTGCGATACATGCGTATGCACCGTAGATCATCGAGAGGATACCGAGACCGATCATGATCCACTGCCAGTTGAGCAGTGCATCGTATCCGAACACTCCGAGACAGATCCTGATGATTCCGTAGGAACCCATCTTAAGCATGACACCTGCCAGGAGGACTGAACCTGCTGTAGGTGCCTCGACGTGTGCGTCGGGAAGCCATGTGTGGAACGGAACGACAGGCATCTTGACGATGAATCCGAAGAACATGAGTCCGAAGACCATCGTCTGGAACGCCACAGATGTTCCGGCCATTCCTGCCTCGACTGCGAGGAACGAGAAGTCCGCGAGACCTCCGTTCGCTGCGGTGAAGACCATGATGAAGATACCGATCAGCATCACGAGCGATGCGACATGGGTGTAGATGAAGAACTTGATCGCAGAGTAGTGTCTGCGGGGTCCTCCGTACCACGAGATCATGAAGAACATCGGGATGAGTGTGACTTCCCACATGATGTAGAACAGGAAGTAGTCAGCTGAGAGGTAGACTCCCATGAGACCGACCTCCATGGCCAGCAGCAGTGTGTGGAAGTAGTTGGGCCTGTCGCCCTCCGCGAAGGAGAAGATGACCACAACGAACACCAGGAGTGCTGTCAGGAACACCATGAGGATGCTGAGTCCGTCGATGTGCAGTGCGTAGTTCATCTGGAGATTTGCGGTCTTGATCCAGACGAAGCTCTCGTCGAGCTGTGCGTAGTTAGCAGAGTCGATGAGGAGCGTGTAGATTGCGAGTGCAAGCGTTGCCACTGTTGCGACGAGCGCCACATACACCGCGAACTTCTCCCTCTTGCCGCCCATGAACAGGGTGAGGATCGCTCCCGCGAGCGGGATGATCAGCAGCAGAGAGAGGATCGGAATGTCCAATACTGGAATATCCATTTAGATCCCTCCCATGGCGTAGAACGTGAGGAAGAGCACACCTATGAGCACCAGAACTCCTACCACGACGAATCCGGCGTAATCGCGGACATATCCGGTCTGAGCCCTGGCGACAGTGTCTCCGCTTCCAATCACTGCGTTCGACAGTCCGTTGACGGTTCCGTCAACGATGTTCTTATCGATGAAGTCTACACCGCGTGCGATACCGTATCCGAGCTTCCACGAGATCTGGTCGTAGAGCTGGGGGAAGTAGTATCTGTTCGCGAGTATCTTGTAGAGTATCGATTCTCCGTTCTTGTTGAAGATTCCGGGGTTGATGAGCCTCTTTCCGCTGTACATGAGGAATGCGAGCAGGATACCGAACAGTGCGAGTCCGATGGAGACGTATGTCCACTTGTTCTCGAAGATCGTCTGTGCGATCTCCTTTCCGGTGTGCATGTGGGCAAAGATGTTCGATGCCTGAAGCGATTCGTTGATCACGTCGCCGAGTCCGAACAGGATGAGTGCTCCTGAGAGGACTGCGAAGATCGACAGGATCATCAGAGGTGCGGTCATTGACAGTGACGACTCTCCGTGGCAGTGCTCTGCATTCTCGCGGGGCTTGCCGACGAATGTCATGAACCACATGCGGAACATGTAGAACGCTGTCATGAAGGCTGTGATCATACCGAGCACGAACAGCACGCAGAACCAGGAACCGAATCCGAGTCCGTCGTGGTAGGGTCCGAATGCTGCCTCAAGGACCATATCCTTC
>JAEEGL017071846.1_pt1 | contig 12027 bp, 9 predicted proteins | sample 9134231 | NCBI WGS metagenome assembly JAEEGL01 (sample SAMN16246548, study PRJNA631951) | gut metagenome | biome: gut microbiome; feature: rumen; material: fiber-attached | host: Bos | place: Iran: Karaj | collected 2018-10
CCCAGTCCTGCTGACGACTTAACCGTTCCCCTGAAAGGAGTGCCCGCCTCTGTGATACCTATATGGAGCGGATAGGGACAGGTCTGAGCAATCATCTCATGGGCTCGGATACACATCGGGACATCTGTGGATTTCACGCTGACCACAATCTGATCAAAATCCATCTGCTCGATCAACGCCACTTTATCCAGTGCGCTCTGCGCCAGTCCATGAGCCGTCACACCTCCGTCCCGCTCCAGATAACGCTTCTCCAGCGATCCGCTGTTGACACCGACGCGGATCGGTACGTGATACTCCTTCGCCTTCTGAACAACCTTGATCAGTCTCTCATCTTCACCGATGTTTCCGGGATTAATTCTGATAGCGTCAGCGCCGGCTTCAATAGATGCAAGAGCCAGCCTCCAGTCAAAATGGATATCAGCCACCATCGGCAGATGAACCTGTTTTTTGATCTCACCGAATGATACCGCTGCCTCCTGATCGGGAACAGCTAAGCGGATGATCTCACATCCGGCCTCCTCAAGGTCTCTGATCTGAGCTACAGTTGAAGCGACATCCTGAGTGCGCGTATTAGTCATGGACTGAATCGCGATCGGACTTCCTCCGCCGATCGGAACAGAGCCGACCATGACCTTGTTTGTCTGTTCACGCGTGATCATCACTGCGCCTTTTCAAATACAATCTGATCACCTGAATCCGGATTGCGCAAAGTCAGCATGCCCTCAGCGGCTTCGTAATAAAACGTCCCGTTCAGCATATTCATGTCTGCCCGCAGCATATCGGGATCCTGTGCCGTGCGTGCCTTTTTTTCCACAACCTTAAAATCAGGCTCGAAAGCGATCAGTTGTTCACCTCGATTGATCTCACTGTTCATCTTGACCGTCACATCTGACAAACCGTCTGATTCCGGCCATGAAGCTGTGACAGCGCCAAACGAAGGAATGGTAAGCGTCAGATCACTGTCTGTACTTATCCATGTCCCGCGTGTAGGATTATCTACCATGATGCGGATCATAAAAAAGGCAGCGACAAGAATCACAATCAGCAAAGATGCTGTTGCCGTAACACGCCATAGACGGGTTCTGTTTTCTTCTTTCATCCTACTCCTCCAAACAAAACACCAAGCAACCCATAAGAAACAATCGACATGATCACCGTTGCGAGACAAATACCGATGACCACAGCCGTAAATGCTTTCTTGAACGGAATATCTAACAGCGAGGCGATCAGTGAGCCGGTCCATGCACCAGTCCCGGGCAGCGGAATTCCGACAAACAGAACCAGCCCCCAGAACTCATACTTCTGAACCCGGTCACTCTTATCCATCGCCTTTTTCTCGAGCTTTTCAACAACCGGTCTCAAACGTTTCGTTTTCTTGAGCTTCGAAAACACCGGTGTAATAAAAAGCAGTATAAACGGTACCGGAATCAGGTTGCCGATCACACAGATCGGTATCGCCTCAAGGATCGGTACGTTCAGGAAGGCCGGAGATGCCGCAAGCAGCCCCCCGCGCAGCTCCAGGATCGGAATCATGGAGATGATAAAGATCGTTAGTTTTTTACCGGCTGTAACGCCCAGATGTGCGACAAACCAGTTTACGAGGTTTTGCATACAGCGACTCCCTTTTCCTCCAGCATCACGGGTTTGTACGAAAGCTTGGCTTTGCGCAGACCCGGCGCTCCGGTATCATCCTCCCGGTTGATATAGCGCACAGCGCCGCATTCATGCCGCACAAACTCCCGGTTAATCATGGGATATGCACCCTGCACATCAGCCAGGGCTTTTTCCACGTGAACGACAAATGTGTCGTCGGACAATTGCTCGCCGATCGAGAAAGCGACCGGTTCATTCCCTGTATAGAGAATACCGCCTGTCAGATGCAGCTCATCGAACATTTCAATTTCCCGCAGACACACGCACAGCTCCTCACTTTTGCCCTCGTCAAGGTCCTGACCGGCCCCCGCATCACAGCTGTTTTCTTCACGCCATTTGAGCGCAACCTTGCGCGCATCTGCCGCATTTTCTTTTGACAGCGGCTCGTAATGCCAATCGGGGTATCTCTCTTCAAAGCGGTGAATATGGTTGCGCTTCCCGTGGAATTTCTTACCTGACAGATTTGCAAGCTGATCCCGTTCATAGATATAGTCGGCAAAATCCCGGTTGTATGTGATCTCCCACCGACCGGGCTGCAACTCTTCCAGAACGCTGAAAAAAGCCGGTGTCATGCAAAACAGACAGAGCGGCTGGCCGAACTCCTCGGCTGCGTAGCGCTCCATCAGTTTAAGCGCTCTGCCGATATCTTCCTTCTCGCCTGCAGGCCATGAAAAAACCATTGTGCCTGCCAGATTTCTTCTGAAAACCAGAGTATTACAGATCTCGGCAAACTTGACCTGCTCAAACTCTATCCACAAAAAGATATTGGCAAAGCATCTCTCACAACTGCGGCTCTGATAACGGTCAAAATACCCGCGTATCAACTCCTGATGTTCCAGTGTCGGTTTAATAAAAGAAATATCCATCGTCAGATTCTTTCTCCCATACCGGCGAGCTTCGCTGTCTGATCTGCGGTGATCAGCGCGTCTATAATCTCGTCCAGGTCCCCGCCCAGTACTTCTGTCAGCCGGTGTGTCGTCAATTTGATCCTGTGATCTGTTACGCGGCCCTGCGGGAAGTTATAGGTGCGGATCTTCTCTGATCTGTCACCGGTTCCGACCTGACTGCGTCTCTCTGCCGCCAGAGCATCGTGTTGTTTCTGCATCTCAAGGTCATAAAGCCTTGCGCGCAGCACTTTGAGCGCCTTCTCTTTATTCTTTAACTGTGATTTCTCATCCTGACAGGAGATCACGATTCCCGTCGGATGATGCGTCAGACGTACAGCGGAATCCGTTGTATTGACGCACTGGCCTCCATGACCGGTCGCGCGGAACACATCAAAATGATAGTCGTTCGGATCCAGCTGAACATCGACTTCCTCTGCCTCGGGCATGATAGCGACCGTGACAGTCGATGTGTGGATACGTCCGCCGCTCTCCGTCTCCGGTATGCGCTGTACGCGATGGACGCCGCTCTCATATTTAAGTCTTGAGTAAGCACCTGATCCGTTCACCATGAAGACGACTTCTTTATAACCGCCGATACCGCTCTCGTTGACCGAAATCATATCGATTTTAAAACTGCGTCTTTCAGCGTAACGCATGTACATACGGCATAGATCAGCGGCAAACAGCGCCGCCTCATCGCCGCCTGCACCGGCTCGTATCTCAACGATGACGTTCTTGTCATCGTTCGGATCTTTGGGAAGCAGCTGGATCTTGAGTTTCTCCTCCAGCATCTCCTGCTGTTTCTTTGCCGTATCAAGCTCCTCTTTGGCCATCTCGCGCATTTCCGGATCTGACTCTTCTTCCAGGATCAGAATCGCTTCCTGTTTATTATCCAGGCATTCCTGATACGCACGCCAGCTCTCGACGATCGGAAGCAGCTCACTCTGCTCTTTCATCAGGTTCTGAAAGCGCACAGGATCAGACGCCGCATCGGGCGCCTGAAGCAATTGCATGAGCTCTTCATACCGATCTGATAATTCTTTGATTCTGGAAAACAATTAGCTTCTCCTTAAATAATCAGAAATACCCCTTATAGTATACTACATTTCTTCACATATGTCCTGCGATTACTCGATCCAATCCTGCCAGATCCTGTCGGCATTCTATACCGGTGAACCTGTACCGGGTGAAAAGCTCCCTGACAGGCTCTTTCTGGTCATATCCGATCTCGACGATCAGCCAGCCCCCCGGCTCCAGATACCGCCTCGCCTGCGGGATCATCTTCCTGTAAATCGACAGGCCGTCTTCTCCTCCGTCCAGTGCGCCCAGCGGATCATGGTCGCGCACTTCCGGCTCGAGGTCTTTTATCACATCTGAAGGGATATACGGTGGATTAGAGACAATGAAAGAATACGTCTCCGGAGGGATCTCATCAAACAAATCAGACTGCACCCATGTGATGAGATCTTCCTGATGATTCCGCTGCCCATTGATCCGGGCAGTCCTGAGCGCGGCGGGTGAAATATCGGATCCAACGCCCTTCCAGAGCGTTTCATCAGAACCGCGATTCAGATAATGCAGCAAACTGATCAGAATACAGCCGCTTCCGCAGCCTATATCAAGAATCTTTCCGGACTGCATTTCAGCCGCCTTCTCGAGTGCTGTCTCGACCAGTGTCTCTGTATCGGATCTTGGAATCAGAACATCAGGATCGACCGAAAAGGGCAGCCCCATAAACTCTGTCTCCCCGAGCAGATGCTGGAGCGGGATCCTGCCTGCTCTTTTTTTAAGCAGACGCAGACAGTTCTCTGCCTGGCGGTCATCGATCCGCCGCTCCCCTTCTGCGATCAGATCAGAGCGGTCAATTCCGGTGATGAACTGAATCAGTCTGAAGGCGTCATAAGCCGTGTCAGGCACACCGGCTTCCTCAAGCATCCTGCATGCTTTTTCGTATAATTCATGAAGCGTCATGGTCACCAAAATTCTCTTCCTGCCATTGTCTCCAATCAAAGACGGCATTGACCGATGCGATCGCGCACTCGATCATTGAATCGTCCGGTTCTTTGACGGTCAGTCTCTGACACAGAAGACCGGGAGCCGAAAGGATCCTGATCCATCCGGCATCACTTTTTCCGGCAGCGCGCAGGATCTCATAAGAGATACCGCTGACAACCGGAAGGAGCAAAAGCCTGATCAGTATCCTCAGCCAAAGTGTGTCAACCCGGATAAAGAGTCCGACGATGATGCTGACAATGACTACGAAAAACAGGAAACTGGTTCCGCAGCGCTTATGTGCTGTCGGACAGGTGCGGACATGTTCCACATCGAGAGGCATGTTGCTCTCGACACAGTTAATGCTCTTGTGTTCAGCACCATGGTACTGAAATACACGCTGAATATCCTTCATGCGGGAAATCAGAACCAAGTAGGCAATAAAAATAACGAGACGTCCGATCCCCTCAATGATCGCACGGAGAGTATAGTGATGTTTGATTCCGGGAAAGAGACTTGCCAGAAAAGAAGGCAGAACCGTAAAGAGAGCAAAAGCCAGCACAAGGCCCAGAGCAAACGATAATACCGTCACCAGTGTGCTCGCGGCACCTGTGCCCTTTTCGCTTTCATCAGATTCTCCCTGCAGATAGATATCCGAAGATTCGTTCAGAACCTTGATTCCCATGATGAGTGAATCCAGAAACGCAAAAAATCCGCGGACAAAAGGAATGTTTTTGAAAGGACGTGCTATCTCCTTTCCAACCTGATGTTCGCGTGTAATGATTTCGCCGTCTGAAGTGCGGCAAGATAACGCATACCGGTCCTGGTTGCGCATCATCACACCTTCCAGAATTGCCTGACCGCCGATGCCGGAATACTTCATGGTATCCTACTCCTTTAAAAAAAGGGTTAAAGCCATGAGGCTCTAACCCACCTTCATCTCATACAAGCAGCAAACAAGAATCAGGATGAAAATCCATACTTCTTGTTGAACTTATCAACCCGGCCTCTGGCCTGGCTGGCCTTCTGCTGTCCGGTATAGAACGGATGGCATTTTGAACAGATCTCGACATGAATGCTCTTAGATGTCGATCTTGTCGTGAATGTGTTGCCGCAGTTGCAGGTTACGACTGCTTCATGATATTCCGGATGAATTCCTTCTCTCATCTTAATCACCTCATTAAAACCAGTGTTTGTTTTTTTCACAGCTCTGCTATTTTACCACAGTCATTTCCTGAATGCAACAACAAATATTGAAAATCATTATAAAAACAAAACAAAGGCCAAATAGAAACTTTATTATTAACTATGACTGTAAATAGTAGCCTGAATGCCTATGCAAATATGTTTGAAAAAACTCTGAGTCATAAATAAATTTTCCAACACTAAAACGAATTTATCGCATTCTTTCGTCGAATTATCAGAATATTTTACAAAATTTTTGAAGATGTTTCTGCATCACTGAACAAAAAACATTGCATAACCTCTGTTTTTTCCCTAAAAACCGTTAGTTATCAACAGTTTTATCAACGAATCCACAGTATTGGTATTTTTAATTATCAGAAAATTCTAATTATTGGACATGATTTCGTTTCTTATCGATTCATTCTTTTCAAAAACCCCTATATATGGGACTTATACAGTCTCCGGCTCAAATTGACTGTTGTACAATTCCGCATAGAAGCCGCCGGCATCCAGAAGTTCCTGATGACATCCCTGTTCCACGATATCTCCATGATTCATCACCAGGATCATATCCGCATCGCGGATTGTGGAGAGCCGGTGTGCGATCACAAAGCTGGTCCTTCCCTCCATCAGCCTATCCATAGCCTTCTGTATACGGATCTCTGTCCACGTGTCGACTGAGCTCGTGGCTTCATCCAGTATCAGGATCTTATTGTCGGCAAGAATCGCTCTGGCGATCGTCAGCAGCTGTTTCTGCCCCTGTGAGATATTTGTCATCTCCTCGTTGATAACTGTATGATAACCATCCGGCTGCTGCATGATAAAGTGATGCACATGTGCCGCTTTGGCTGCCTGTATGACCTCCTCATCACTGGCATCAAGTTTGCCGTAACGGATATTCTCCATGATCGTCCCCGCAAAGAGCCAGGTGTCCTGCAGGACCATTCCCATCATCGAACGCAGATCTGATCTGTCAAACTCTTTAAGGTTATGACTGTCAATCTTTATACTTCCGTCCTGCACATCATAAAAGCGCATCAGCAGTTTTACAATGGTTGTCTTACCGGCTCCTGTCGGCCCGACGATGGCTACCTTCTGGCCGTTGAGAACCTGAGCGGAGAAATCATGAATAACCGGTTGTTCAGTGTCATATCCGAACCTGATGTGATCAAAGCTTACATTGCCTGACAGAGCCCGGGCACTGACAGTGGTACTGCCGGTCTCCTCTTCTTCCGGCTCATCCAGGAATTCAAAAACTCTTTCAGATGCTGCTGTCGCTGACTGCATCATAGCCATCACTTCCCCGATCTGCTGGATCGGCTGTGAAAAATTCCTGACATATTGAAGCAGAGCCTGAATGTCACCGACTTCTATGATTCTCTTAACTGCAAAGATACTTCCAAGAACAGCCGCTGTCACATAGCCAAGATGACCGATGACGATCATCAGCGGACGCATCAGACCTGCAATGGCCTGGGATTTCCAGGCGCTTTCATACAGATCGTCATTGATCTCTTCGAACTCCTCTATGCTGGCCTCCTGCCGGTTAAATGCCTTTATTACATTTTCCCCTGCGAAGACCTCTTCGATCTGACCGTTCACTTCTCCCAGGAAGCGCTGCTGTGCCTTGAAGTACTTCTGTGAACGCTTCATTGTCAGCGTGACTGCCAGAATGGACAGGGGGATCATCGTCACAACGGCCAACGTCATGCGCACACTGATCGTGAGCATCATGATAAATACGCCTATGATGCTTGTAACCGATGTGATCAGCTGTGTAATACTCTGATTGATGCCCTGCTGAAGTGTGTCAACATCGTTCGTCACACGCGAAAGCACTTCACCGTACGGACGGCTCTCAAAGTATTCCACAGGGATGCGGTTGATCTTCTCTGATATGTTCCGCCGCAACTGGTAGCTGACATCGTTGGATATATGTGCCATGACCAGCCCCTGCAATAGTGCGAATAATGCGCTCACCAGATAGAGGATTAAAACGGTTAACAGGATCCTTCCGATCTTTTCAAAATTGATCGATCCGGTTCTCTGCACCTTGGCAACAAGACCATGGAACAATTCTGTTGTGGCATTGCCGAGAATCTTCGGTCCGACAATCGTAAAGACAGTACCGGCAACCGCGCAGACAAACATCACGGTCAGATAGACTTTGTAACGACCGAGATAACGGAAAAGCTGTGCAAAAGCCTTCCTGAAATCTTTTGGCTTTTCTACTGCTGCGGGTCCGCGCCTTCCGCCGCCTCTTCTGCGGTTTCTCTCACTCATGCACTCTCACCTCCGATCTGTAACTGGAGGTCTGCAATCTGCTTGTAGGTCGGGCATGTCTGCATTAACTGCTCATGCGTTCCCTGTCCGATCACATTGCCTTCATGCAGCACCAGGATCTGGTCGGCGTGCATGATCGTCGAAATACGCTGAGCCACGATCAATGTGATCGCCTCGGCGCACTCTTCTTTCAGGCGTCTTCGCAGCAGCGCGTCTGTCTTAAAGTCCAGCGCTGAAAAACTGTCATCAAAAATATACAGCTCCGGTTTTTTTACGATCGCCCGCGCGATCTGAAGGCGCTGTTTCTGCCCGCCGGAGACATTTGATCCGCCCTGTGCCACGGGTGCATCGATTCCCTTCTCATCGGTGTATACAAACTCGGAAGCCTGTGCGATATCAAGGGCCTTTCTGATCTGTGTTTCGTCTGCCTGGCTATCGCCAAAGCGCAGATTGGAAGCGATCGTTCCTGAGAATAAAACAGACTTTTGCGGAACATAACCGATACGGTTACGCAGGTCTTCAAGTTCCAGATCCCGTATATCGATTCCGTCCAGGAGGATCTCTCCTTCTGTCACGTCATAGAAACGCGGTATCAGATTGACTAGTGTAGATTTGCCGGAACCCGTACTGCCGATCATAGCCACTGTCTGGCCTGACTTCGCAGAGAACGAAATATCGTTTAAGGCCTTCTCTCCTCCGCCCGGATAAGTAAAGGATACTCCCCGGAATTCAAGTCGGCTCTTCTTATGGTCAGGCAAAGTTTTGGGACTCGGAGGACTGACAATAGCAGACTCAGTATCGAGCACCTCAAAGATACGCTCTGCGGCAACAGAAGCGCGCGGCATAAAGATTGCGATCGATGAGATAAAGACGAACGAGATAATGACATGCAGTGCATACTGCATAAAAGCCATCATATCCCCCACCTGAAGCATGCCCTGATCGATTCCGTGCGACCCTACATATACGATCAAGACCATGATGCCGTTCATGACGAGCATCATCATCGGCATGAGGACTGCCATCAGGCGGCTGACAAAAAGGTTTGTCTTCATGAAATCCGTATTGGCCTCGTCAAATCTCTTTTCCTCATGCTTCTCTGTTGTAAAGGCCCTGATGACGGGAACACCGGTGAGCATCTCTCGGGCGATCAGATTGATCCGGTCTATTTTTTTCTGAAGCTGCTTGAATCTGGGCATTGCCAGGATGAAGACAAAGGCCATCAGGACGGCGACACAGGCGACTGCCACGACCAGGATCCATCTCAGATAAGATCCGGTATGTGCCACTTTCACAATAGCGCCTATCGCCATCACAGGCGCAAAGACAACTATTCTGAAAATCAAGGTCATCACCAGCTGGACCTGCTGGATATCATTTGTACTGCGTGTGATCAGCGAAGCTGTCGAGAAACGATTCATCTCGGACGCCGAGAACGAGAGCACCTTCCGGTATACTTCCCTGCGCAGATCACGGGCCAGGGAAGCTGCGATACGGCTTGAGAGAAAAGTGACGATCATGGCAGCCAGCATACTGATGAGCGAGATCGCGATCATCTTCGCTCCCATCATCAACAGATAAGAGCGCTGCATATGATTTAGATCTATACCCTGTGCTTTGTACTCTTCCTGCACAAAAGAGACAGCTGCCTGATTGACGATCGTCTCCGGATAGTTTTTCAGATTCTTTTCCAGCTCGGAGCGCATCATACTGATCTGCTCATCGTTAAACTGCGTCAGATCGATCCCCTCGCGCTGCGCAAACGTCAGAATCAATTCAGATTCTGCCATCACATCGGCCAGTTCATCGCGCTGTGCCTGATCCTCGGAAATCAGACGATAGAGATCACCGTCCCGCTTATAGTTATCTTCCACCAGAGGACGCTGATCATGCGCTGTCACAGACATGATAAGCTCGTATGTGCCTTCCTTGAGCGTCTCAGGAACAGCGTCCTGAATGCCCTTTTGCTGGATGCCGGTGTCGACGATCAGAGACGTATACTCGGGCAGAGCCAGATCGCAGTTTGCCTGCAAAAAAAGAAGAGCGAGGGTGACAAACAGCCACCCCGCGTTTCTCTTAAGTTTTCCAAGCATGCGCAACATACAGTTTTATACCCTTCTGATTACATATGTTTTCCTTCTCATGATACCATATGAAGCCTCCTATTGCACTTACAAAAACTGTCGAAAATACTCGAAAAGTATCGATAAAAATCGACTGTTTTTACTTCTCCGGATACGCTACCCTTTCTGTCAGGCGGCGCAGTTATCTGTAACCAATATCTTCTACGTCCCCCGCACACATCCTATCTCTCATGTCTGTTCAGACATGAATCTGATCCTTGCGCCGCTCAAGTAGAAGCACACAGGGCCGGGTGCAGTTTTTCTCGCCCGGCCCGCATCCTGCAGTTAGTTTTTGAAAAGAGAATGTTCATGTATGATCACACTATTATCTCAGCAGAACTGACCGGTCTGTATGCAGAACTGATCGAAATCGAGGCCGACGTCACCTCCGGTCTGCCCGGGCTTCATCTGGTCGGCAATCTGTCCTGTTCTGTACGCGAAAGTGCCGATCGTGTGCGCTGTGCTATCCGAAACAGTGCACTTGACATACCTCCCAGAAAAATAATCATTAACCTCTCTCCCGCTGACTTGCGTAAATCCGGGACAGGTTACGATCTGGCTATCGCGCTTGCCATGCTGGAGAGCCTCGGCATCTGTCCGCTGCCATTTAACCAACATACTCTGGTTATCGGAGAATTATCGCTCGACGGACATGTTCGGCCCGTTCGCGGGATCCTGCCGATCGTCAGTACTGCCAAAAGCGCCGGCATTCACTCTTTTCTGATTCCGGCAGCAAACTGCAGAGAAGTCTCTTTGATCTCAGGCATAGATATTCATCCGGTTGAGCATCTGAATACTCTTGTTTCTCTCCTCAAAAAAGGTCAACTCCCTCCCTGCCCGGATTTGAATGCATACACCGCCGATGATCTGTGCGATGATCTGCAAAGCCCTGTCGACTACAAGGACATCTGTGGCCAGAGGCTTGCCAAACGCGCAGCTGAGATCGCTGTGAGCGGACATCACAATCTCCTGCTGATCGGTCCGCCCGGTGCCGGCAAATCAATGATTGCGCGGGCTGTGCCTTCCATTCTGCCTGATCTCACAAAAGAAGAGCAGATAGATGTTTCAAAAGTATACAGCATCAAAGGTCTGCTCAACGATGACCATCCATTTATGCTGCAGCGGCCCTTCAGAGACGTTCATCACACTACGACAAGAGCTGCTCTGATCGGAGGCGGTAATCCTCCTGTCCCCGGAGAAGTGTCTCTTGCCAACAGAGGTGTTCTTTTTCTGGATGAGCTGGCCGAATTCCAAAAGCCTGTCCTTGAAGTGCTCCGGGAACCTCTCGAAAACAGAACGATCCGGATTGCACGCGGCGATAAGTCATGTGAGTTCCCCTGCGATTTCTTCCTGATTGCCGCGATGAACCCATGCCCCTGCGGCAATTATCCTGACCGGACTAAATGCACCTGTACCCAATCTCAGCTTCAGTCATACAGCAACAGAATATCTCAGCCGTTTCTTGACCGCATTGATCTGTGCGTCACAGTTTCACGTCTCCCTTTTATGGATCTGCAGAGAAAAGGGGGCGAAGAAGAATCAGCAGCCATCAAAGAACGTGTTGAAAGAACACTGAAAAGACAACAAAATCGCTTTTCAGGTTCATCCATTCAGAACAATGCCGACATCCCGGCCTCTGAACTGTCTGCTTATTGTCCGCTTGATGCTAAGTGCAGTGCTCTGCTCAAAACCGCTTATGATAATCTCTCCCTGTCCGCGCGCACATGCCACAAAGTGATCCGTTTGGCCCGTACAATCGCAGATATAGAAGAAAGTGATCAGATCTGCATGGAGCACCTGAGTGAAGCGCTGACATACCGCAGCTTCGACCGGAGTTTCTGGGATCCCGTTATCTAGAAAGGAGAAACATGTCAACGAATGCTATATACGATTACTGACTGGCA
>JAEEGL010105215.1_pt1 | contig 12026 bp, 12 predicted proteins | sample 9134231 | NCBI WGS metagenome assembly JAEEGL01 (sample SAMN16246548, study PRJNA631951) | gut metagenome | biome: gut microbiome; feature: rumen; material: fiber-attached | host: Bos | place: Iran: Karaj | collected 2018-10
AAACCGGACAGGAAATAATACTGTGTCTGCTCCGGTGTTAAGATCGAAACCGGTGGAAGTACGCCGAATGCATCTGCGGACAGGAAGATGACATTGTCTGCAGCCGGGCCCGAAGAAGTCGGATTTACATTGAGAAGATCGTGCGTCCTGTCTCTTCCGCTCCGGAAGCCAAGAACGTTATTTTCCTTTCCGCCGACGCTTTCGGCGTTCTGCCTCCTGTTTCCATCCTGACTCCGGATCAGACGAAGTACTACTTCCTCTCCGGTTTCACCGCGAAGCTCGCAGGAACTGAGCGCGGAATCACCGAACCCACTCCCACCTTCTCCGCCTGCTTCGGCCAGGCATTCCTCGAACTGCATCCCACAAAGTATGCAGAGGAACTGGTCAAACGCATGGAAAAGAGCGGCGCGAAGGCCTATCTGGTCAACACCGGGTGGAACGGAACCGGCAAGCGCATCTCCATCAAGGATACCCGCGGAATCATCGACGCGATCCTGAATGGCGAGGTCAACAACGCCCCCACCAAGATGCTCCCGATTTTCAACCTCGAGATCCCCACAGAGCTGCCCGGCGTCGACACCGGGATCCTTGATCCCCGCGACACCTACGCAGATCCCAAGGTCTGGGATGAGAAAGCCGCTGATCTGGCGAACCGCTTCATCAAGAACTTTGCCAAATATGAGACCAATGAAGCAGGAAAAGCCCTGGTTCCTGCAGGTCCTCAGCTTTAATCACATAATCATCAAAAAATGCTGCCGGAAAACCCGGCAGCATTTTTCTTTCTATCTGAAAGCGTCTCATTGAAATATTCACGGGTAATTCGCGATCGTTTCCGTGAGCAGTTTGCAGAACCCTTCGTAGTCCAGTCTGAATGCTACATGCGTGTTCGGTGCCTTTCCCCTGAAAGGACTTCCCTCTTCGGGATCATCCCATCTTGCAGTTGATGTCAGGTCGATATCTGCGTCCCGCTTCGTCGTCTGAAGAAAGCGCAGATCAGTCACAGTCATACCTCTGGTCAGGAGACCGTTCAGCTCAATATCCACATGCAGGTACGCGGACTCGATCAGAGAGGGATCGATCAGCCATGCAACCGCACAAGCGTCGTGAAGATGAGCATCTCCTCCTTTGGAGAAGAAGTCACACAACTGGGCGCAGAACTCACCGGTATGATTTCCAATACCGCGCAGGCGGTCAATAAACGCACTGTCAACAGGACACTGCCTGGTCAGATTAACACCTACCATATGGAGATCAATCCCGCTGTGGAAGACCTTGTAGGCCGCCTCGGCGTCAACCCAGATGTTGAATTCCGCAGCCGCGGTCCAGTTTCCCGCATAGGCGCCTCCGCCCATGATATACAATCCGGACGCCTTCTTCGCAATCCCGGGCTCGCGGTTCAACGCGGCAGCAATATTGGTGAGCGGTCCTGTTGCAATCAGGGTCACATCGTCATTGTTCATGACGGTATCAACGATAAAATCCACGGCATGTTTTGTCTCCGGTTTTCTTCGGGGAGGAGAAACGACCGGACCGTCCAGCCCGCTTTTTCCATGAACATTCGGTGCAGTGACAAGTTCATGAGTCGACGGCCCCGCGTGTCCCGGAAAAACCGGAATGTCAGTCTTTCCGATCTGTTCGAGTACGACCAATGCATTCCTGGTCACATTCTCCAGCGTCCCGTTTCCGCCTACTGTCGTGACGCCGAGCAAATCAAAATGCTGAGCGGCAAGCATTATAGCAAACGCGTCATCATGACCGGGGTCGCAATCCAGTATTACTTTTCTCATCGTAATGATTCCCTTCTGTTCTGCAATCCATACTGTATATCATAGTATATCATCCGATATGGTGTTCCTCAAAAACACATGGACAGAAAACAGGATCCCTGAGGGATCCTGTCCGTTATTCCAGTTGTTTTATCCTTGATATGCCTTCAGCGCACGCTGACCGATGTCATGGCGGTAAAATGCATTTCCGAAATGCACCTTGTCCACTACCGCATACGCCGCACCGATCGCCTCCGGAAGGGTTCTTCCGATACCGGAACAACCAACGACACGTCCGCCGCTGGTCTTCAGCACGTCTCCGTCCAGTTTTGCCCCGGCAACAAACACACGATCCCTAACCTCTTCCTCTATTGTCAGTTCAAACCCTTTCTCGTAGGAGACGGGGTATCCTTCAGAGGCCATGATGACGCAGCAGGCGTTGGCGTCCTTGAAGCGCACCTCTGTCTCCGCAAGTTTTTCATCGGTAACCGCCTGCATGACAGTCAGAAGATCGCTTTCCAATAGCGGAAGCACAACCTGTGTCTCCGGGTCACCGAACCTGCAGTTATATTCCACGACCTTCGGGCCGTCTTTTGTGATCATGAGGCCGAAATACAGACAGCCCTTAAATGTTCTCCCTTCTTTCTTCAGCGCGGAGATCGTGGGAAGGAAGATTTTCTCCATGCACTCATCCGCGATTTCTTTCGTGTAATACGGATTCGGCGCAACAGTGCCCATTCCGCCGGTATTCAATCCGGTGTCATTGTCGCCCGCCCGTTTATGGTCCATAGAGGAGACCATGGGAAAGACGACATTGCCGTCGGTAAAAGAAAGAACTGTCACCTCCGGTCCTTCCATAAATTCCTCGATCACGATCTGGTTACCGCTTTTCCCGAAAGCTTTGTCGAGCATGATTTCTTTAACGGCGTCATACGCCTCTTCCCGCGTCATGGCAATAATAACACCTTTGCCCAGCGCAAGTCCGTCTGCCTTAACCACAGTGGGGATTGGGGCAGTTTTCAGATATTCGATCGCTTTGTCCGCATCGTCGAAGGTCTCATAGGCAGCAGTGGGGATACCGTACTTCTTCATGAGATTCTTGGAGAATACCTTGCTGCCCTCAATGATCGCGGCATTCGCTCTGGGACCGAAGCACCGGATCCCATGCGCTTCAAGAGCGTCCACGCAGCCAAGAACAAGAGGGTCGTCCGGCGCGACGATCGCATAATCGATTTTGTTTTCGTAGGCAAAGCGGACGATGTTGTCGATATCCTTTGCGCCGATATCAACACAGACTGCATCCTGTGCGATACCGCCGTTCCCGGGCAGCGCATACAATTCTGTCACCGCCGGATTTTCACGAATCTTTTTGATAATGGCGTGTTCCCTTCCGCCACTGCCCACTACTAAAACTTTCATCGTATATCCCTCCAAACAGACATTAGCCCGAAGCCAGACCGTACAGTTTCATTTTATCTGCGCGAATACCTCTTTTCAAGGATGGAAGATTGCCTGCTTCTTCCGTATCTTTTTCTCCGTTCTGTCTTGCATTATAATAGGACTGACCAAATCAGAGGAGGTATCCGTCATTGATCCGTCCAATTGTCACTTACCAGGTCGGCTCGCCCGATAATCCCCGTGTCCTGCTGGAAGAGACGCGGGCTGTTACGGATTTTTCCTCTCAGGAAGTCACGGAGTGCATTCGTGACCTTTCGGATACACTGGATGACTTCATCGCCCGCAACGGAAACAGACGTGGGATCAGCGGCCTTTCCGCGACCCAGATCGGTGTCGATCTGGCGATCTCTGTCGTTCAGACGACTGAAGAGAAGATCGTCCTGATCAATCCGGTGGTTGTGGAAGAACGCGGCAGGGACAGATTGTTCCGGATTGGCTGTTTCAGCTTGTTTGACTACAGGGCAATGGTCCGCTACAACGACGAGATTCTTGTGGAATACCAGAACGAATCAGGCGAGACCGTAAAGAAGGCCTTTGGGGGGGATCGCTCCTGTGTGATTCAGCACGAGATCGACCATCTTCACGGCCTTTTGCTGTTTGCCCGGCTTCCCCATGGTGAGAAGGATCTGTTCATTCCGGGCAGTTGCTATAAATCCAGCGCTCGGATGCCTGTTCCTGTTCAGTACAGTTCCTTGTTCAACGACTATACGGATCTGACCGTTTTTCTTGAGACGCAGAAAATGAGATACCACTCTCTGCTCGCTGAGATCCGGAATGTCACCCCGAGTGGCGGGAACGTTCTGGAACTTGGCGACGGATCCGGTGCTGCGGCAGTACTTCTCAAGCTGGAAGGATACCAGATATGTTCCTGCCAGCCAGACCGAGACACTGCAGATCTGGTCAGAAGAATCGCAGCGGCAAACGATTCGGAACTTTTGGTACTTCAGAAAGATCTTCCGGACGATCTTTCCTGTTGGGACACGATTTATTCTTCCGAACGGTTTCAGTTCATGACAGAAACCGAACTTATTCATACGGTTGCCCTTCTTCTGAAACACTGTGCTCACCTGGTTCTCATGGTTCCTTCCGATCCGGAACACACGGATATCCTGCGCGGATGCGAATCATTCCGCACCTCAGAACAGTGGTCTGTGTTGTTCGCCGAATCCGGGGCTCATGTCCTCAACACAACGACTGCCGCGGATACAGGCGAGACCGTTTTTGTCCTTTCCCCGGAGGTATCTGCAATATGATCCGTTATACACTTGATGATCCCGGACTTATCTTCAACCCGGGAAGACAGGCATCCTTTCTGGCGCTTACCCGTGCACTGCGGGATCTCAGCGGAAAGGAAAACGTCACGGAACTGTTTTTCTGTGACAAATGGCTCGACCTTTCTGCCGAGAGTGGGGCTGTCTTTGAAAACGGCTGGTATGCGCCGCCGCCCAGGGGAACAGCTGTTCTGTTCGGAGAACGCCTCAATTTTGATTCCCTCCGGAACCGGCAGAACTGGTCCGGTGATACCGTGATCGACTGGGAGAACGGTGCGCTTTATGCTTATTCATCTGCTGTCAACCGGCAGAGCGGACGCATGGGAGACCTTTCCGTGACCCTGAGCTGGGGATCAGACCATAAGACTGCCGATCATATACGGAACTGCCATGAGGCAGTCCTTCGCCTGTTCTCCAGAATGGAATCCGTCTGCACAGCCGCGGATCTCTTCCGACTTTCCGGAGAGGTGTTCAAATCCCATCATCTTCTCAGTACAGTGATCAGCAGAACAGATAATCTGCCGAGCAATCTCGGGCACACGTTTGAAGCGATTCCCATACGACCTGATGCGCCAGATCTTACCCAAGAAGAGCGCAAAGCGCTCAGCGGAAAACGAAGATTCCTTAATGACGGCGCAGAATGGTCTTTTGAACCCGGTCTGCAGTTTACAGTCGAACCGCAGCTCATTTCGGAAACAGATCCTTCCCTGCCCAAAATCACTCAGCATTATCTCGTACAGGCGCAATCGGATGGTTTCTGTGTCTGCAACGATATCGATTCTCTTCTGAACCAGTACGGTCTTTCCTAAATATTATCCCCGCATTCCTCTATTCATTGGAATGCGGGGATTAATTCATCTAATGTGCTGATCAGAGATTCTGTCCGTTCTGTTCCGGAGGTTCACCGGGGAACTGGCCTCCCTGTTCCGGAGGTTCACCGGGGAACTGACCGCTGTGTTCCGGACGTTGTCCTCCCTGTCCCGGGTTCTGACCGTCTGTCCATGGAGCACCTTGCTGACCCATCGGTCCCTGGCCGCCCATCATACTGCCTGTAATGCTGTTGACTTTCTGTCCGTTGACAGTAATGTCACCTCCGGTATAGGTGATTTCTCCATCTGCGTCGAATGCAAACTGTGCGGTGATATCGATCTTGCCGCCGTTCACCGTCAGGCTCCCATTGGAATCGATGGCGTCAGTATCGCCCTGCCCCATCTTGATCGTCAGCTCACCGCCGTTCATTGTAAACGATGGTGTGAGTGTTTCAGACTTCTGACTGGCGTTGACGCCGTCATCCGTTGCAGTGATCGAGATCGTCCCGTCATTGATGGTGATCTGTGTGGATTCCAGACCTTCTCCAGCTTCCGCAGTGATCGTACCGCCATTGATCGTCAGAGTCTCGTCAGAACGCAGCGCATCTCCATCCACACCGACATGCAGTTCCAAAAATCCACTTTCTACCACAAGGTTCGTGTCACTTTTGATGCAGGTGTCCGCAGATTCAACATAAAGACTTCCGTCTCCGGTGATTGTCAGATCCACATTGCTTTTAATGGTCTTTTCTTCTTCTCCCGTGGAGATCAGGGTATTCTGCCCTTTCAGAATCAATGTAACAGACGCTGCATTTTTGATCTTAATTACAGATCCGGACATCTCGGCACTGGCATTTTCGAGTGTGATGCTCACTGCCTGATCGGTATCGATGGTCAGCGTCTCGCTAATGGTTCCTGTCAGATAATACTCTTCTGTTTCCCCGTCTGCCTTAGCAGCAGAATCATTTTGTTCTCTATCCTTTTTCTCTGTTCCACCGGCATAGCCTTCCTGAGACTGTACTGAGGTCTGTGGTTCCTCATCCGCATTCTGTGCGGTCATCGAGGAACAGGAAACCAGCAATACCATGATTAGGAACGCTGCTAGAAAAGCAGTCATTTTTTTCTTCATAATCGTTTCTCCTTTCCAGTCAGGGTAATTGTGTATATCCCTGCCGTGATTGTATTGTATCTCCCGTTCCTTAAATGAACCTAAAAAGGCAGCAATGCATACAGCATAGCTGCCTTTTTGTTGATAATCAATCAGCGGATATAGGTCACTTTCTTTTCATCGAATCTGCTCTCCGCAGTCCTGGTCTCACCGGGATACCCGAACTGCACCGATGCGACCGTCCGGAAACCTGCTGGAAGACCGAGAACAGAACGATAGATTTCTTCCTTTTCGGAATTGGGCATCACGGCGCACCAGACAGAACCGATTCCCATACTTTCCGCCTGAAGAAGCATGTTTTCAATGGCTGCCCCGCAATCTACTTCGCCGAACCGGTCGTTGACGCCCTCTTCGTACCCAACGATCACCGCAAACGCACAATCTTTTGTCATCCGGGCGTAATTGTTGACTTCTGCCAGTTTGTTCAGTTTATCCCTGTTCAGAACAACGGCGAAACGCCACTCCTGCTTGTTCATGGCGGTAGGCGCCCAGAACCCTGCTTCCAGGATCTCACGGATCTGCCCGTCTGTCACCGGACATTCCTCATATTTCCGGATGCTTCTTCTGTTTTCGATTTCTTTCAGCAGCATAATCAATACCTCATTTCAGATCTGCCAGTTTCAAAACAGGACCAGTCCGATCCCGTAACTAATGATGTTCGCTGCCAGTGTCAGCGCAAAGAGTCTACGTGATGCTCCGAACGCTCTGCGATAGATCAGATATTCTGTAATGACCGCCAACGCTTCCATCACGTAGATGAACGGTTCTCTGGGAAACACGGAAACACTCATGACCAGATTCAGCAGAAGATTCGTGATCACGTTTGCACAGGCAATCACGCCCTGATCCCAGCTATTTCGGTACCCGAGCGCAAAAAAGAAGATCCCCTCCAGAAAAACCGTCAGAACGCAGGCAAGCAGAAAATACATTTCTACCTCTTTTTCCTCAGGAGATATGCCAACAGTGCAGCTGCGATCAAGACAGCACCGACCACCAGAAGAATTCCGGAAATGCCAACTCTGCGAATCGGTCCCGGCGCGATATCCAGTGCAAAGACAGGTGGAGCCGCCATCAGAACCATAAGTGTGAACAGTAAAGAACGCATGATTTTTTTCATCTCAGTTCTCCTTTCGAACGGATGTTAATTGCTTTTTTCTGCAGGCGATCAGAATCGCTGCGAGGCTGAAACAGAAGCTGATCAGGACACAGACCCAAAGCGCAGGCCCCGTCAGGATCATGATCTTGCCGGCAATAGTACCCGGCCACAGCGCAGATGCCGCCAGACCGAATGCCAGTCCCGGCGCGTCGGGAAGCAGACGGAACATAAGCCACAGTGTGACAGGCATCGACAGGTTAACCAGAAACTGACCCAAAACCGAAGGAACGGCATACTGAGGCAGAAATGCCACAAGGACCGCTGCGGCAGGAATCGTCCATAGTGCAGTCTTTTCAGGTCCAATACAATCACAGAGAAAACCGCCTGCTATCTTCCCAAGCACAATGAAACAAGTGAGAATCATCGTCCACATCAGACCGTTCTTCCAGGGGAAGGATACTGCAGATCCGCCGACGGCGCGCACCGCTACGGCAACCGTGAGCAGAAGCGGTTCCGTCAGACTGAAATGATCCGTCCGCTCAACAGGATCTACATGTACACGGTCTTCCCACATGCAGGCACAGCAGACAAAAAGGAATACTCCTGCAGCAAACCAGCCACCAACCTGCGGAAACGCGACGCCCAGAGATAATCCGAGAGCACCGGGCGCAACGAATACGCCAAGGCTCCATGATTTCCCGTGGCATCGCTGAAGGGTCAGGATACCGCCAGTTACATGGAACAAGCTGTTCCCAAGGCCAACCAAAAGAACCCGCATCACCGGGGACAACGGCAGAAACCATCCGGAAATCAGCAAGAGCGCGGAACAAAACTCTGCTTTCGCCTGTTTTTTCAAACGGTCCGCAACCAGCCCAACGATGCATTGAGTCGAAAATGCGAGAGTGTTGTACAGCAGGATCAGAATCTCTTTCTCTGCAGGCAGTTTTCCGAACAGCACCGCAGCACAGAGACCGTCAACACAGAAATGGGCAGCAGCATTTACAAACAGCATTTCCCACCTCCTATGTCCTCATTTTATCCTCCGTCCCCGGACAGGGCAAGATTCAGATCACCCCTGCTGGAATCAGCGTGACCAGAAGAAGCGCGACCAATCCCCATAGGCATGCAAGGAACCGATTCTGTTTCTTTTCCGTCATTGCCGGGACGAAATTACTCGCCAGGAAGAAAGGAATATAGGTCGTGATGAAGACCGGCAATACACCCCACCATTTGTAGACCCATATGAACGAATGATTGCTTGTTCCCGCCAGGAACGATTCGAACAGGGCGAACAGCAGAGCCATACTGATCATGCCCACTACCCGGTCCTTTCTGGTCGGTTGATCAGGAAGCATCTTATAGGAGATGATCCCTGCCAGAGAGAACATCATGGATAGTTCCCACGATACGCCGATCAACAGGATAAACGTTGTGGATGCATTGGACACACTCCACAGGGGATATCCAGTTACATGTCCGATCACCGCATTGCCAATTTCATAAAGCCAGTGGACACCGTACAGTGAAAAACCGGCGACAATTGCCTTCCGGTTCCCGTTCCGGACTTCAGTCCAGTACACATAAAAAACGACAGCCAGAATAAAAATAAACGTCCAGTTAAAGTTGTCGGTGCTGCGCACCTGAATCGCCCCAACCAGATCTTTTGCAGTCTGCGATCCGTCTCCCCAAAACCGAAGCATCGTCTCAGTCCTCCCCATCTTGCATTTCATGAATTCTTATCCTTATTATACACAACTGCTCTTGTGAAGTACTTATATTCCTCAAACCAACCGTTTCTGGAAGCGCTGTGGTTATCATGATATAATGTGCTAGGAATACCTGTTTCTTAAGTCAGTTAGGAGAATTGTTTATGAACAAAGAATGGTCATTGAAGAAACTCTATTTGGGATATGACGACCCTAAATTCGCATCAGATGAGGCAGCATTGGATGATAAACTCGCTGAGTTCACCTCATTTTGTAAAGAACTCACCGGAAATGCTAAGGATAATCTGCACCGCGGTATCCTGCTTCTGCAGGAAATCAACGGCCTTGCAGATAAACTATTTTCCTTTGCTCAGCTTCAGCAGTCTGTTAATACCTCAGATGTCGCATCCACTGCGGTTGTCGGACGGCTGTATCAGAAGTTCTCTTCCATCGCCGCTCCCAGGACCGCTCTGGTACAGTATGTTGCAGGAATCGAAGATCTTGCTTCCGTCATCGGGAGTGATGAACTGCTCAAAGAGCACGAATTCATGCTGAACAACATCCGTGAAGAAGCGAAATATACGCTCTCTCCTGAAGTGGAAGAAGTCATCAGTCTGTATGAAATCAGCGGCTCATCCGCCTGGTCTGATCTACAGGGCTTCCTTACCTCGACAGTCCCCGTCGAATACAAAGGCGAAACAACCACGCTTTCAGATATCCGCAATAAGGCGTACGATCCCGATCCGGAGGTTCGCAGAACTGCCTATGAGGCAGAGCTTAAATGCTATGACCGGATCAAGGACGGGATTGCCTTCTCTCTCAATTCCATCAAAATGGAAGTCATCAACCGCTGCAGGCTCCGCGGGTATGAGTCCCCTCTGGATGAAACATTGAAGGATAATCACATGAAGCGTGAGACACTGGACGCTCTTCTCGGCGCAATGGAGGAATATCTGCCGAAATTCTGGGCATATATGAAAGCCAAAGCCAAACTGATGGGCTACGAGAACGGGCTTCCTTTCTTCGAACTATTCGCACCGCTTGAGGGGAACAACAAGGTCTATACTACAGAGGACGCCCGCAATTATCTTGTCGAACTCTTCTCCGGCTTCGATCAGGAAGAAACCGAAATGATTGCCCGTGCCTTTGACGAGTCCTGGATAGATTTCTATCCGCATGAAGGAAAGGTGGGCGGAGCATTCTGTGCAGGGATCCACTCCATAGGAGAAAGCAGGGTCCTTACCAACTTCGGAGGAACACTTGGTGATGTCGTGACTCTTGCGCATGAGCTTGGACATGCATTCCATAACCATTGTCTGCGAGACAACAGCTGTCTGAATCTGGATGTCTCCATGCCTGTCGCCGAAACAGCCTCGACCTTCAACGAAGTCGTTGCCATGAACGCGGCGATCTCAGCGGAAAAAGATCCCATCGCCCGCCGTGCTTTGATCGAAGGACAGTTGATGGATGCAAATCAGATTATCTGCGACATCTATTCCCGTTATCTCTTCGAAACTGCAGTTTTTGAAAACAGATCCGATGGCTTCATGTTCGCCGATCAACTGTGCGAAATCATGCTGGACGCCCAGAAGAAAGCTTATGGTGACGGTCTCGATCCACAGTATCTGCATCCATATATGTGGGCGTGCAAGAGTCATTATTACAGCGGCGGCCTCAGTTTCTACAACTTCCCCTACGCGTTCGGCGGTCTGTTTGCCCGCGGTCTTTACGCAAAATATCTCCAGGAAGGCAAACCTTTCGTAGATCTTTACAAGAAGCTGCTGAAAGCCACCGGAACGACAACGGTAGAAGGTGCGGCAGAGGTTGCTGGTATCGACCTCACCGACAAGAACTTCTGGCGCGCGTCGCTGCAGATCCTAGCAGATGAGATCGATGAGTTCATCGCTCTGTGTGAGGAATAACCATTTAGTAGACAGAAAAACATCCGGATCTTTAGAAGATCCGGATGTTTGTTTTTTTTGATGAAAGATCAGAGTCTGGCCACGCCTGTCGCCCTTGCAGCCGCAGCGACTGCCGCAGCAACCGTTTTCCCGACACGGGGATCAAATGCGCGCGGGAGAATGTAATCCTCACACAGTTCGTCATCCGAAACCAGTCCGGACAGCGCTGCCGCCGCAGCCATCTTCATTTCCTCATTGATGTCTCTCGCTCTTGCGTCAAACGTTCCGCGGAAGACACCCGGGAAAGCCAGGACGTTGTTCACCTGGTTGGGATAATCGCTGCGTCCCGTTGCGATGATCCTGGCACCGCCTGCTTTCGCATCTTCAGGAGAGATCTCAGGCGTCGGGTTCGCGCAAGCAAATACAATGGCGTCATGGTTCATCGTCCGGACCATCTCTGTCGTCAGGGTGCCTGGTGCAGAAACGCCGATAAAGACGTCCGCTCCCTTAACAACATCAGCAAGCGTGCCCTGCTCCAGACCGAGGTTGGTGACTTCCGCCATCTCCTCCTTAATCCAGTTGAGACCTTCACGCCCTTTGTAGATAGCGCCTTTTCTGTCCGTCATAATGATATTTTTAAATCCTGCGGAAAGCAGCAGCTTCACGATCGAGATCGCGGCAGCTCCAGCGCCGGATGTAACGACACGGACATTTTCCTTCTTTTTTCCTACGACTTTCAGTGCATTCGTCAGACCGGCGAGCGTAATGATCGCCGTACCGTGCTGGTCGTCATGGAAAATCGTGATGTCGCATCTTTCCTTCAGTTTTCTTTCGATCTCAAAGCATCTCGG
>JAEEGL010355168.1_pt1 | contig 12026 bp, 7 predicted proteins | sample 9134231 | NCBI WGS metagenome assembly JAEEGL01 (sample SAMN16246548, study PRJNA631951) | gut metagenome | biome: gut microbiome; feature: rumen; material: fiber-attached | host: Bos | place: Iran: Karaj | collected 2018-10
TATAGTAAACTTTGTCGCTCTGCTCGGATGGAGTCCGGAGGACAATGAGGAGATAATGTCCCTCGACGAGCTTATCAAAAAGTTTGATTACCGTCATATCAACAAGTCTCCGGCTGTGTTTGATATGGTGAAGCTCAAGTGGATGAATGGCGAGTATATCAAAGCTATGGATTTTGATGCATTCTATGAGCAGGCGCTGCCCATCATCAAAGAGACGGTGGGACGCGAGATGGATTTTGTGACCATTGCCAAAATGGTGCAGACCAGAATAGAGATCTTCCCGGATATCCCGGATCTGATCGATTTTCTGAAGGAAGTGCCGGAATATGATAATGCAATGTACACCCATAAAAAGATGAAGACCACGGCAGAGACATCGCTGACGGTTTTGCATGAAGTTCTCCCGATCCTGAAAGAGCAGGAGGACTACTCCAACGATGCGCTGTACGAGCGTCTCCTTGCTTTTGCCACGGAAAAAGAGTACAAAAACGGCTTTGTGATGTGGCCGATCCGTACTGCCGTCTCCGGCAAACAGATGACCCCCGGCGGGGCCACGGAGCTGATGGCGCTTCTTGGCAAGGAAGAGAGCATCGCAAGAATTGAGGCAGCGATCGCGAAACTGCAGGGCTGAGTAACTAAGTACATAGACAGACGAGAAACAGTGCTGGAGGAATACAATACATGAACGATCAACTACATACAGCCGCGCCGCCGGGCGCTGCGTCGCCCGCCGGCCGCCGCCCTTCAAAGGAGCAGCAGCGGGCGATCACCTTTCCCGGTGGTCAGATGCTGGTCCTGGCGGGACCGGGATCCGGAAAGACCTTTGTCATCACATCAAGGCTGAGGCATCTGATCCTTGAGCAGGGCATACCGCCGGAAAGCATTCTGACCATTACTTTTACCAGAAGCGCTGCGGCGGAAATGAAACAGCGGGCCTTCATGATCTGCCCGCAAGCGGGAAGAGCCGTATTCGGAACTTTCCATTCTGTTTTCTATCAGATCATAAGAACATCAGGTTATTATCAGGGTTTTACTTTTCTATCTCCATACGAACAAAAGAAGATCATTCAGGGCCTGTCAGATGTCAGCTTAGCTGACGCATGGCAGGAGTGCTTGTCGGACATATCATATTATAAGAATACAGGGAAAGTAAAAGAAGGCGCAGATCCTTCTTTTACTCAAATATTCCATGCCTATCAGACGGCTTGCAAGGCTGAAAGAAAACTGGATTTTGACGATATCCTGATCTGCTGCAAAAAAGTGTTGACGGAGCACCGGGAGATCCTGGAATTCTGGCAAAAACGCTTTTCCTATGTTCAGATCGATGAATTTCAGGATATCAATCCCGTGCAGTATGAGATCGTGACACTTTTGTGTGCGCATCACAAAAATCTCTTCGTGGTAGGAGATGATGACCAGGCGATCTATTCCTTCCGCGGGGCGGATCCTTCTTTTATGCGCAGGTTTGAAACAGATTACCCGCAGGCGCAGCGGGTGTACCTTTCTGTCAATTATCGCTGCGGAGCGGATATCGTGAAACTGGCGGGGAAATGCATCTGTCATAATCATGAGCGGTTCCCAAAACAGATCGTAGCAGCAGGGATTGCTGATCCGCAGCTGGTAGATTCAGCTGAGAAAAGAACAAAAAAGTCAGATGATAGAATAGTATCCGAAAAGGCTCTGCAGAATAAACAGGAAGAATATCTCATAAACAGCGAAGATGAAACAATTCAGTTACAACAGACAGAGATCAGACGTTTTGCGACTGACCGTGACGAATTATCTTTTCTTGCGCAGATAGCTGAGAAGCTTCGAAAGGACTATCCGCAGGAAACGGTAGCAATACTCGTGCGCACCAATGCACAGATGGAACGATATGCAACGCGTTTTCTGACGGACGGTGAGCCGTTTTTTATCCGGGAAAAGAGGCAGCAGGAGTTTGCTGATCCGCTTTCTGCGGCATTTCGAAATTTCCTGAAATATCTGCAGCAGGGACATTTGAGACGGCATCTGTTTGCAGCGGTTTCGCTGCGCCGCTTTGGATTATCACGGGAATGGTTTGATACACAAAAGGTGGATCCGGCGCGTGTTCTGGAGCGGTGCGGCGATGAAAACATATCAGTCTGCCGCGGATTTTTCGCAAAACTGGAGCTGGCAGAAAAGATGGATTATTATGGCGTGCTGACATTGTTTTTGCAAGGCTTTCATGTCCTTGAGGACAAACTGGATGAAGCAGGATTCGGCGGCAAAGATCGAAAGACGGGAAGGATGAAAAGCGCCATACAGTCTGATCGGGAAGAGATCGCTGAGGCTGCAGACAGGCTGCGGCTGATTGAGGATGCCGGGATAAAGACGATGCGGCAGGCACTTGATTTTTTTGAGGCGTATGAACGTTCCTTTTTGGAACAGCCCATGACGCATGCGCCGATCCCGAAGGACAGGATCGTGATCCAGACCTATCACGGGGCCAAAGGGCTCGAATATGACCATGTCTTTCTGCCGCAGATCGATCCCGGTGTAGTGCCGCGCGGCAGAATGCTGACGGAAGGGCAGACAGAAGAGGAGCGGCGGATGTTTTATGTGGCCATGACCAGAGCGAAGAAAACCCTTGTCATCTCTTATGTGCAAAGAGAGGACAAGGGTAATGAAAGGTCGGTATTCATCGAAGAGCTGCTGCCGGCAGCTGAAAAATGACCGATGTCATAAAGGACGTTTTTTATGATTCCTCAAATTCGATGTCATCGAGGAATTCATCGTAAGCGTCAATGACAGCGTCCAGTTCATCATCATCTTCGATCATGGCGATCTCAGGCTCTTCGTTCGGGTCATCCGGGTTCTCGGAGTAGCGATAGAACCATACACCGTCAAATTCATCAAGTTCTTCATCCGATACATCATCGGGCAGGGTATCAAGCCTTTCGTACTCATCAAGCCGCATCAGTGCGATGTAATCGCGTCCGTTGACCTCAAGGATGGTCAAAACGGCACATTCAACGACTTCACCGTCATCGGTTTCAATGGTAACGGTCATTTCTTCATCAGGTTCTCTGTACTTTTTTTCCATAATACTGCTCCTTTTATAGATTATTTTGTTTTTCGTTGGTTTCTGGCGAATTTTATGGTATAATATACACAATTATGGGGTTCTATGTCTTTTCACTATAGCAGGAAAACTTCGATTAGGCAAGAGGCGGCAAAGCAAGACTCATGGAATGCAAATCTGGCACAAGGGAATGACCGGAGCGGGAACCTTCTGATGAATTAGGAGAGAAAAATGAATGATACACAGATGAAGACATCGGTCATGGATGTCGATGAGCGTATCAGGTACGCGGAAAAACTGATCAAAGAATCTGATAACATTGTTGTCATTGCCGGGATCGGCGTGATGATGGAGTGCGGTGCCTTAAACTACGACAGAGATACAGAGGCTTACCGCATTGAGGAGGAGTATCATCACTGTCCGGAAGAGATCATGGCGGCGGCTTTTTATAATACACGGATCGAGCAGTTTTATGATTTTTATAAAAAAGAGATCCTCAGCACGCAGCTGACACCGACAGAGACTTTTCCGGCACTGGAAAGGCTGCAGAAATCAGGCAAGTTAAAAGCGGTTCTGACCTATACCATATACGGCCTCGGTCATGATTATGAGATTGAAAATATCTACGAGCTCGATGGAAATATCCATGACAATCACTGCAATAAATGCATGAAAAAATTCCCGATGGAATATCTTCGCGACAGTAAGGGGATGCCTGTCTGCGATGACTGCGGCGGTACCATCCGGCCGGGGATCAGGCTTCATGGTGAGAGGATGCGCAACGATATTCTGACGGATGCGGTAAATGCGGTATCCAAGGCGGATGTGCTTCTTGTTCTCGGTACGAACCTGTTTGACAATATGGTGCAATTCGCAGTCAATCACTACAGTAAGGATAAACTGATCCTTGTGACGAAACATGAGCATTTTACGGATAAGGCGGCGGATCTTGTGATCCACGAACATGTCTGCGATGTGCTGCCCAAAATCGTTCCGTAAAACGGACAGAAAGACAGGGTGCCTTATATGGCAAAAAAGATAAAGATTTCAAAAGGTGATCCATTCCCCATGGGGGTCAAGGTGAAAGCAGGCGGTATCAATGTGTCGGTTGCTTTTTCCCATGTACCGAAGAAGGAAGGCGGCATCTTATTCTATGACAGAAGGAAAAAAGAGACCAGGATCCCGTTTCCCGATAATTGCAGGATCGGAAGCATCTATGCCGTTTATCTGAAGATGGACATTTCGGCCTATCATTCCTATCTCTTTTATTGTGATGACAAGACGTTTATGGATCCCTATGCCATAGGCGTAGACGGACGGAACCAGTGGGGACAGATGCGGCATAAGAGCCAGCTGTCTGCGCTGCTTCCTTCAGAAACCGCTTTTGACTGGGGAAGCGACAGATTTCCGGAGACACCCTTTGAGGATTCCGTGATCTACGGTCTTCATGTTCGCGGTTTTACAAAGCATGTGACCAGTGGCGTAGAGAGGCAGAAACGCGGTACATTTGAAGGACTTGAGGAAAAGATCCCTTACTTAAAAGAGCTCGGCGTGACAGCGATCGAATGCATGCCTGTTTATGAGTTTGATGAGATCATTGTCAATCCTGCTTATGAAGCAACGCGCAAGGCAGGTCTTCTGGCGGCGGGGGCCGGTGAAGAATTCATCGGCGTCAAAGAACAGGAAGATGAGCCGGAAGCGCGGACGGATGAGGAAACCGTCTGTGTGCCGGATGATCCTTCCGGCCAGCATGTTATCAACGAAAATGATCTTGCCATTGAAGTGGGCAGGCTGATTTCGGATAAGGTAGATGGAGATGGAGCTTCGGATCAGGCAGATTCGGATTCCTATGATCAGGAACGAGGATCTGATGAGACCGGAAGAGCTGGCGAAGATCAGACAGATGGTATATCAGAGGATGACCGTGAGTCATCAGTAAAAGCAAATGAAAATATACAACAAACTGCAGCAGATAGTCCGGATGGTACGGATGATAACCGTGAAGACGGCGTGACTGAAAATGTGCAGTCTGCAGCAAATGAGAATGGCAGGGCAGCTGGAAAGCCTGTCCCGGTTCTTGCGGAAGATACCGGAAAAACAGTAAAGAAGGCAGTGAAAAAGAGTGCCTCTTCGAATGTGAACGGTTACGCGCTGACAGACGGAAACTGGGAATACAAGATCAACTACTGGGGATTCGCCGACAGGGGCAGTTATTATTTCGCGCCAAAAGCGTCCTACAGCGCTTATCATGACCCGGTGCGCTCTTTCAAACACCTGGTACGGGCACTGCATCAGGCGGGCATCGAGATCATCCTGCAGTTTTATTTTCCGCTGCGCTACGATCCCTGTTATATCCAGAGGGTTGTGCATTACTGGGTTATGAATTACCATGTGGACGGTTTCCATCTGGTTGGCATGAAGATCCCGCGGTCGCTTTTGGCACTGGATCCTTTGTTGTCCCGGACCAAGCTGATCATGGAAGAGCCGGGCGGAGAACGGATCTATGCGGAGAGAGGCATGCATCCCGAGTTCAGAAACCTGGCGTCTTACAGGGATGATTTTAGGTGCGATGCGCGCAAGTTCTTAAAAGGCGATGAAGATATGCTGCGTCCCATGGCTGAGCATATGCGAAAGAACGATGAGCTTCAGGCTGTGATCCACCATGTGGCGGATTACCGTGGATTTACGCTGATGGACCTGGTTTCCTTCGATCAGAAGCATAACGGTCCCAACGGTGAGAATAACCGGGACGGCAGTGAATATAATTACAGCTGGAACTGCGGCGTGGAAGGCAGTTCGAGAAAGAAGGGCATCCAGGCAATGCGCCTTTCCCAGCGGAAGAATATCTTAAGCTTTCTGTTTTTATCCCAGGCGGTGCCTTTCCTGCAGGCCGGGGATGAATTCGGGCATACGGCCAACGGCAATAACAATCCTTACTGCCAGGATAATGAGATCAATCATCTGTCCTGGAGACTGGATCAGCCGGGAAAGAAGCTGCTGGAATTTACCAAGGGCCTGATCGCATTCCGCAAGGCACACAAGATCACACATAGACGGTACCCCCTGCGGATCATGGATACCATTTCCTGCGGTTATCCGGATCTGTCCTATCATGGCGAAAATGCATGGCAGGCGCAGATGGAAAACTATAACCGGCATATGGGCATCATGCTCTGCGGACTTTACGAAAACCTGCCGGGCGGCGGCACCGATGATTTTGTCTACATGGCGATCAACATGCACTGGATCGCGCACAGTTTTGCACTTCCGTCGCTTCCGGGCGGATATGAATGGAAGATGGTCTGCGATACCAGGAGCGAAGATAAAGGCAGCGCCATGAGCGGTTTTGAGCTTTCCGGCATCCCCATTATGAAAGAGGAGACGGAAGACGGGAAAAACGCACCGATGCGGATCACTTTAAAGCCCAGAAGCGTCGTGCTTCTGGTCGGCAGGCAGATGGATACAAAGGATAAAAGAAAACGGAAAAATCCTGTCTGAGAGACGGCTGATACAGGATTGGAGGGCATATGATCAGGGCCTTGGAGCATTTTAAAACGATCACATATCACAGATATCTGGTGGCAAAGGGATGTTTTGCGGTGGGACTCTATTATCAGGGTCTGACCCATGATCTCTCAAAATACAGCCCTGCCGAATTTATCGTGGGTGCCATGTACTATCAGGGAAACCGCAGCCCCAACAACGCAGAGCGGGAGGACAGAGGATACTCATCGGCCTGGCTGCATCACAAGGGCAGGAACAAACACCACTATGAATACTGGATCGATTACAGCGTTCATGCCATCGATAAAGGCTTTACACCGGTGCCGATGCCAAGGCGCTATGTGGTGGAAATGTTCATGGACAGAGTGGCCGCCAGCAAGGTCTACAACGGCGATGCCTATAAAGACAGCGATCCGCTGACCTATTTTTCCAAGGGCAAAGGAAGCGGTCTTTTGCATCCGAAGACGGAAGCGCAGCTGGAACGCCTGCTGATGATGCTGGCAAGATACGGAGAGAAAAGGACCTTTGCCTACATCAAAAACCATGTGCTGAAAACGGCATCTCCGGCGCAGCGGATCCGGGCATTTTTGCTACGGCAGCGCATTTTGGCTGATTATGGGAAGCTGAAGAAGGAAGCGCAGAGAGAAGCGAAACGTAAGATGTGAATCGGATTCTGATGAGGGGCGTTGGAAGTATCGCAATAAACATAAGGACGTGAAAATATGGCAGCAAAGAAAAAATACGTAGCATATGTATCCACCTACACCATGGGAGACCAGCACGGCATTAAGATCTACGATGTTGATATGAAAAACGGCCGGTTTACGGAGAAGGACAGAGTAGAAATCTCCAATTCTTCCTATGTGACGATTTCCCATGATGAAGAGTTTTTGTATTCCATCACGGATTTCGGTGTAGAGTCCTACCGCATCGAAGAGGATGGAAGTTTGGAGTTTATGAATCATGCTTCCATCAACGGTATGCGCGGATGCTATCTGTCCACGGATTATGAAGAAAAATTCCTGTTCGTAGCCGGTTACCATGACGGAAAGATCACGGTACTTCGCCTTCTCGGAGACGGCAGCGTAGGCGAGATCACGGACGAGATCTACTTAAAGGGAATGGGAACCGTGACCGAGCGTAACTTTCGTCCGCATGCGAACTGCGTGAAGATGACCAGGGATAACCACTATCTGATGGCGGCGGATATCGGCATGGACCATGTGGATGTATACCGTCTGAATCATCAGACCGGAAAACTTAAGCTGGTGGACGTGCTCAGGAGTGAGATCAATTCCGCGCCGCGTCATATCAAGATGACAAAAGACGGAAAGTTTGTTTATATCGTTCATGAAATGAAGAATTATATCGATGTGTATTCCTATAAAGAAGAGGATGACAATCCGTATTTTACCAAGATCCAGCAGATCTCCACGCTGAACGATTATCATGCCGGCATGTCGGCGGCCAGCGCGCTGAACTTTTCTGCAGATGAAAAATACCTGATCAGTTCCAATGCCGGGGATAACAGCGCTGTGGGATATAAGATCGACCACAGGACAGGCATGCTTGAAAAACTGTTCTGCCTGCCGGTCAGCGGTGATTATCCAAAGGATGTGGCGCTGTTCCCGGATAATAAACATCTGGTCAGCTTAAACCATGAATCCGGCACCATGACCTTCTTTAATGCGGACATGGAAAAAGGGCTTATCGTCATGAACGGAAAAGAGATCAAGATCGAAAGCCCCAACTGTATCATTTTCCATGCGGTGGAAGAAGGTTGAGTTTTTGCTATTCAGCCAGCTTATCCCATAACGCATACAATTCTTCGAGAGCCTCCTCTGCGGAGGCTTTCTTTTTGGTCAGTTCCTGAAGGAGCGGAAGATTGGTTCCGTTCTTCGGATCGGACAGCTGCGTATCCAGATCGGCAGATTCTTCCTCTAACGCAGCGATCTTTGCCTCACATTCTTCGAGCTGCTGTTTCTGCTTTTTCAGCCGGGCCTGCTCGGCTTTTTGCTGTTGCCACAGATCTTTGGCAGAAGCTTTGTCGTCGGAAACATCAGACATGACCGGCGCTTCGGACGAAGCATAGGTGGTATGATCTGATATGACATTGCCGGCTGCCTGCGCCCCTTCCACAGTATCCCGTTTTTCCAGAAAGTAATCATAGTTACCTTCATAGGGATAAAAATGTCCGCCGGAAAGATGCAGCAATCTCGTTGCAGTCGTATTGACAAAATACCGGTCATGGCTGACATAAAGGAGCGTGCCGGGATAGTTCCGGATCGCGTTTTGCAGGATCTCACGGGAAGTGATATCCAAATGGTTTGTCGGCTCGTCGAGGATCAGAAAGTTAGCGCCGGATAACATCAGCTTCGCAAGGGAAAGACGGCCTTTTTCGCCACCGCTTAAGGAGGATACTTTTTTGTAAACATCATCACCGGTAAACAGAAAGGCAGCGAGCGTGTTGCGGATCTTCGTATTATCCAAAGAAGGGTAGGCATCAGAGATCTCTTCGAACAGGGTTTTGTCAGCGGACAGTTCCTGATGCTCCTGGTCATAGTAGCCAACCTGAACCTTTACGCCGAAATCGATCTTGCCGCCGTCAGCATCTTCAAGTCCGGTAAGGATCTTCAGCAAAGTGGTCTTGCCGGTCCCGTTGTCGCCGATGATGGCGATATGCTCGCCGCGGCGGATGAACAGATCCGTATGATCAAATAAATGCAGGTCACCGAAACTCTTGGAAAGACCGGTGGCTGAGAGTACATCTTTTCCGCTTTCGATATCCGGCTCAAGAGACAGCTTCATCCTGTCGTTTAAGTCTTCCGGTTTTTCGATCCGTTCGATGCGGTCCAGCTTCTTTTCACGGCTTTCCGCCCGTTTGATGGATTTTTCCCTGTTAAAGGATTTGAGTTTTTCGATGACTTTTTCTTCGTGGGCGATCTCAGCCTGTTGTTTATAGAAAGCTGAGAGCCTTGCTTTCAGGCGCTCGGCTGACTTTTTGGCATAATCCGAATAATTGCCCTGATAAGTGACGAGTTTTCTCTCTTCAATGGAAATGACTTTGTCAGCCACCATATCGAGAAAATACCGGTCATGGGATACGATCAGAACGCAGCCCTTATAGTTTTTCAAAAAGGTTTCGAGCCATTCCGTCGCAGCAATGTCCAGATGGTTGGTGGGCTCATCCAATATGATCAGATCCGGGCTCTGGAATAAAAGTCCTGCCAGGTGAGCGCGGGTTTTCTGTCCGCCGGAGAGTGTGTTCATAGGGCGGTAGAATTCTTCTTCGGAAAAACCGAGGCCCCCCAGTGTGCCCTCTAAACGGCTGCGGTATTCATAGCCTCCTTTTTGTTCAAAGGCATCGTGCAGCTGTGTATATTTATGAATGGTCTCTTCTAAAAGGGGATCATCTGCCGCCTTTTCCAACTGCAGCTTTTGCATGGTCTTTTCAAGCTGCGAAAGTTCACACTCCATGCCGGTCAGCTCCGGCTGATAGGAGAGCATCATTTCATAAATGGTCTCATCGTCACCGGCATCGTTTTCCTGAGCCAGATAGCCGACGGTTATCCCTTTGGGCATGATAACAGAGCCCTCATCGGAAGGCTCTAAATCAACCAGCATTTTCAGAAGCGTACTTTTCCCTGCGCCGTTCATCCCGACAAGAGCAGCCTTGTCGTGTTCGTTCAACAGAAAAGAAGCCCCGTCAAACAGGGTCTGCTGCGGATATGTTTTTTTGATGTTCTGACATGATAAGATCATTGTGTTATCCTGCTTACCGATAATATACGGATCTGCTACAAGTCCTTGCCGATCCGTTTGAAGATTCCTGAGCAAATATAGTATCCGATTCTGTCAGGAAAGCATATTTACTACGTGAGTGATGATAACAAAGCGTGTGGGCACTGTCAAGGTTTGAAAAAAACAAACCTGTATCGTAAATTATTCAAATTTTTTCGGTGTTGGATTCATATTTCTTCGGGCGAAAAAAGTTTCGCTGCATATTATGATGTGTTAGTCGGTTGTTTTCTGCCGAGGCGATGAATGTTCTGCAAGAGCATCTGCCAAAGAAGGGAAACGGCAAAGAACCACTAACCAATTAAAAAGCAGTGTTTGGTCGGTATGGAAATACGGAGTCAAATGCTGCTGAACAATTAAGAAAGGGGAAAAAGATGAGGAAAAAGTGGAAACAATTAGTTGTGGCCGGTCTTGCGGTATCCATGGTCGTTCCATTTATAGCGGGAGCGGGAATGAATGCAAAAGCCGGAAGGGTGGTACAGGAGGAGGTTAGCGCCGAGCAGGATCCTATTTATGATTATACTGCAAACAAGGTGTATGAGTTTAACTTCAAACAGCTTGAGATGGCACAAGCGTGGGATACGCAGATATCTGTCGATAAAGATACCGGAAAAGCGACGCTGACCTACTCAAAAGCGTATGATCAGATATTCTTTAACCTTCCGGAAGGAATTGATCCGGCCAGAGTTACGAAAGTGGAGCTGACAGGAAGCAATTTATCGAATATTTGTCTGAAGCTTCAAAAGGGTGTAGGCGGAGCTGAAGTAACGGATTATTCCAATGCATATTCAATACCGGCAGGCTCTGACTATACGGTTATTGATATTATGTACAAGGGACAAACGGTGACACCGGTTGTTGTAGATTCCGTGAAGATCACTCTGGCAACTGCGCCTGCGAAGAAACAGGAAATCGTTGTTACCAAGAAACTCAGTGATCTGGAAATTGCAGCTAACGATGAAGATGCAGAGATGAAAAACGGTACGGTGACGTTTAACAAAGCATACCAGAGTATCTATTTTAAAATCCCCGTGAATGATTCGGACGATCCGCTTGCAAGAATCGATGTAAAAGGTGATGCGAAAGGCCTGTCCTACAAGGTAATGAACGAAGATCATTACACGAATAACAGGAATAATGATTCTGCCGGTGGTCTGACTGTAACCTATGGCAATGCATCGGGTTCTTTTGAAGTAACGGTTACGGATCCGGTGGTCTTTGTTGTGATGAGTGGCGGGGGCGAACCTTATGGATCATTCTCATTGGACAGCGAGATAGACTTTGTCTATAAAAAATCCATTCCGGTTCAGATGGACATTCCGAACCTGAAAGATACGGTTGTATCTGCAAATGGTCTTGGTGAAGATGCTTATGTAGCAACCTGTATCGGATCCGGTACGATCAACGATCCGAAGGCTGTTCAGCTTGTGAAAAAGCATTTTAATGCCGTAACACTGGAAAATGAATTGAAACCCGAGTCTTTGTTTACGAATATCAGCGGCGAAGATGCAACCGCAGAATTCAAGGGCGAAAAGGTTCCGGCACAGCTGAATTTCTCATCTCCGGATGCTATTTTGGACAAGATCCTGGAGTGGAATAAAGAGGACGATGTTAATATCAAGGTGAGAGGCCATGTGCTTACTTGGCATTCCCAGACACCCGATTGGTTTTTCAAGGAAAA
>JAEEGL010895950.1_pt1 | contig 12026 bp, 8 predicted proteins | sample 9134231 | NCBI WGS metagenome assembly JAEEGL01 (sample SAMN16246548, study PRJNA631951) | gut metagenome | biome: gut microbiome; feature: rumen; material: fiber-attached | host: Bos | place: Iran: Karaj | collected 2018-10
AGCCTGATGGAGCATTTATTCAAGGTCATACTTTTCATTGAGCATGTCCTGGATTTGAGGCACCAGATTTTCGATGTCTCCTGCTCCAAGTGATACGAGCACGTTGAAATCCCCTTTCGATAGCAGCTCAACCACATCCTGCTTATGTACGAGGAATTTCTCCATCCCCGGTCTGAGGTTGTCGTAGATAAGTTTTGACGTCACTCCAGGTATAGGTTCCTCTCTTGCAGGATATATGTCGCAGAGATATACGGTGTCGAGCAAGGATAGGCTGTCAGCAAACTCGCGGTAGAAGTCATGTGTACGAGAATAGAGATGCGGTTGGAAAACTGCCGCGATTTTCTTGTCGGCATAAAGTTCCCTGATGGACTTGACGCTCTGCTCTATCTCGTTAGGATGGTGGGCATAATCGCTGAGAAATACAATCTTGTCGTTCTTTATTTTAAAGTCGAACCGTCGGTCCACTCCAGCGTAAGTCCTCATCGCCTCACGGATTTCCTCCGGTGTGACCCCGTTGAGCTGTGCAATAGCCATGGCTGCAATGCCGTTGTCGATATTGATGCTTACAGGTACGCCAAGCTGAATGTCATTGATATTTTCAATCGGCGATACAAAATCGAAAATTATTTCTCCGTTTCCGATACGTATATTCTCAGCATGGAAGTCACCTTTCTCGCGTGCATACTCATAGATTTTAACTCCCGACTTGACATCCGGCTTCATCTCCAGGTCTGTGTGGATAAGCAATACACCGTCAGGTCTGATGAGAGAAGAGTAGATGCTGAAGCTTTCGAGGTATGCCTCTTTGGTGCCGTAGATATCAAGGTGGTCAGGGTCGGTTGCCGTGATGACCGTCATATAGGGTTTGAGCCAATGGAAAGAGCGGTCGAACTCGTCCGCCTCAATCACAACGAAATCGCTGTTTTCTGAGAGGATGTAGTTCGTTCCGTAGTTTTTGGAGATACCTCCAAGAAACGCGTTGCATCCCACATGCGATTGATGAAGGATATGAGCAAGCATGGTGGAGGTAGTAGTCTTTCCGTGAGTTCCCGCCACGCAAAGTCCCCTCATCTGCCCAGTAAGGAAGCCAAGCACCTGTGCCCGTTTCTGCACATCGAATCCGTTCTCTCTGAAGAACGAGAGCTCTGAATGGTCATCCGGCACAGCCGGTGTATAAACCACGAGTGTTGACTCCTTGTCCTTGAAACAAGGTGCCACGAGTTCAAGGTTGTCCTCATAGTGGATATCAGCCCCTTCCTCTATGAGAGTCTGAGTGAGTGCAGAAGGTGTCTTGTCGTATCCACCCACATTATATCCTTTATGAAGGAAATAGCGTATAAGAGCGCTCATACCGATGCCTCCGGCTCCTACAAAATATACTGATTTTACCATTATCGACAATTACGATTTAATTTTACGATTTACAGTTTAAGTGGTCGGTTGCTGTTTGATTAATTCAAGCCTGACCATTGGCAATTTTCCAAACCTCTTGAGCGATGACCTTGGCCGAGTCGTGGAATGCCATTTTTCCGGCGTTTTCAGCAAACGATTTCAGCTTTTGCTGATCGTTAACGGCCTCAAGCGCAACAGGAATCAGTTTGTCTCTCGCCTCCACATCCCTGACCAGAATAGCCGCGCCCTTGTCGGACAGTGCCAAAGCATTCTTTGTCTGGTGATCCTCTGCCACATTGGGTGATGGAACGAGGATGCTCGGCTTCTCGAGCAGACAAATCTCAGAAATGGAGCTGGCCCCGGCACGTGAAATAACGAGATCAGCCGCAGCATAAGCACTGCCCATGTCCTTGACGAATTCTGTTGCCGTGAGGTTTTCCGGTTTGTCAATCTTCGCCAGCGCTTCCTTGATTTCAGCGCTGTAGAACTTTCCATGCTGCCAAAGAATCTGGACATCTTTTGCATTTCTAATATCCTCAACATGCTGTAGAATGCTCTCGTTAAGGGTTCTTGCCCCGAGGCTTCCCCCGATAACAAGGATGGTCTTCTTCGCAGGGTCGAGTCCCATGGCCTTCTTTGCATCCTCCTTGGATATCTGCAGCTGTGTGAGGTTCTGTCTGACAGGATTTCCCGTCATGAGTATTTTTTCCTTCGGGAAGAAACGTTCCATGCCCTCGTATGCCACACAAATACGTTTTGCCTTCTTTGCAAGCAGCTTGTTTGTGACGCCAGCATAAGAGTTCTGTTCCTGAATGAGTGTGGGAATCCCCATCTTGGCAGCCTGGTTGAGCAGCGGACCGCTGGCATATCCCCCAACGCCGACAGCCACATCGGGCTGGAATTCACGGATGATTTTCTTAGCCATACGCTGGCTTTTCCATATCTTGAAGAGCACGGAAATATTCTTGAACGGATTCTTACGGTTGAATCCCTGAATGGGCAGTCCGATGATTTTGTATCCCGCATCCGGCACCCTCTGCATCTCCATCCTTCCTTCAGCTCCGACAAAGAGAATCTCAGCATCAGGATGCAGCTCCTTGATGGCGTTGGCGATGGAAATGGCCGGGAAAATATGTCCTCCCGTTCCGCCTCCGCTGACGATTACTTTCAAATTTTTCCCTTTCATAAGATTATTTTTTTCTTTAATTACATATCACTGTTCCACAATTAGTTACAAAGATTTACTCACAATCACGGCCAAAGTGGACCAAATAACATGCAAAGTTACGAAAAAAGGACGAGAAATCCGTTTTCAGAAAGACAATTTACTTAAAAAATTGCTACATTTCGTTCTATGCTTTACACCATTCCAACGGAACTGTAAATCTCGTTCGTTTCAATGACAGTAGGGCGCTTGATTTGCTTTGTGACCGTTTTTTTCTCTGCGTTGGCCTTAGACGCATACCGGCTGATGCTGAGAATCATTCCGAAGTTCGCGCTCATAATCATGATGGAAGTTCCTCCATGACTGATAAGCGGAAGAGTCTGTCCAGTGACCGGCATGAGCCCTACCGCGACGGACATGTTGACGAGGGCCTGGATGACCATCATCAGTCCGAGGCCTATGACAAGGAATGCCGGGAAGAACCGGTCGCATTTCTGTGCCACCCTTCCCACGCGGATGATGAGCATGACGAACAACAAGAGCACGAAAACAGCCCCGGTGATTCCCATCTCCTCGATGATGATGGAATAGATGAAGTCAGACTCAGCGTGTGGCAAAAAGTCGCGGGACACAGAATTTCCAACTCCCACACCCGTGATGCCCGATGAAGCGATAGCCACCTTCGACATATCCTCCTGCCATGTCTTGTCCTTATACTCCTGACTGCCCTTATCCACATCGATGATACCCATGGCCGTCTGAATACGGTTTTTCCATGTCAGCGCTCTCTTAAACTTTCCGAGAGTCTCATCCGGTGTGACCATGAGGACAGTGATGAACACCGCTCCTACTATAGCCATTGCAGCTACAAGCTTGTAGAGAAGCTTTTTAGGAACGTTTCCTATAATCATCATGATGAAGATGACAAGGAAAAGCATCATGGCAGTAGAAAAGTTCTCAGGCACGATGAGTCCACAAATCAGCAATGAGAGCCACAAAATTATCCGGAATGCCTTAGAATAACTGCCCTTAGTAGCCATGATGACCGTCTTCATTCCCTTCTTTGTCTGGACTTTCTCTTCTTTCTGTAACTTAGAAAGAATCACCGCCGTAGCGAGAATGAGCATCGTCTTGGCGAGTTCCGATGGCTGGAAGTTAATGCCAAAAAGCGACACCCACCGGTGCGCGCTATGTGACTCATTGATGTCGCTCTTGAGGAAGAACGCATAAATGAGCAATATCGTCACAAGGGGAATTCCGATGAGTGGCACGACCTTGAAATACTTACACGGAATCTTGCTGACAAGCACCGTGATAAAGAACCCAATGACGAGGTATCCGACGTGCGTCATCAGCGGCACCCAATGTCTACCGGTTTCGAACGACAGTCTGCTCGACGCGCTGTACATGGTGACGATGGATATCATGCAGAGCAAAAAATAGATCATCCACAATCCGAGATCGCCCTTGATGATATTCAGTTTGAAAAAATCCCTAATCTTCTTTCCCATAACTCAAATCTTTATAAGTATCTTTATTGTATGTTTATAAGTTCTTCACACACTGCTTGAATTGCTCACCACGGTCCTCCATATTCTTGAAGAGGTCGAAACTGGCACAGCATGGGCTGAGGAGGACACAGTCCCCGTCCTTAGCCATGGCAAAGCACTGGTCCACGCAATCCTTCATGGAGCGCACGTCCGCCGTAGGAATCCCGAACTGGTCGAAGGCCTCATGGAGTTTCTTATTGTCGACTCCAAGGAACACCAGTCCGACACACTTCTCCTTCACGAGATCGTAGAGCTCTGAGTAGTCGTTGCCCTTGTCGACTCCTCCTAAGATGAGCACAGTGGGTTTCCTCATGCTCTCAAGCGCATACCAGCAGGCATTCACGTTCGTAGCCTTGGAGTCGTTGACAAACTCAACCCCTCTGACTTTCCCTGCTTTTTCAAGCCTATGCTCCACCCCGGCGAAACTGCTGAGTCCCTTACGGATATACTCATTGCTGACTCCGGCGATATTGGCAGTGATACCGGCTGCAAGAGAATTGTAGAGGTTATGTTTTCCCCTGAGTGCCAGTTCCTCGAGCTCCATGTTGAATGGAGTGGGCTTCTCGATAACATATTCCTGCTCCTCTGCGTATGCGATGGCGTCTCCTTCGTGGAACTCGGAGAAGGGGAAGAGCTGCGCCTTGATGTCGTACTTCTCAAGCTCCCGTTTGATGATGGGGTCGTCGTTCCAGAATACGAACGCATCGTTCTCCGTAAGATTCTGCGTAATGCGCATCTTTGAGTCGACATAGTTCTGCATCTTGAACTCATAACGGTCGAGGTGGTCCGGTGTGATATTCATAAGGATGGCGATATCAGCCTTGAAGTCGTACATGTTGTCGAGTTGGAAACTGGAAAGCTCGATGACATAATAGTCGAAATTACATTCCGCCACTTGCAGAGCGAGACTGTTTCCTATATTACCAGCCAGTCCGACGTTATATCCTGCCTCCTTAAGAATATAATAGATAAGGGAGGTGGTTGTGGTTTTTCCATTGGAACCGGTGATGCATATCATTTTCGCATCAGTATAACGCCCGGCAAACTCGATTTCAGAAATGATATGAATGTTCTTCTCACGAATCTTCTTAATCATTGGTGCGTTCTCGGGAATGCCCGGACTCTTGATCACCTCGTCGGCATTGAGGATTTTCTCCTCAGAATGTTGCTTTTCCTCCCACTCGATACCATACTTGTCGAGTTGCTGTTTGTATTTGTCTTTGATTTCAGACAGGTCGGAAACGAAAACATCAAACCCTTGTTTCTTTGCGAGAACGGCAGCTCCTGCTCCGCTCTCCGCCGCACCTAATATAACGATTCGAGAAGCCATTGTTTTTTACGATTTACTGATTTACGTTTTTTCCTAACCTGCCGGCGTGGAAGCGGGTTCACTGCCCGCTTCCGCCAGTCAGGAAGGCTGAATGAATGTTATTGAATTGAATGAATGTTAATCCGTCTGACGAGAGACGGTTTTGCCCGAAGGCTGAATGAATGTTATTCTTTTATCTGATTTTCAATGTGATGATGGTAATGGCAGCGAGGAGAATGGTGATAATCCAGAATCGGATTGTAATCATGTTCTCGTGCAGTGCCGTACCTGGTCGTTTGATGATGTACTTGGCATCCGGAATGAGCTCGCTCTGTCTGACACGGAAATGGTCATGAATTGGTGTGCGCTTGAACACCCTGAATTTCTTTCCAATCTTGTTTCCCTTCTTAGCGTAAGCCACCTGGAGGATAACCGACACACTCTCAACAAGGAATATACCGCAGAGAATAGGCAGTAGCAACTCCTTATGAATGATGACCGCCGTAACAGCTATGACACCTCCGATAGCCAACGACCCGGTATCGCCCATGAACACCTTGGCCGGGAATGCGTTGAACCAGAGGAAACCAATGAGCGCTCCGACAAAAGCACAGAGGAACACCACGATTTCCTCGGAACCTGGTATAAACATGACGTTGAAATAATTGGCAAACTGTATGTGTCCGGAGACATAAGCCAGTATGCCGAGTGCCGTTCCAATGATGGCAGAGTTTCCCGCGCACATACCGTCCATTCCGTCATTGAGGTTAGCTCCGTTGCTTACCGCGGTGATGACGAAGGTTGTAACGAGGATGAAGAGCAACCAACCGCACGCACGCGCCGTCTTACCATTGGCAATCCAAGAGAAGGCATTGAGGTAGTCAAGGTTGTTGTTCTTCATGAACGGAACCGTTGTGATGGTAGACTTTACCGGCTGGTCTGTTTTGTAAACCACCTTCTCACCAACCGTTTCCTTGGAGACAGTTTCATGCAATACCGCCTGCGGACTGAGGTAGAGCACCACTCCTACGAGCGTTCCCAGAGTGAACTGTCCAAGGAGTTTATACCTCGGTTTGAGTCCGTCCTTATTGCCCTTAAGTTTTTTCCAGTCGTCATAGAACCCAATCAAACCGAACCAGATAAGAGTAACAAGCAGCAGAATGATATATACGTTGGACAGTTTTCCCAACAATAGCACGGGGACAAGCATAGATGCGATGATGACCACACCACCCATAGAGGGAACGCCCTTCTTCTTCACTCCATAAGGGTCGATTTCCTCATCCCTGGCCTTTTCAATATGACGTTTACGCTTCATATAGGTGATGAACTTCTTGCTGAGCCAGAAAGACAGCACAAGTGAAATCATCAGTGCCAGCAGCGAACGGAATGAGACGTAGGTGAAAAGCCCGGAACCTGGCAGTCCCCATTCCTTAAAAAAATGTGAGAGATGGTAGAACATATAATATAGTCTTTATAATTTAGATATTATCTTCTCCATATTATGGCGAAGCACCCAACGGGTAATGATATTTATTAACAGATTACATTCAAAGGGATGGGATTATCCTTGTGTCAGAAGCACTTGCGGACCTCCTCCTTGTCGTCGAAGTGATGTTTCACACCTTTGACATCCTGATAGTCCTCGTGTCCCTTTCCAGCAATGAGTATGACATCTCCTTTCTGCGCGATGGAGCACGCCGTCTTGATGGCTTCCCTTCTGTCGACGATGGAGATGACTTTCTTGAGCTGTTCCTCATCAAGTCCTGCAAGCATATCGTTGATGATGTCCTGAGGTTCCTCGAATCGTGGGTTGTCGCTGGTGATAATCACCTTGTCGCTTTGGCGTACCGCCTCCTGTGCCATGATCGGACGCTTGCCCTTGTCACGATTGCCGCCGGCTCCACAAACGGTGATGACCTTTCCCTTCCCTTCGAGCACTCCATGAATGGCATTGAGCACATTCTCAAGCGCATCGGGCGTGTGTGCGTAGTCCACAATAGCGGTGTATCCATCCGGAGAGGTTAGCGCCTCGAAACGTCCGTTAACCGGTTTCATCTTGCTCAAGGCCACAAGCACCTCCTGGGAATCCTGTCCGAGCATGACCGCAGCCGCATATACTGCAAGCAGATTGCTTACATTGAACTTACCGATAAACTGCACACCCACCTCCTGTCCGTTGATATCAAGGTACATACCTTCGAAATGGCATTCAATAATCTTAGCCATGAAGTCCGCCATACGTCCTACCGAATAGGTCTTGACAGTAGCCTTGGTGTTCTGCACCATGACCATACCGTTTTTATCGTCAACGTTGGTGACGGCAAAAGCATCCGCACCGAGACGGTCGAAGAATGCTTTCTTCGCATCCCGGTAGTTTTCGAATGTCTTATGATAGTCGAGATGGTCGCGCGTGAGGTTGGTGAAGATTCCTCCTTTGAACCTCAGTCCACCTATTCGGTTCTGAGCCACGGCATGGGAACTGACCTCCATGAAGGCGAAGGAACATCCCGCTTCCACCATCTGTGCAAGTAACTGATTGAGAGTGATAGGATCCGGAGTGGTGTGTTCAGTGGGAATAGCCTCCCCGTCAATGTAGTTGCATACGGTAGAGAGGAGTCCGCACTTATATCCGAGACTACGGAAGATATTATAGAGCACGGTGGCGATAGTGGTCTTTCCGTTGGTGCCGGTCACCCCGACAAGCGTAATTTTAGAGGTAGGGTCGTCGTAGAAGTTGGTTGCCATCTGTCCGACAATCTGCTCAGTGTTGTCAACTCTGACAAAGGTGACTCCTTCTTCGATTTGCTCCGGGAGGGTCTGGCAGACAACAGCAGACGCACCACTTTCGATGGCCTTAGGAATGAAGTTGTGTCCGTCAGCCGCCGTACCTTTCACTGCGAAGAAAAGTGTACCCTTCACCACTTTCCGTGAGTCGAGTTGAAGCGCAAGGATGTCGACATCGGGATTGCCGACAATATCCCTTACCTCCACATTCTTTATGATATCACTTAGTTTCATTATGATTTTTACTATTTAAGAGTTGACGATTTATTTGGTATTATATACTTTCTATAATAGGGATTTATCCGAGCTTGATTTTAACAGTCATTCCCTTCTTGACGTCGGTCCCCGGCTTGACACTCTGCTCCACCACTTTTCCGCATCCCCTTAAGGTGGCTTTCATTCCCCTGAGTACGAGTGCGTATAGTGCGTCGCGTGCGCCCATGCCGGTAAGGTCTGGCACCTTCGACCAATTCTCGTCATTACCCTGGATGACAAGTGTGTTGTTGTTGACAGAGGCCTTTCCCCATAAAGAAGTGCCATCTGACTCTATCCTCGGCGTGAGCCCAAGTGCGCTGAGCACATTCTTCGCAGCCGCCATGTTGCCGTTCTTTACGATTGGGACAACCGAATTGGTGGTATCACATGCCAACCTGATATTGGTGGTGACATGCTTGGAATAGACCTGCTCGGCGATTTTGAGGAAAACAGGTCCGGCCGTAGCTCCACCCGAAACAGGGTTTTGCGCCGTCTTGATGGAAACAAGACAGGTGTATTGCGGGTTATCCGAAGGATAGTATCCACAGAAAGAGACATAATGTCTGGGGTTGGAAGAGTGGTATCCGCCTTTCTCATCCGCCACCTGTGCCGTACCGGTCTTACCAGAGATATAGAAGTACTTGCTTTTAGCTCTTTTGCCCGTACCCCCTTGTCCGTTGACCACTTCCTTGAGGATTTCCTGAATGGCATGCACGGTGGTGTCCTTACAGATATGCTCGTTGATGACCCCTACCGGGAATTCCTCAACAACTTCTCCGTTCTTGGCGAGTCCCCTGACGAGCCTTGGCCGAACCATCCTTCCGTTGTTGGCTATGGCATTATAGAAAGTGCAGATTGATATAGGCGGCAACTGAGAGTTGTACCCAATGGCCATCCATGGCAGTGACACTTTTGACCAGTATTTCTTATTCTCTTCCGGTCCGAGTATGAGCGGGTTGACAGTGCCCGGAATTTCGAACCCGATAGGACTGCCGATTCCGATACGTCTGAGTCCGTTGACAAAGCGCTGCGGGTCATTCTTATAGTGGCTGTCGATAAGCCTGCTTACCCCGATATTTGATGAGTACTTCACAGCAGACTTGACGTCAATCCGTCCGTGTCCGCCACCGCTGTCCCTCATTTTTCTTCCATACATCTCGACTTCGCCGCCTCCGGTGTCTACCATGTCGTTCATGGTGATTTCCCCGTCGTCGAGCGCCACCATAATAGACGCAGTCTTAAATGTGGAACCCGGTTCCATCATCGCGCTCACCGCATTGTTGAGGTTGTCGATATACGACCCGTCATTCGCCCGGTTGAGATTGACCATGGCCTTGATGTCTCCGGTCTTGACGTCCATGAGGATGCACACACCAAACTCAGCGTTGACTTCCTGCAGTTTCTCCCTGAGTGCCTTTTCACAGATGTCCTGCATAGTAACGTCAAGCGTTGTGAGCACATCGTATCCGTCGACTTGCGGCTCGAGCATAATGTCGACCACATTGCTCTTTGAGCGCAGGATTTTTCTGGCCTTAAGTCCCGGTTTTCCACGAAGGAGAGAGTCGTATCTGAGCTCAATTCCCGCCTTTGCCACATCCTTCGCCTTCTCCATGTCTCCCACGTCAACCCTTACGAGGTCGCCGAGTGTACGGCTGGCAAGGTTTCCGAACGGTTTTTCCCTGTAGTTCACGACCCTTAGTTTGAGTCCGCTGGCATATTTCCCGGGTTTGTCGAAAATAGGAAGTTCCCTTAGTTGCTGATACTCCTTATAGTCGAACAGATGTCCTTTGAACAGGTTGCAGTGTCTGGAGTTCTTATTAAGGCTGGTAAGCAGATTTTTCTTCACCGAGTCAGCATTCTCACATTCAGGACACAGCTTGGCGACAGCCCTGCTGATAGAATCGACGTAGGGTTCGAACTCCTTTTTCCTCTCCTCTATGTATTTGATTCTTTCGAGTGAGTCCTTGATATATTTATCCAGGTCTTTCTCTTTATCTGTTTTCCTGAGAACCGGCATATTAGGATAGAGGTCGCAGGCAATCATGAGTTTCGGTATAGACGTGGACAAGTATCCTCCGTCAGCCGAAAGGATATTACCCCTAATCGGCTCCGCCTCCTCGATTTTTCCATCGACATGCTGCTTCTTGTATTCCATCCACTCATCCTTATCAACGGTCATAACCTTGACCATCTGATAGATAACGGCAATGCACACGATGATGATGACTCCCACGATATATGGGAATTTTCCGGTAATGTATTTCTTGTCAAACTTCATCATAATCTTAAATGCTTCTAATAAAAATCTGTTCCTCTAATGCTTTTTACTCTTCACGAATTAAATCTTGTTTACCTGTCATCGGTTCATCAGTTTCTGTTTATTTCTATTATAGGTTTATTCTTTTTGTTTTGGGAGTGCGAATGGTGGAAGGTTATTGTTGAGCATGGTTGTGTCTCCAGCCGCATAGAGCTTTTTTTCCACAGATGACTGCCTTTGCTTGTTAAGCAGCTTGCTGGCCTGTGAGAGCACCTTGCTGTTCTTGCGTTCATACTCTATGTTTAGGCTGTCGATTTTAATGATGTCTTGCAAGCTTCCATAGCGGTTTCCCGTATATAGCAGCAACAGAACGACACAGAAGACGATAAACAGAACCTGATTGAGAAAGAACTTCGACATGAGAATGTCTCCTCCCATAATCTTACGGAAAGAGATTTTATCATCGTCCTCTTCTCCCTCGTCCTCAGCATAGCGCTTGATGGCCTCAATGCTTTCTTTCCGCTGCTCTTCCTTCTTCTGTTCCTCCGTGCTCTCGACGATGGTTTCCTCTTCACCGCCGCCAATTTCCACAAAGTCATCGTTTATGTTGTCTTTATCACTCATTATTATATTATATAGTGTGTGGTTTAAAATCAAATTTTGAGTTATAGTATGATTAATCCCGGCCAGTGGGCTCACTTACGCGCTCCGCCACCCTGAGTTTAGCACTTCTTGACCGCGGATTTCGCTCCATCTCCAGCTCGTCGGGCGTGACGACCTTCCTGTTGACAGGAATGAATGGTGAAATGACGTTTCCGTAGAAGTCCTTCTGTTCCTCTCCCTGGCAGTTACCGGTCCTCATCATGTTCTTGACGATACGGTCCTCCAGAGAGTGATATGTGATGACGACGAGCCTTCCTCCCGGTCTGAGCATTTCAGTTGACGCCTTGAGCATCTCCTTAAGCGCCTCCATCTCCTGGTTGACCTCGATACGAAGTGCCTGAAAAGCCTTAGCCATGTCCTTCTTTGCCCTTTGCTGCTTACAGAACGGCTCAAGCAGCGCTATGAGGTCTCCCACGTTTTCGAATTTTTCGTTCTTCCTTCTCCTGATGACCGCCTCCGCCACTTTTCTGCTGTTCTTCATCTCTCCATAGAGGAAAAAGATGTCGGCCAGCCGTTTCTCGTCGTAGGTGTTGAGGATGTCTGCCGCAGTGATTTTTGCGTCTTGATTCATCCTCATATCGAGCGGTGCCTCGAAGCGAAAGGAGAATCCCCTTGTCTGACTGTCGAAATGATGTGACGACACTCCGA
>JAEEGL012208378.1_pt1 | contig 12026 bp, 9 predicted proteins | sample 9134231 | NCBI WGS metagenome assembly JAEEGL01 (sample SAMN16246548, study PRJNA631951) | gut metagenome | biome: gut microbiome; feature: rumen; material: fiber-attached | host: Bos | place: Iran: Karaj | collected 2018-10
GAGTGTAGCTCATTTTCGATTTGCTCATCAGTCAGCACACCACCATCAATATCTTTTATAAGATTGTCAATCGCATCAACGCCTTTCGCAAGCATCATAGACATATCATGCGAGGCGGTTTCAACGGACAAACCGACTGCGGCAAGGTCTTCTGTATTATCAAGCCTATTTTGGTAAAAAGACTTTTCAATCTGGTAAGACTTATATAAATCGTTGTAAGCCGCCAAGGCTTTTGTATTTCCAGAGATACTATCTTTTAATTGTGTGAAATGATTGTCGACAATCTTCAGCTTGTTGATTTCTTGTTCCTTTTGCTGCTTAACCTTTTCTTGATATTGTCTATATGCATGTTGGCGGATGAATAATAGAAACGAATGAAGCAACACAATAAAATCTTTCGTGGCGTTTCCTTCTTCTATCAATCCTTCGCGATTGGTTTTGTCTTTTAATCTCGGATTATCTTGTTTGGAAATATCAACAAACCCCACTACTTGATCATTGCTTAGATAGTCGCCAGCACGTCCAACACCTCTTTTTTTGTCAATCTCAAGCCAATCGTTGTCAGGATCACCATATGGGGCAACCCGAATATGGTCTCTGTACAAATAAATTCTGTGTTCTTTTATTATTTCTTTTTCTTTTTTATCTAAATAGAATGTGCCATTTTCTTTATCAGCCGCAAAATCAAAAACGAAGAAATTAAACTTAAAATCTCCACATGTTGTACTTCTGATTTCAGTTTCATCAAATAGGTTTTTCTCGGCAAAACGTTCTTTAAAAACGGCCAACCCTGATATTTGGCTGTTTTTGAGCGACAAAGCATAGGGAACGTTATTGAGCTTGTAAGTAAAACAACCTTCTTTTTCTGAATATAAACCATTCGTTATTTTAAGAACTGCAGAATTTTCTAATAACGTCGTCAATTCTTTGATGGTCTCATCAGAATACAGCAGTCTGTTGCCGTTGCATTCAAATCCAATCTCAAAAAGATCTTCTTTTTTCTTTTCGGAGAATAATTTTTCAAAGATGGATTCAAGTTTTTGCGATTCAGCATTTACTTTCTTAATCTTATCATAAGACCACTCTCCTTTAAGATTGGAAATCTCAATAATAGTTCCATGGTCGTTTCTTTTCTCAAACACTGTATTATTGACAATCACCTTCCTATTCACTAAGGAAATTGGCGCTTGTTCTGAAACGGGAATGTTAATATCATCAATAAACAACTGTTTGTCTTCGCCATTTTCAGTTAAAAAATCATCATCGTACTGAGATAGATTATAGTCTATGACGTATTCGATGTTTTCATCTTCGGGTCTTGTTGTGATTTTTATATCTCTACCCAATTTCAAGATGGCAAATCGACCTATACCTTTTTCTCCTTGAATAATACGATGTTTCTTTGAAGTAGTCTTTATTTCTTCATTTTCTCGCGTTTTTTTATTTGGCGTGGCTGGATTCATCCAACTATTTTCAATGATTTCCAGAGTCATACCACAGCCATTATCTTCAATAATAATCTTTGAATCCTTGGTCTTGATAATTTCTTTTTTCTTCTCATCATAGGTGAAGTTTATAAAACTAACCTTGACCCAATCGGCATCGGCGTCATAAGAGTTTTTGATTAGTTCTGCTAACGCAATTTGCTCATTCTTAATGAGTTGTTCTCCGAGCATTGTTAGCAATCGGGCATAGGGCCTTATTTTAAATGTCTTGTCCATAACCAATTCATTTCTTCATAATAATGATGTATTCATTTGGATACACCTTCTTACAATTCGGGTTGTCCTGTTTTGTGAACCGTCCTGTATTTTTGTCTCGAAGTGTAGGCATCAATTTGTGCGGGATACTCCGCTTAATCACCTCGACTTTTCGTAATCCAGTATTTTGAAGAAACTCGTAGAAAACTTCCGCAGACTTTATATGTACCTCCTTTATCTTTGTATTGCCAATAACAATGCAGGCATAGCCATTGGGGGCAAGCACCCTAGACATCTCTCTGGCAACTTCTTGCATGTCATTAAAGTATTGTGCCACATCACGAGCAATATGATTGCTCTTTTCAGATAAAGCATCGACAATCTTTTGTGCTTGTTTGCTACCAGAAACAGTCAGCGACTCGTTGCCAGAAAAAGAAGAACCTATGAATTTTTTGCGGAACTCATGGATGTCAGATATATATTCCATCCAATAGGCTGTAAGCTGATGGATGTCTGCATATTCATATGATGTAACATAGGGGGGCGATGTAATAATTGCATTAATACTTTCTGCAGGAATTGATGTATGACGGGCATCATCTAAGTGAATTGCACATGGAACGTCTAAATACCCTCTATGGCTTAACTCATTATAAAAATTTTCGTTCCACCCCATCATTTTCTTGCAATGGCGACAGAACTCATCAAATGGGTCGGCAGGTTCCTTCTTAGGATCTTTCTGTGGTTTTGTGCCCGATTGTAACCACCAAGAGCAATTTTTCAAGATATGAGAGATGCAGACATCGAAGAAATCTTTTATATCATCATCTACATTCAGACGAAACACTTTCTCGTACAAGAAAGCGATTTTTGCTTTTTGAGAGGGAGTAAACCAATAGTCTATTCTTTCATGTTTTTTTATTCCCGCAAAATCGACTTCATTATATTCGTCAAACAATCTCACCAGTGCATTATAAGCTTGTTGGAGAGCAGTTGGAGGCAATGGTGTCGTTTTTACTTTTGTTATGAGTTGCGCTACAGGGTTAATATCTGTTCCAACAGAAGATATTCCATGGACTTTTGCTTCGACCAATGTCGTTCCACATCCTGCAAACAAATCTGCAATCATATTACTGCCTTGTGCATAGTCTTCAATAATCTTTCTTACTACATCAGGCAGAAACTTTGCAGGATAGCGATGGTATCCGTGTGTCCATTGTTCGGTCGAACGGACACTTTCGAATGCCCAATCTGGATTCTCAGGTATGTTATCAAAGTTTATGTATCGCATTATAATAAATTGTCATTCAGAAAATTTTTCAGTGGTTCCAAATACCCAGCATCCAAATTCCAGTGCTGGGGATTCTCGTAATTGCGGTTTGCTTCTTTTATTAGCTCTTTTTGACTCTTTGTTTCTCCCAACAAGGCTTCAAGGTAACCATATATTTTGGTTTTCTTGGCGGGTGTGGTAAGGGGTGGTGGTGTGCGGCCTGGAATATCTAACTTCACCAACTCTTGTTCGTAATGCTCCCAGCAGTCGAAGATGGGGCGGTTATTCGGATTAATGATGTTCTCCAACAGGTCTTCCAATGTGCCGGCATCGTAATTGTTGGGCAGGAGGAATAATTCAAATTGAACCTTGTTTGCCTGTTGCCATTTCGCTATTTCATCTTTTCGAATCTGAAAATCTTTGTCGGTATCAACAATGACAAGGTTCACACCACCGTTTGCTGACATGGAATGCATGCGAATAGCCGTGGCCTCAGTTTTCAAGTTATCCCACCCATTGAGAATTACCAAACGCTCATCATCCACCACATCACCATACAAATGTCCAATATACTGCTTGATAAAACGGGCATCGGCCACTCCTTCCACAAAGATATTGAACTCTTTTTTCATAGCACAATGCTTCTTAATTCTATATCGTTTGCAGTAGCCTCTTGTAGACCATTATAGGTCAACCGATATGCTTGATACCCTTTCAAACGAGTTTTCTCTAATGTAAATATGCGAAGTTCTTGCTGATATTCAACATGTTCCTCAAGCATCTTATTCAGATGGCCAAGCGTTTCCTTACTATGAGTAGTGACAAATATCTGCTTGTTGCTTGCTTCTGCCAACGCAAACAAAGCTTGCCATAGTTTTTTATAGACAGAATAATGAAGTCCGTTGTCAATTTCGTCAATAAGCAAAATGTCAATGAGCGGATTGGCAGCACTCGCCACAATATTCAGATAACGGCGAAGACCATCTCCCATCATACTGACCGAAAGCATCTGAGACATACCTTCAAATCCAATATATATATCATCCGTCAGTATTTCGATGCTGTTAATACGGGTGTCAAACAACTTCAGCAAGGCCAAAATCGTGTCTTTCCGATTCCGTTTAAACAACTCTGCCAAATCGTTGGCCAGATTGCTCGTCATCAAATCAGATGGAGTCAGCCATGCCCTCTTATTCTCCAAGTATCCGTCCGCTACTTTTCGATTTACAACCAATCCCTGAGGATTAACTCGCAACCAACTCTTATGGCTTTGTCTTGTCGTACCTTTGGCGATCTCAAAATTCATCTCCAACGTGTTGACATATTTTACGGCACCCATTTGTTGCTGTGGTTCATTCTTCGGGTCAGCCAACTCGTCAAACACGTATGACAAGGCTAACGTTAGATGTCGGAAACTACCGTCCGACAGTTCTGCCTTTACCTCCGGTGGAGTCGTGACATCCAAGTTGTTGAAAAAATACTGAACATCAATAAAGTTACTGAATGGTTTGCGGGCTCGCACGGCGTTGATGGCCTGAGGCACGTCTGGATTTGACATACTCATCAACATCGCTATTGCCTCAAGCATTGTTGTTTTGCCTGAATTATTTTGACCGAGAAACACATTCACCCTGGAGAAATCCTCTATGGTCAGATGGTCTATTCCCCTGAAGTTCTTAATATTTATATTTTTTATGCCGTCCATCTTCGTGATGAATTTATATTATATGCAAATGCAAAAATACGAAGAAATTTCCATTTGGCAAAAAAAAGATTCCTCATAGTAAGGAATCCATTCAAAAACAGGATATTATACGATTACTAGGCTCACACCACCGTGATGACCAGCGAGGTCGACCGTAAAATCTTCAAGAAACTCGGCGTCGGCCTCACCTCCGAGCCTATCCGCAAAGACTGACAATCAATCACAAGCCCCACTCCCCTGCCGTAGATCTTAATCCCTAACCCCTAAAATAGGGACCGGTTACGGATGTGGGGCTTTCTGCCATCGCCTTGGGTGTTCCAGTGTAGATGACTTTGCCGCCCATGGCTCCGCCTCCCGGACCGAGTTCGACCAGATAGTCGCAGGCTTTCAGCATCTCCAAGTTATGCTCGATGAGAAAGACCGTATTGCCTGCATCGACAAGAGCATCGAAAAGGCCAAGTATACGGCGGATGTCGCCCAAATGAAGGCCGTCGGAGGGTTCGTCCATAATGAAGATTTTCGGACTTTCTGACTTCCGGATTATCCGTTCTTCCGTACATCCATCCGTCCAAACATCCATCTGTCCAAACAGATAGGATGCCAGTTTGATGCGCTGGAGTTCGCCGCCCGAGAGGGTAGATAGCGACTGGTTCAGGTGCAGGTAGCCCAATCCCACCTGCCGCAGAGGCTCAAGCTTTTCGGCTATCACCGTATCGGCAAACAGTTCCACGGCCTTGTTGGCGGTGAGGTCCATCACCTCGGCAATGTTCATTCCCTGTACTTTGTAGGAGAGGACTTCGGGCGAGTAGCGCAGTCCGCCGCAGGCCTCGCAGGTGGTCTCGATGGCATCCATGAATGCCATATCGCTGACGATAACCCCTTTCCCTTGGCAGACAGGACAGCCGCCTTTGCCGTTGAATGAGAAGAGGTCGGCCTTGGTCTTGTTGGCTTTGGCAAAAAGTTTACGTATGTCGTCGGCAACGTCCAAGTAGGTGGCGGGGGTAGAACGCAGGCTGATGCCGATATTCTTCTGGCTGATATAAACGATGTCGTCCGGATGGGGATAAGCATTGCGGAAACACTCCATCAGCGAGCTCTTGCCCGAACCGGCCACGCCCGCGATGCCACACATCACACCCAAGGGTAGGTCTATAGTGAGACCCTTGAGGTTGTGCAGGCTGGCGTTCTCGAGACGGAAGAAGGAACGGGGCTGCCGCACCGTCTCCTTGATGTCACTCGTGGCACTAAGCATAGTGCCTGTGAGGGTCTGGCTGCGCAACAACTCCTCATAGCTGCCCTCGAAGACAATCTCGCCGCCCTTCATACCGGCACCGGGACCCATATCGATGATATGGTCGGCAATCATAATCATCTCCTTGTGGTGTTCGACCAGTATGACGGTATTGCCGTGGTTCTTCAGTTTCTGCACCGACTTCTGCATCAGCAGGATGTCGTGGTTATGCAGTCCAACGCTCGGTTCGTCGAGGATATACATAACGTCCGACAGTGGAGAGTTGATATATTTGGCAATCTTGCAACGTTGAGCCTCGCCGCCTGAAAGGGTACCGATGGCACGGTCTAGGGTAAGGTAGCCGAGACCTATCTCCTCCAACGCCTCCAGTCGCTCCATGGTGGCGCGCCTGATGTCCTCGGCCAGCGGATTGTCGACAGTCTCCATCCACCGGCGGCAATCACTGATGCTCATGGCTGTCACCTCGGCGATATTGAGTCCCTTGATTTTGCAGGAGCGTATCTTCTCGTTGAGACGTGTACCATTGCAGTCGGGACAGGTGCCCATGGTCAGCATGGGGTTGAGCACAGCGGCATGCAGCAGACCTTCCTCCGAGTTAATGATGCTACGGTACATTCGTGGGATAAGGCCTTCGTATTTGGCACTCTTTGGCCAGTTGGCTGGCGGATTCTTGAGTTTTATCTGGGGTGAATTGAGAAAGAGGTCAAGCTCTTCGGGCGAATAGTCCTTGATTTTCTTGTCGAGGTCGAAGAGGCCGCTGTAGGCGTAGCGTATCCAGCGCCAGCCGCCCTTGCCGAAGGCGATATAATGGATGGTGTCTTCGTCGTTGAGCGACTTGTCGAAGTCCACCAGTTTGTGGATGTCCAGCTCACGTATCTCACCCAGACCCCCGCAACGCGGACAGCTGCCCGAGGGGTGGTTGAACGAGAAGGCGTCAGAATAGCCCACGAAAGGCTCCCCAACACGCGAAAAGAGCAGCCTCAACAAGGCGTAGATGTCGGTATAGGTGCCCACCGTAGAGCGCGAGTTGGCGGATGGCTTGCGCTGCTCTATGACGATGGCGATGGGCAGGTTCTCGATGTCGCCCACATGTGGACGTCCATATTTGGGCAGGTACTGCTGTGTAAACGAGGGAAAGGTGTCGTTCAGCTCGCGGCGCGACTTGGCGGCAATGGTGTCCAGCACCAGCGACGACTTGCCCGACCCGCTGACACCCGTCACCACGGTAATCTTCCCTTTGGGAATCTTTACGTTTACATGCTTCAGGTTGTTCTCGGTGGCATCGCGTACGATGATATGGCCGAAATCGCGGGTATATTCCATAGTGGATGCGTCGATTGTCATCATAGCTTTTGCATGTGATATCCCATACGTTTCAACTGTACGGCTACCCCGAACTGGTACAGCTGATGCAGACAGGAAATATATGCATCGAAAGCCTCCTTGGTGCCGGGCTCGATACTTTCGCGCATCAGTGCCGAGTTAACACGTGAGGCACACTCGCAGACCAGCGTCTCCAAGTCGGACGACCCTTCATCCCTCAACATCAGCACATCCTCACGGATAAACTCATCCATAAGGTCATATCCACGTTTGTCGCGCATATAGATGTACAAGTCTTCTATCTGGGAGTATATCGACCATTCGTCGTCCCACAGTTTTGCGACGGCCATCCCCATGTACATCATCCATCCGAGGCTGGCCACAGGGTAATTTCGGAACTCACGCGCACCGTCGGGGATATACGAATTGGCAATTCCCATCCATCGCTCCTCAACGTCGGGACATTCCGGCAGCCGTTCATCAACCTCCTTTATTCCAAGAAGATACTGGTACAGCATATCATGTATCTTGTCTTCAAACGACTTCTTCTGCTCTGCTTTAGTCTTCATGTCTAGTTGTTATCTTTTGCACACACATCCTCCATCACACATAAAATGTCACATCATCTTCTTCAACTTCTCCACCACATCCAAATCGGCCGGCAGCCATTGCACACTGTCCAACTCGCTCTTGCCGAGCCAACGTGCAGCCTCATGCTCCTTCAGCGTCAACGAGCCATCCTCCACGCGGCACCAGAAGCAATGCATCGTCAGATGGAACTTCGGATAGTCATACTCCACCGTCGTCACAGGCCGTTCTATTGCAATCCGCGTCTCCAGCTCCTCCAATATCTCCCGTTGCAGTGCCTCCTCGCGACTCTCCCCCGCCTCCATCTTACCGCCAGGGAACTCCCACCATCCTTCCCACTCGCCATACCCCCTCTGGGTAGCGAAGATACGGTTATCGGCGTCATGGATAATTGCAGCAACAACCTCAATCTGGTTCATAGTGGCATTACTGTTGTTTCAATTGTTCCAGTGCGCGACAAAGTTGGTCGGGACAAGAAGTGTATTTGTCTCCGCATCGTATGCCATTCAAGCGACTAATCACATCATCTATTTTCTGGCCTTGCACCAGACGGCAGATACCCTGCAGATTGCCGTTACACCCTCCCCAAAACTCCACATCCTGTATGACATCATTATCATCCGCCGTCACATCTATGAGTATCGAGCACGTTCCCTGTGTTTTGTATTGTATGTGTTTCATTTTTGAAAAGATTATAAATCACCCATTATCTCCATGCAATAATACTACATGTTCATCATCACAGTGTCACTGCCGCATTCGCCATCTCCTCATCACTCCATCGGTCGAAATAGGGTTCATAGTCCACGACACAGTTATGTTGACGACAATATGTCTGCATGGATGCAAACCTAGCATGACTGGCATCCTTCTTCTATAACGCTGATTTGCGGCGATTATTGTGTTTTTGGGCAACAAAAAAAGGAGTCCCTGATTGGGACTCCTCTAGAAAAAATTGGCGGCGACCTACTTTTCCACAACCGTTTCGAAAGTCGAGAGCAGAGCCATGCTTGCATGAGCTTTGCCGAGATGAAGAAACGTGAGCGAAGCTAACAAGTGCAGTATCATCGGCGATGTGAGGCTTCTGCCTGGCCCCGATACTCATTCCTCTTGGCTCTTGCCTCTGAAACTTCTTGCTCTTGTTGCTTACTCTACCTTCCGGGGCTTCTCATACACTCTTTTGCTTTACTTTATTCGCTATTGCTTCTACCGCTCTGAAAACTGAAACTCTACCCCACACTGAGGGCTAAAGAGGAGACATGGCCTGCGAGCACATTAGAAAATAAAAACATTGGAGCGAGCAAACTTCCTTTCCACTTAAGACTCACAGTAAGACGAGGATACTGGTGCGGGGGAGGAAAAGTAGGTCGCCGCACAATTTATTAATAATCCAAACGGGATTCCTTGTGGCGCCATTTCCGGCGCCTTTTTTCATCGCCCCCTTAATTATATTGTATAATATAATTTCCTTATTGTCAGCGCCATTTTTATAACGCCATTTTCCTTCCGCTTGAAAAATAACGCCATTTTTGAGACGGATGAAGAACGTTACGGAAGTCGAGCGCAGAGCAAGCTCGCTTGCTCTGCCGAGATGCAGTAACGTCACTGAAAGTAAAGTCCTTGCTAAAACGCCATTTCTTTGAGATACATCATGTTCCTTATAATCCGCTTAAAAGAAAGAAAAAACGCCATTTCTTGAAACATATAATATGCCGCTGATACCGATTGTGGTAATGCTGAAAGATAACATAAAAATATGAAGTGTCCATATCTCCAAAAAGTGATATGGACACTTTTGACATTTGAACATAGTGGTTATTCCACCCGCTGGCCTTTGCTGTTGAGTATTACCCCACGGCCATAATCGGTCTTGCAGAGGTAGAGGTCTTTGTCTATGGCCTCGATGCTGGAGTATGCTGGCGGGGTTATCTGTCGCCCGTCAGGACTCATCAATCCGTACCAGCCGTATTCCGCCTCATAGCGCAGGCAGGTAGCGACGGCCTTGTACACCGAGGGCTCCTCGTAGCTGTAGTACTCTTCCGTTTCCTCATCCACATCACGGTTTGTGCGGTACATCACCTCACGGGTGTCGTACATCATCTGCTCCACATCGCGGATTTGGTTGGCAACAAGCAGCTTGCCTTGCAGATTATACTGACTCTGCGTGTGGTCGGCAAATGTTACATCTATTGCAGTATCGCCAATAGATATCGAAGCTGCCACAAGCGGTATCACCGTGTCCATGCCAAAGGTGAGAACGGCCTGTTTGCTGTCCATGGTCAGCAACCAAAATGTGTCCTGCGGGTAGATGTTGCTATACACCGGAGGCAGCACCCAGTTGCCGTTGCGGTCGACGAGACCCATGCGTCGGCCAGTGCTGTCGTTGACTGCGCAATGGCCACGATGGAAGACGTATCCGTCGTCCGACACATCGTACTTGAAGCCTCGGTCGATGGCCACCCGGCCCTCGGTGTCGATGAACTTGATGCGGCCATTCACCTCCACGGCGGCAAGTCCGTCGGAGAATATCCAGGCGTGCTCGTAGACGGGTTTGACCACCATCCGACCGTCGCGGATATGGAAGTAGCCCCGCTTGTCGCCGTCGCTGAAATAAACCAGCGAGTCGCCCTCCATGGGTTTGCCAATCCAGGCAATGTGTTTCAGGATCCTGTGACCGTTACTGTCGGCCAGGTAGCCCTTGTCGCTCCAGCGGTCTGCAAAGTAGAAGAGGTTGTCGTTAAACTCCTCGTCCAGGTAGATGCTGCTGTAGCGGTCGCTGTATCCGCACGAGCTACTGATGTTCCAGTAGATGCTTCGTCCGAATCGAACCAGCACCACTGCTGCCCAGAAGATGACTACCAGAGCGAATGCCGTGCCCACCACCCGGTGCAGCACACGCCCGTACTTAGTGTTGTCTTTCATGCCGAACAGGGTTGCCACCCAATCGACAACAGCCGTAAAGACGGCACTAATTCCATGCCAAATGGTTTTCAATACTTTCTTCATATTTGTACTCTTAAACTATTAAACATTCAACTCCGAAACTGACTTTAAACCCTAAACACTCATCTCTAAACTTCACCCTCATTCTCCTCATCAAATGCCTCATCAGCCATGGCCGTGTAACAGGCATGTCTTTCTTCTGCCGACATTGGCGCAGAATCAGCATCGATAAACTCTGCATGCTTATAATCAGCCAGTCGGTCGAAGAAGTTCATGCGGGTTCTCTTATCTTTGGCCATGGTACTCACCATCCCTTGTGGAATGGCAAAGAAATTGGACGAGTTGCGGATAGAGATATTGAAAGCCACTTCGGTGGCATTCTGGTTGGCACCCATATAGGTGAAAGTCCAGCCCTCCTTTTTCAACTCTTCCACTAATTGTTTTACGGCGGCACCGGAATACTCCTTCGAGGCGTTTTCCAAACCATCTGTGATGATGGTCACCACCACCACATGGTCCTCGATGGCGGCCACATGCTTGCACATCGAGGTCAGCGTGAACCCCATCGCGTCGTACAGCGGCGTACAACAGCAGGGCTGGTAATCTTCCATTGTCAACGGACGTGCTTCCGTCACCGGCACCTTGTCGAAGACATACTTTTTCTCGCAATCGCAGAAGGTGAGTAGCGACACGAAATGGTCTTGTGTGTCTGCATGCTTCTCTTGAGCCTTCTTGATGCCCGCCAGCGTCTCATTGAATCCGTCCACAGCGGCTTGCCTGATACTTCCCATCGATCCACTCTTGTCGAGGATAATGACGTTGAACACCTGTGCCTTTGTCTGTTTCTTTTCTGTGCTTCCCATATTTCTCTAGCACTGTTTCGTGTCGTGCGCAACTTCTAAAAAACATTATTGATTGTTTTTATTCATATAGATTATCTGCATCACATTATTCTATCACTGGCCAATCTATCATTCGCGTGAATACACCCCTCCCAACCCAAAAGAGACTCCGAAGTAGAACACCACAGGGCTACTCATTTTCCGTCCAGCTGCGGTTTCTTCAAAAATGTTGAATGTAGGGTTGCCATAGTACTTCTCAAAGTCGTCCCATTCTGTCGAGGTTAGTGTTACGGATTTGTGTCGGAATGAATCCTTTATGTAGTGAGTGACATCGCAACCCAACGACAACCCAAGAGATAGCCCCTCAACGATATCGATAGTATACATCAATTCAAGAGTTAAC
>JAEEGL012218086.1_pt1 | contig 12026 bp, 12 predicted proteins | sample 9134231 | NCBI WGS metagenome assembly JAEEGL01 (sample SAMN16246548, study PRJNA631951) | gut metagenome | biome: gut microbiome; feature: rumen; material: fiber-attached | host: Bos | place: Iran: Karaj | collected 2018-10
CAATTAGAAGCAATGTTGGAAATTAAAGAAAGATTAAATTATAATGTTAATTTAGAATTACTATATTATGATTTATTCATAAAATGTGAGGTATAATTTATGACCAAAGTAGTTGGTATAGTATTTAAAGATGTTGGTAAGGTTTATTGGTTTAATCCTTCCACATATACACTTAAAAAAGATGATAAAGTTATCGTAGAAACGGTTAGAGGTACTGAACTTGGTACTGTTGTGATTCCACCAAGGATGATTGAAGATAGTGCATTAGAGCATGAATTAAAACCAATTACGAGACTTGCAAATAAAAATGATTTGAAGAGCTATTATTATAACCAAGAAAAAGCAGAAAAAGATTTTGAAAGATGTCAAAAGATTGTTCAAAAAAATAAACTTGATATGAAGCTTTTGTATTGTGAATATACAATTGATCGTCAAAAGATTATAATTTATTATACAGCTGAAGGAAGAGTTGATTTTAGAGAATTATTAAAGGATTTAGCTAGTGAACTACGTGTTCGTATTGAATTACGTCAAGTTGGTCCAAGAGAAGGAGCTAAAGTATTAGGTGGTCTTGGTGTGTGTGGTAGAGAGATTTGCTGCAAATCATCTTTGCGTGAATTTGATTTAGTTACAATGAAAATGGCTAAAGATCAAAATATGAGTTTGAGCGCCTCAAAAATAGCTGGATTATGTGGTAAACTTATGTGTTGTATTGGTTATGAAAATGAAGTATACCAAGAAGTTCGTTCGCGCATTCCATTAACTGGTGATATTGTAGATACACCAACTAAGAAGGGATGTAAAGTCATTAGCGAAGATATTTTAAGAGAACGAATTAAAACTATTGATGATGAAGAAAACATTGAAGAATGGGATGCTGAAGACTGCAAGAAAGTAAAATCTCATAAAGAAACAGTTTCTGATGAAGATTTATCAGATGATATAAAAGATGAATAAAGAAAATATTCATGAATTATTAGGATATGAAAATATTAAAATAATTCAAAATGATGATATGTTTAGTTTTTCGCTTGATTCAATGTTGCTTGCTAATTTTATAGATACAACTAATGCCAAAAAAATAATTGATTTAGGAACTGGCAATGGTCCTATACCATTATTCTTGACATTAAAAACAAAAGCGAGTATTATTGGTGTAGAAATACAAGAAGAAGTCGCAAATCTTGCCAAAAGAAGTGTTGAATTGAATCATTTTGAAAATCAAATAGAAATAATAAATGATGATTTAAAAAACATTTATAAAAAAGTTGGTGCCAATGCTTTTGATATAGTATCAAGTAATCCTCCATATTTTCTTTATAAAGAGGACAGCATGATAAATAAGAATGATTATTTGACAATTGCTCGTCATGAGGTTAAAGCAAAATTAATTGATATTATAACAGAAGCAAAAAAGCTATTAATTGATGGTGGAAAATTTTATCTTGTTCATCGTGTAAGCCGTTTAACTGAAGTATTAAGAACGTTAGAAGATAATAATTTTGGTATCAAGAAAATCCAAATGATTCATCCCAAAATTGATGGAGAAGCGATGATGTTTCTCCTAGAAGCAAGAAAGAATAAACCAAGTGATTTAAAAATTATTAAGCCACTATATGTTTATGATAATGATAAATACACAAATGAAGTGTTAGAAATATTTAATTTTAAAAAAGGAGAATAAAACTATGTTATTAAGTCTATTATCAAAAGAAGAAAAGTATTATTTCCTTGATTTATTATCAAAGGTAATTAGTATTGATGGTCCTGTATCTGATTATGAAAAGAAAGTTATTGAACTTTATAAAGCAGAAATGGGTGGAGATATTACCAAATATCGTCGTTCAAATCAAACAACAGAACAATTAATTAATTATTTTGTAGATAAATCAAAAGCCATTAAGAACGTAGTTTATTATAATATTTCTTGGGCATCATTAACTGATGAATTCTATTCTGTTGAGGAACATTTAATTCTTGATGATATTCAACATGCGTTTGGTATCACTAATCGTAAAAAGATGGAATTATTAAAAGCAGTTTATGCTGAACGTGATTTACGTGAAAAGATTAAGAGGATTGTGGCTGAATAATGGCTAGTCTTTATTTTGTACCTACACCAATTGAATCTTATCAGGATATGACTATAAGAGGTGTAGAAGTTCTTAAAAGTTGTGATGAAATATATATAGAAAGTGATATATCAAAAGAACTTTTAAGCTATTACAATATTGATAAACCTCTTTATTGTTATAAAGAAAAGAAAAATGAAATATTAGATAAATTAAAAAAAGGTTTAGTTATTTGTATCATTAGTAATGAAGGATATTCAGGAATTGATGATGAAAGTCATTTAATACTAAAAGATGCAATAAAAAATAATTTTGAAGTTGTTGTTTTACCAGGAGCAAATTATTTACTTACAGCCCTTGTTTCATCAGGAATACCTTGTGATAAATTCATGTATTGTGGTGATGCAAATAAAGATGATTTAAATATTTTTATTGATTATGATAAAACATTAGTTTTCTTTAGTGATAATGAAAATATCCAAAAAAATCTTAATGATTTTTTAGAGGCATTTGGTAAAAGAAAATGTGTAATTATATTAAATGCATCATGTGCTAATGAAACATTTATACGTTTTAATTTGGGTGATAAAATAATTATTCCAAATACCAATAAGAAAATAGTAATTGTTGTGGAAGGCGCAACAATTAAATCAGAGATTAAAATATTAAATGATTTAAAAGTTGAAGAACATTATGATTATTATTTAAAACAAGGACTCGATAATAAGGAAGCAATGAAAAAAGTTGCTAAAGATCGAGGAGTTTCCAAAAGTGATATCTATAAAGTGATCAATTGTAAAAAATAAATTCATAAGAAGAAAGGAAAGAAAATGGAATTAAAAGGATCAAAAACAGAAAGAAATTTGCGTGAAGCATTTGCGGGAGAATCACAAGCAAGAAATAAGTATACTTATTTTGCAAGTGTTGCTAAAAAAGAAGGTTTTGAACAAATAGCTAGTATTTTTGAAGAAACTGCAAACAACGAAAAAGAACATGCTAAAATGTGGTTTAAAGCATTAGGTGAATTAGGAAGTACAGCTGAAAACTTAAAAGCAGCTGCTGCTGGTGAAAACTATGAATGGACAGATATGTATGAACGTTTTGCAAAAGACGCTGAAGAAGAAGGCTTTACAAAACTTGCTTTCCAATTTAGAGAAGTAGGAAAGATTGAACGTGCTCATGAAGAAAGATATCTTGCATTACTTAAAAATATTGAAATGCAAAAAGTATTTGAAAAGAGTGAAGAAACAATGTGGGAATGCCGTAACTGTGGTCATTTAGTTATTGGTAAGAAAGCTCCTCTTGTTTGTCCTGTATGTGCACATCCACAAAGCTATTTTGAAGTAAGAAAAGCTAATTATTAATAATAAAAATAACTCTTAGTGTTAATCACTAAGAGTTTTATTTTTTTATGGACTTTTTTAGGTGATAGTGCTATAATTTATATTTGTTTGGTGACGCATATGGTACTATCAATTATTATTGCAAGCATAACATGTATAACATTAATTTCCTCTGTTTTATTCTTTCCCAGAATAAAAATTAAGAACTTTGGAATTGGTACATATTGGGTTGTGGCACTAATTGGTGCAACACTTATGATTATTACATCAAGAGTATCAATTGATGTGATAATTAGTGGTCTTACAACGGATGAAGCAATCAATCCTTTAAAGATATTATGCTTATTTATTTCAATGACAATTTTATCAATATTTTTAGATGAAGTAGGATTCTTTAAACATCTAGCAAATGTTGTCTGCAAGAAAGCTGGAAAAAATCAATTTAAGCTATTATTGTATTTATATATTCTAACTTCTATTCTAACAATATTTACATCTAATGATATTATTATTTTAACATTTACTCCATTCATTTGTTATTTTGCCAAAAATACAAAAATAAATCCTATTCCTTATTTAGTTAGTGAATTTATTGCCGCAAATACTTGGAGTATGATGCTCGTTATCGGTAATCCAACAAATATTTATATTGCGCAAAGGTTTAATATTACTTTGGTAAAATATTTAAAAATAATGGCATTTCCAACAATAACCGGTGGAATTGTTGCTTTTATTTTAGTTTTACTTGTATTTCATAAATCACTTAAAACTAAAATTGAAGAATGTAGTTATGAAGAAATTCATGAAAATAAATTCTTGCTTATAACAGGATTAATTCATTTAGGTTTATGCACAATCTTACTTGCAATATCAAGTTATATTGGTCTTGAAATGTGGTATATAACGCTTGCTTTTGCAATTTCATTATTGTTAATTATTTCTATATATAAAATAATACATCATGAGAAAGATACTGAAGTGGAAGAAACTATTATTCGAGCTCCGTGGACATTAATACCTTTTGTTTTATCAATGTTTGTAATAGTTCTCGCCCTAAAAGAAAATGGTGTGACAATTAAATTAGGTGAAATCTTAGGACAAAATGGTAATATTATTAATTATGGATTATCATCATTTTTATGTGCTAACATTATTAATAATATTCCAATGAGTTTATTCTTTACTGAAATATTAAATAGTTTAGGACTTGTTCAAGGTGGTGCAATCTATGCCACGATTATTGGATCAAATATTGGTGCTTTTTTAACACCAATTGGAGCTTTAGCAGGAATCATGTGGATGAGCATTTTAAAGAAACAAAATATCGAAATGTCATTTATGAAATTTACTAAATATGGTTTTATTATTGGTGTTCCAACAATCTTAGCATCGTTATTGATCTTGATTCTAGTGATTTAAAAAGGCTGCAAAATAATGCAGCCTTTTCTATATATAATAAATGAAAGTTTTATATTACAATAAATGAATGTTTTCTTTTTCTAATTCTTCCAATTGTTTTTCATCCCATACTGATGATTGTACTTCACCAATATGTGCTTTCTGTAAGAAGAACATACAAATTCTAGATTGTCCAATACCGCCACCAATTGTATATGGTAATTCTTTATTAATGATGCCTTGACAGAAAGGATTATCTAATTTGTATTCTTCATGTTTATATTTAAGTTGTTTTACTAAACTTTCTTCATCGACACGAATACCCATTGATGATAACTCCAAAGCTATTTGTAATGGTTCATACCACAAAAGGATATCGCCGTTAAGTTTCCAATCATCATAGTCGGCTGCACGTCCATCGTGTGGCATTTTGTCTTTTAATGGCCAACCTATTTGATATAGGAAAACAGCTTTCTTTTCTTTTGCGATTAATTTTTCACGTTCTTTTCTTGTATTATTAGGATACATCTTTTCTAATTCTTTTGAACTTATAAAAGTAATATTTTTAGGTAATTCAACTTTTAGAGATGGATATTTATCGCTAACGAGTTTAGCCATTTTAAGAAATACTTTATAGATATTTTTTACGGTCTTCTTTAAATATCCATATGTTCTTTCTTCTTTAGTTATAATCTTTTCCCAGTCCCATTGGTCGACATAACATGAATGAATATTATCTAAATCTTCGTCACGACGAATCGCATTCATATCTGTGTATAGACCAGTTTCAGGATTAAAGGCATATTTTTTAAGAGCCATTCGTTTCCATTTTGCAAGACTTTGAACAACTTCAACATCTTTTCCAATGGCTTTAATGTCAAATTTTACTGGACGTTCAACACCATTTAAGTTATCGTTTAAACCAGTTTCGGGTAAAACGAAAAGGGGTGCTGATACACGAGTTAATTTTAATGCTTTGGCAAGTTCGCGTTCAAAATTATCCTTCACAAATTTAATTGCAATCTCTGTTTCCAATAAATCAAGTTTAGATTTGTACATATTTTTCACCTCATTTTCTAAAAGTATAGCACGAGAAAACCGAAAATACAAGAAAAAGTTTTAATTGATATAATAAGCAAAATAGAGTATAATATCTATGATAATTGGAGGATAATTATGCGTAGAAATTTATCTAATGACAAAATTAAAATTGAAGTAGCAGATCGTGGTGCTGAGCTAAAATCACTTCTATGTGATGGGGTTGAATACATATGGTATAGTGATGCAAAATACTGGAATTATTGTAGCCCTTTTTTGTTTCCAGTTGTAGGAACATTAAAAGATAAAAAGACGAAATTTGGGGAAACTGAATACAGTATTCCACAACATGGTCTTATTCGTTATCGTGATTTTTCGTATCTTGGAACTTCAAATAATAAGATTAGTTTTGAATTTATAAGTGATGATGAAACATATGTTAGTTATCCATTTAAACATCAAGTAAATATTAATTATTATCTTGATAATTACCAAGTAAAGGCGGAAATAATCATTAAGAATCTTGATGAAAAAGAGATGCTTTTTAACCTCGGTGGACATCCTGCATTCAATGTTCCACTATACAAAAATGAGAAATTTACTGATTATAGAGTTGTATTTGAAAAAGAAGAAACATTTGATTCACCAAAAGTTATGCCTAATGCAACACTTAATTTTGATGAACCTGTCTTACATTTTGAGAACTTAAAAGAATTAAATTTAAGAAAAGAAATGTTTAATATTGATACAATAATTAATACTAAAGTCAAATCTAAAAGCGTAATGCTTTTAAATAAAGAAAACAAAGGATTAAAATTTAGTTATCCAAAATTTAAAACACTTGCTATTTGGACACCATTTAATGATGCACCATTTGTATGTTTAGAACCTTGGATAGGTTATAATGATCATCATGATACGAAAGGATATTTTAAAGATAAAGATGATGTTATAACATTAAAACCAAATGAAACATTTACTGCGGAGTTTATGATTGAAATTATAAAATAACAAAGGAGACACTATGTTTAAAGTAAACACTACGACGATTAAAAAGTCACTAGTAATAGAAAAACTTAATATCATAGAATCACCTGACTATAAATATGTATTAACCGATGATGTCAATTTATTTGAAGATGATAAAATTAATATTTTCTTTAGTGAAAAAACATTGGTTAATTTAATTGATATGATTAAATTATTGTCACAAGGTGAATCACTTTTCATCAATGTGGAAAATAGTCGTGGTGAAAAAAGAGTTAGTGTTGATACTATTTCTTACTTTGAGGCTTTTGACAACGAAGTGTTTGCGATTATCAACAAAGAAAGGTTCTATGTTCTTGAAAAACTTTATGTTTTAGAACAAACACTAACAGAAAAGAATTTTGTTCGTGTATCTAAATCTTTTTTAGTCAACATTGCTCATATTGAATATATTCGACCAATGTTAAACTCAAAATTGAAATTAATAATGACCAACAAAGATGTAGTAGAAGTAAATAGGACATACGTAAAATCATTCAAGGAGCGAATGGATATATGATTTATGTATATTTAACTTTATTAATTCTTGCTATTGTTGGTCTTACATATACTCTTTATTCGTTAGAAATTAATCGTAAATTAAATATTAAGAAAAGACAAATAGCGATTCGTCCTAATCGTAATAAATTCTATATCATTGTTTGTCTTAATGTTTTATTGATTCTAACGTTTGGTGGACTATTTATTTATAAAATGATTTATCGTTCTGCTACACCAGTTGTGGCTGTTGATGATTATTCATATGGTGGTAAAAGCATTAAGAAAATAAATTCAATAACTATTCTTGAAAATGAAATAGAATATTTCAATGAAGATAGTGGTGCAAAAGACTCTAATGCTTATTATTACAAAGATGAAAATATGATATATCGTTATGATATTAAGACAAAAGAAATCACAAGCCTTGAAATTGGTAATGGTGATTTTGCCTTAGTAAAGGATAAAATTGTTGTATATTATACTAAATATGATGAAGGTAAATATGAAACATATCTAGACCTTTATGATAAAGATAGTTTTAGAATAACTAATACAATTATCATTGATGGAAAATTAAAATATTGTTTTGAATTTAGTTCATTTCTGATAGGGGGATATGTCAATGCAATTGTGGAAACATTTGATGTTGAAGAATTAAAAAATATCGGTTATCAAAAAATTGATTATGAATATGAAGAAAATAATGATGAAATAGTTCAAACAAAAGTTGAACATGAAAAGATAGCGATAACAGAAACATTAACTCCTGAATATCATAATTACGATAGAATGCTTATTCATGTTCAGTATAATGTTTCAACCGATACAATAAATGAAAAATCAATTTGTTTAGCTGATTATTATATGGCTCATATTGATGGATATGTATATTTATTCTGTAATTATTACAATAAAGATCATTATGATGACACATCATTCATCTTAAAATATAATCCAAATAACCAAACAATTCGTGATTATCATACATATAATTATATTATTTATTCAGCACCATATTTTTATAAAGATGGTTTAAGCACTTATTTATCATTTGTGACTTATAATTTGTCATATCAAAATTATCAAAGATTGTTAATTGATGATGATTTAGTTATCATAGAAACTAAAGATATTGCGATTAATAAGACAGAATATAATCATGATATGCAAAAGAATGTGATGTTATTTGATAATAAGATTAAGACAATCAAAAATATATTATATTATGATAATAATAAATTAATTAATTATGAAATAAATAAAGATGAAAAGAAGATAATTATCAATGAATTTGTTTTAGATACAAAAGAAATAAATCATTATAATCTATTATTTGATGATACATTTAATAATGCAATAATAAAAGATATAGTATTATATCAAGATAATTATTACGTTATTTATAATGTGGATGACATGAATGGATATGTTTGTTTTGAAAAAATAACAAACAAGGAAAATGAAGAAAAGATAGATTCTGTTGAAATGAGTGCAACATTAAGTAATGATAAGTATTATTTTGTAAGTAATCAATTACTAACAAATCATACTGAAAATGATGAAGTTGAAATAATTATTAAGAACTTATCTGAATTAAAAAATAATGAAGAAGAAGGTGAATAATATGTATCTATGTATTGATATAGGTAACACAAATATTGTAATAGGCTGTTTTAATGATGAGAATGAAAAAGTATGTGATTTCCGTTTGAGCACTAAACGTAATGCGACAATTGATGAACTAGCGATGATGTTTGTGGATTTACTTCGTTTTAATGGTGTTGAGGATAAAGACATTACTGGTGTTATTATAAGTAGTGTTGTTCCAGAACTTGAAAGTAATTTAAAAGAAGTGTTTAAGAAATATTTTAAAATAGAAGCTATTTTTGTTGGTCCTGGTATTAAAAGTGGTATAAATATTAAAATTGATAATCCTAAACAACTAGGTGCTGACCTTTTAGTTGGTGCAGTTGGCGCTATTGAAAAATACAAAGAACCAGTTTTGATTATCGATATTGGTACCGCAATGACTATCACTTTCGTTAACAACAAGAGAGAATTTATTGGTGGCGCAATTATGCCTGGTGTCCGTACTGCTTTCTCTAATCTAATTGATAAAGCGGCCAAGCTCGAAGAAGTTAGTTTTGAAGATATTGCCGATCCAATCGGTCATAATACTAAAGACTGTATTCAAAGCGGTATGATATTTGGTTGGGCATCGATGATTGATGGTATGATTGATAAATATCAAAAAGTATTAGGTAATTTTAATATTGTTTTAACTGGTGGCGAAGCGAAATATCTTGTTAAACATTTAGAACATAAAGTAATTTATGATGATAATTTATTACTTGATGGTCTCAAGACATTATATTTAAAAAATAATCATAAGTAAAAGTTTTAAAAAAATGTGAATTATGATATAATCACATATGTAAGTTATTTAGGAGGATAAAAATGAATTATTTATTTCAAACTCAAAATTTAGCATTGACAACACAACAATGGACTTTAATTCTTTTAGCAATCTGTGTTTTGCCAATCGCAGTATTAATCATTCTTGCGATTGTATTTAGAATTAAAAATAGTGTCAAGAAAAACAAAAAAGAAAATCTAGAAGAAGTAGATGAAGAACAACGTAAACTATTTTTAAATGCTTTTGGCGGTGAAGACAATTATATTTCTGTTGCAAGTGAAAGAATAAAAGTAATAGTAAAAGTAAAAGATCCTGATTTAGTTCAAGGCGAAAAATTAAAAGAACTTGGTGCTAACGGTGTTTTAATTGTTGGAAATGAAATTAGATGTTCATTTGGTGATCGTGCATTATATGTTTATAATACAATTAATAGTACTAATAAAAAAGAAGAACCAGCTAATCTAAGTGAGGAAAAAGAAGAAAATGAATAATACACCTTTAGAACAAAAAATTATTCAAAACATCCGCGTTTTAGCAATGGAAGAAATCACTAATGCAAATTCTGGACATCCTGGAATTGCTTTAGGTGCTGCCCCAATTATGTTTAGTCTTTATTCAAAAATATTAAAAAAGAATAGCAGTGATGCAACATGGCACAATCGTGACCGTTTTGTTTTAGCTGCTGGTCATGGAAGTAGTTTACTTTATGTGATGTTACATCTTGCTGGATATGGTCTTACGATTGATGATTTAAAGAAATTCCGTAAATTACATAGTATTACTCCAGGACATCCAGAAGTTGATGTAACACTTGGTGTGGATGCATCTAGTGGTCCTTTAGGCCAAGGTATTCCTCAAGCATGTGGATTAGCTTTAGCTGAAAGCTTCCTTGGGGCACATTTTAATCGTGATATTAAATTAATTGACCATTATACATATGTTCTTTGCGGTGATGGTGACCTTCAAGAAGGTGTCACTCAAGAAGCATTAAGTTTAATTGGTCGTTTAAAATTAAATAAATTAATTATTTTACATGATTCAAATGACATTCAACTTGATGGTAAAGTAAGCAATGCATTTAATGAAGACTTAAAACTTAAGATGGAAAGTATGCATATTAATTACATACGTGTTGACGATGGCGAGAATGTTGGAGATATTATTGATGCCATCGAAAAAGCTAAGAAAAGTGATTTACCATCATTTATTGAAATTAAGACTACAATTGGTAAAGGTGCTAAAGCTGAAGGTGATTCTTCAGTGCATGGTGCGCCTTTAGCTAAAGAAGAAGTTGAAAAAATGCGTAATGCATTAGGTGGAAAACCATTTGATGTATTTGAAGATGTTTATGAATATTTCTATAAGGTTACAAAATTCGACGAAGAAGTATATTTAAAAGAATTAGAAAATGAAAGAGAATATCAAAATAAATATCCTGAATTATATCAAGAATATTTAAAATATTTAAATGGTGAGGATTTATTAACAAAAGAAAATTTAAATATCCCATTTGATAAAAATTATTCAAAAGCAACAAGAAACGCTGCTGGAATGATTACAACAAGAATTGGTGAAATCAATCCATTATTTATTGGTGGTGCGGCTGATTTAAGTAAATCTACAAATATTAAAGGCAATGATGGCGCATTTGATATAGATAATCGAACTGGTCGTAACATTAATTTTGGTGTTCGTGAACATGCTATGGCTGCCATTTGTAATGGTATAATGTTGCATGGCGCAACAAGACCTATTTGTAGTGGTTTCTTCGTTTTTAGTGATTATCTAAAACCAGCATTAAGAATGAGTGCTTTACAAAATCTAGGTGTTATTTACTGTTTCTCCCATGATTCAATCGCTGTTGGTGAAGATGGACCAACTCATGAACCAATAGAACAACTTACAATGCTTAGATCAATTCCAAACGTTAATGTATTTCGTCCATGCGGACTAGAAGAAACAAAGGAAGCTTTTATTCTTGCTTACAATGATAAAAAGAAACCTTCAGTTATTGTGACTAGTCGTCAAGGAATGGGTGAATATCGAACTATAGATAATGCTAAAGAGAATTTGACAAGCCGTGGTGCATATATTATAAGCCACGAAAAAGGAAAACTTGATGGCGTTATTTTAGCTACTGGATCTGAAGTTGAACTAGCAATAAAAGCACAAGCTGAACTGAAAAAAGAAGGTAAAGGCATTCGTGTTGTGAGCGCACCAGCCCTAAATTTA
>JAEEGL012535553.1_pt1 | contig 12026 bp, 12 predicted proteins | sample 9134231 | NCBI WGS metagenome assembly JAEEGL01 (sample SAMN16246548, study PRJNA631951) | gut metagenome | biome: gut microbiome; feature: rumen; material: fiber-attached | host: Bos | place: Iran: Karaj | collected 2018-10
GCACGTGAAGTGATGGTAGAAGCTGTGATAGCATCAATGTCACCTCCATCCTTTGATACTGTGAAGTTGCAAGTACCAGGGTTCTTACCGATGATGTCACCCTTCTGTCCCTTCTGGAACCAGTCAGCAGCCTTAGCACCAAGTCCTGGAGTCTCGGCTGTCTGAAGAACCGTGTAACCAAGGATGTTACCTGCATTGTCGAAACCAACAAGAACCTTGAGTTCACCACCAAATCCATTAGTTGAGCTTGTAACGGCACAACCGAGTGAATTGCCCTGAGCATCGCATACCGCGTAAGAAGTGAAGCCTTCCACCTCCTGTGGTTCAGCAACCTGAATATCGTCTGAACCCATGACAGCCTTGATACCAGCAGCAAGATTTTCCTGATTTATCTTCTCAATCTGTGGAGCAGTAACGGAATTGACCATAGCCAAAGCACCGCCTGCAACGACAGCTATCAGTGTGAGCACCAATAGCATGTTTGTTAATGATGATTTAAGCTTTTCCATATTCCATTATTTTTTTGCTGGCACTTCACCGAAGCGCTTTGGTTTGAAATTCTGGTTGATGAGTGGAGTGAACGCATTCATGATAAGGATTGCGAATGACATACCCTCTGGGTAAGCACCGAATGTACGGATGATTACTGTGAGAGCACCGATAGCGATACCATAAACGAGCTGTCCCTTTGCACACATAGGTGATGTTACATAGTCAGTTGCCATGAAGATGGCACCGAGCATGAGACCACCTGAGAGTACCTCTGCAACAGGATTTGCGAACTGAACAGGATTGATAAGGTTAAGAATACCTGTGAGTACGAATACCGTAGCGATGATGCTTACTGGAATGTGCCAAGTGATTACCTTCTTTACAAGGAGGATGACGAGTCCGAGAAGCATTGCGAGAGCGCAAACCTCACCAAGACATCCGCCTGTGTTACCAATAAGCATGTCCCATGCAGATGGCAATTGGTTGAGTGCATCTGCATCACCCTTGAATGCCTGACTCATAAGAGCGAGAGGTGTCGCACCTGTCTCAGCATCGAGGTAAGAACCGAATCCCTGTCCTGCCAATGGCCAAGTAGTCATCTGAACAGGGAAAGAGATAAGGAGAAATGCACGAGCAGCAAGAGCCGGGTTGAAGAGATTACATCCGAGACCACCGAATGTCATCTTGACAACACCTATTGCGAAGAATGCACCGAGGATAACAATCCAAGGAGCTATATTGCTTGGCATATTGAATGCAAGGAGAACACCAGTAAGGATGGCAGAGCCGTCGCATACTGTGCACTTATCGCTCTTCATCACGAACTTAGTGATAGCCCATTCGAAGAACACACATGATACTACGCTAATAGCAGTAGTAATGATTGCACCAACACCGAAACTGATGAATGAGCAGATAAGAGCAGGCACGAGGGCTGCAATAACCCAGTACATGTTCTTTGCCACTGAATCACCTGAATGAACATGTGGTGAAAGTGAAACTACTAATTTGTTCATAGATTTATAAATGAAGAATGTAGAATGAAGAATGAAGAATCATCAAATTCTATGAAGGTCCTCACCTCCATCTATCATTCATGTTTTACAAATAAGCTTGAGAATGAACAAGAAGAACAATTGTCAGGAAAAATTCTTCATTCTTCATTCTTAATTCTTAATTTATTTAGCAGCCTGTCTGCTGCGAATTATTCCCATTACCGTCTGCTTACCCATACGGATATTATCGAGCAAAGGACGGTGTGATGGACAAGTGAACTGACAAGAACCACACTCGATACAGCTTGTGATGTCCTCTGCCTCTACCTTATCCCACATCTGCTTTGAACTTGCAGTTGCAAGGAGATATGGCTCAAGACCCATTGGACATGCGCTGACACACTTGGCACAACGGATACATGGCTGTGCCTCGCCACGACGTGCCTCTGTCTCGTTCATGATAAGGACACCTGAGGAACCCTTGCAGATAGGTACTTCTGTATTGAGAAGTGCCTTACCCATCATAGGACCACCACCGATAACCTTACCTGTGTCTGCTGGGAGACCGCCACAAGCATCAATCAGCTGGCTCATTGGTGTACCCATACGAGTGAGGAAGTTGCTTGGATGAGCAAGACTCTTACCTGTGACAGTTACGACACGCTCAAAGAGTGGCTTGTTCTTCATTACTGCCTCATATACTGCGTATGCTGTTCCTACGTTCTGTACGATAGCACCCACGTTTACTGGGATTGCTGGTGGAGCAGGAACCTGACGAGCTACGACAGCATCGATGAGCTGCTTTTCACCACCCTGTGGATATTTAGTCTTGAGAGGAACAATCTCGATGTTTGGATAGCTTGCCTTAGCCTTCTCTGTGAGAAGGGCGATAGCGTCTGGCTTGTTTTCCTCGATACCGATGAAAGCCTTGTTGACCTTACCACCCTTCATGAGGAGGTCAACACCCACGAGAATCTGGTCAGCCTTCTCAAGCATGAGACGATGGTCAGCTGTGAGATAAGGCTCACACTCTACGGCATTGATGATTACCCATTCAGGCTTTGCACCCGGAGGAGGACAGAGCTTAACGTGTGTTGGGAAGCATGCACCACCCATACCAACGACACCTGCTGCCTTAATTTTATTAACTATTTCCTCAGGAGTAAGCTCAGGCTTATCCTTGAGTGTCACGAGTGTTTCACTACGGTCAATACTCTCTTCCCACTCATCTCCCTCAACAGTAATATATACTGCTGGCTTTGCGTAGCCGCTTGCATCAACGATAGTATCTACCTTGAGCACAGTACCGCTAACACCTGAGAAGATAGGAGCAGAAACAAATCCACCAGCCTCAGCAATCATAGTACCGACCTTCACCTTGTCACCCTTCTGGACAACAGGCTTGGCAGGTGCTCCGATGTGCTGACCCATTGGATATACTGCAACCTTAGGAAGTTCTGCAACCTTAATAGGTTCTGCAGCCGACAATTTATTTTCTGCTGGATGAACTCCACCAATTCTAAATGTCTTCATTATATTATTTTATGAGTTTTTACGTTTTTTGAGTTTGTTAGTTTGTCAGTTTGTGAGTTTTTAGGTTTGTGAGTTTTTAGGTTTCCGCGTATATTCTGACTTCCGTGAAAACTAAAAAACTTAAAAACCTAAGAACTTAAAAACTTAAGAACAAACTTAAAAACTTACCTTTATTTAAGTCCGAGGAGAATCAACTGACTTGGAGCAAGAGGAGCGTCTGTGCGCTTTGCCTCAAATGTAGTCTCCTTTGCTGCAGGAGCAGGATTGCTGATATCCTTTGGTCCTGCAAGAAGTACCTGCTGTGATGGAAGAAGTGCAGCATCATACTTGATTTCGATTGGTTTCCACTCCTTAGATGGAGCCTTTGGAGCAACTGGTGCTCCTGCCTGTGCAGCACTTGCAGCAGCCTTTGGTGCCGCCTTCTCAATCTTCTTGCGCTTGATTCCTGCCACAGAAAGTGTAACGATAGTGCCACGTGGACAAGCATCGAAGCACTGACCACAGAGTACACAAGACTCTGGATTGATGTAAGCGAGGTTGCCCTCAACGTGTACAGCATCACTACCACAAGCTGTCTCACACTTCTTACATCCGATACAAGATACGTTACAAGCCTTCATTGCCTGTGCGCCCTTGTCCTTGTTCATACACTCAACGACAAATGCGTCCTTCTTGTCACCGCTGACAGCACGAACCTCGATGATGTTACGTGGACAAGCCTTGGCACATGCACCACAAGCAGTACACTTAGTTGCATCAACCTCTGGAATACCAGTCTCCTCGTTCATCTTGATTGCGCCAAACTGACAAGCAGCCACACAGTCGCCACAACCGAGACATCCGTATGCACAGGCAGTCTCACCCATGCAAGTAGTGTTGGCAATGCGACAACTCTTCACGCCGTCATAGACAACAGTCCTTGGACGGTTCGCACACGTTCCGTTACAGCGAACAACAGCCAACTTAGGTGTTGACGCTCCAACTTCCATACCAAGAACACCCGCGATAGCCTCCATTGTAGCCTGACCACCTACAGGACAGTTCAATCCTTCGAGCGAACCAGCATCAGCTGCCTTCACACATGCTGCAGCCATACCGCCACAACCAGGGAAGCCACATCCACCACAGTTCGCACCAGGGAGAACCTCTGCAATCTGACCAATTCGTGGATCTTCAACAACTGCAAACTTCTTAGACATAATGTATAGGGCACCCGCAAGGACAAAGCCCAATACTGCCAAGACAATCACAGCAATTAGAATTACGTTCATAAGCCTATTTAAATTATATTTAATTTTTTATAATGTTTTTCAACCTTGTTTTAAATATCCGAATACACACATCATTTTATCCGTTCAACTCTTCTCAATCCACATGACAAACTTCTTGGAGAGCATGTCACGCATAAGGTAAAGCACAAGAGAGTATAGCCCTACTGCTCCGAAAGCAAGCAGTACCGACCAACCGTCGGACATACCGAAAGAGAGTTTTGACAACATCAACACAGCAATAATAATAAGTATAGGACCACCGAAGGCAATGCGGACGGCTTTCTTGCCCATGGACAGCGAACCACGTACGTTTACGGCTTCGCCCATTGTCCATCGTTCAGGATTGCTGTCATACACGTCGATGAATTTTTCCTTTGCCTCAGACGACGTACACAATGACTTAGCCTTGCATCCCGAACAAGCAGAAGCCTGAACAATGCGCACACGAATATGCGACCCCATAATACTTTCTATGATGCCATTATGTTCAATGTATCCCTCCATTTTTTCTTCAAATTGCAAACTCTACCTTACAAAGAGTATGCAAATTTAAGATAAATAAATGTAAAAGGGCTTCATAAGACATGAAAAAAAAGCATAAACAATAAAAGTTTGTACGAAAATCACTTTTTTGTAAAAAAAAGCCGTACCTTTGCATGGTCGTTACGGGTTAACGGCATTCAAATCATTTTTTAACAACTAATAAATTACTATTTTTACAAATGGCAACTAAAATTAGATTGCAGCGTCACGGTCGTAAGAACTACGCTTTCTACTCAATCGTGATTGCTAACGCAGATGCACCACGTGATGGTCGTTTCATTGAGAAGATTGGTACATACAATCCAAACACTAATCCTGCTACAGTTGATTTGAACTTTGAGCGCGCTCTCTACTGGGTATTGGTAGGTGCACAGCCAACAGACACTGTTCGTAACATCCTCTCAGGCGAGGGCGTTTACCTCAAGAAGCACCTCCTCGGTGGTGTAAAGAAGGGCGCATTCGACGAGGCTGCTGCTGACAAGAAGTTCGAGGCTTGGAAGGCTGAGAAGGCAAGCAAGGCTACTGCTGCTGCTAACAAGAAGGCTGCAGACAAGAAGGCTGACGCTGCTGCTCGTCTCGAGGCTGAGAAGAAGGCTAACGCTGCTATCGCAGCAAAGGTTGCAGAGAAGAAGGCTGCTGCTCAGGCTGCTGCCGCTGAAACTGCAGCAGAAGAGGCTCCAGCTGCAGAGGCTGAGGCACCAGCAGAGGCATAATCTGCTCATCCAGCATGTAGAATGTAAGGCACTACCGCCATTACAAGATACAAAAAAGAGGGAAGGTTCCGTGGAGAAACCTTCCCTTATTTTTATTCCTAAACAAGACGGGAATATCATACAACACTATTTCACGCCCCACCAAGGAAAAGTGTCAGCGTGTCTTTGAACAAACATAATGCGACTTTAGTCGCTAAGACCAAAGCCGCATTAAATCAGTTCATAATATATTTCTTACCATTCTTAATATAAATACCTTTGGAAGGATTCTTCACTACACGTCCCAAGAGGTCGTAGAAGATGTCATCATTCACAGACTCGTCCGTTTCAACATCATCAATGCCGATTGTCTGATAATAAGAGTCGTAACCATCAAGCATAATCTTACGGAAGTCACGCACATATTTGGCATTTACGCGGAGGTCGTTGATGAAATAATATTCAAAACGCTCCTGAAACGTGTTGCCAGGTCTTGTATTTATATACTCCACACAGAGATTTATTCTTGGCCATTCACGGAGATAATTGCTTGCCGTCATGCTCGTCAGTTCATAATCCTTGAACAAGGCATCTATGTCCATACCGAGGATTCCACCAATGATGAAACTCATAAGTCCTGTGCGGTCTGCACCAAGAATGCAATGCTGATAGACGGACTTACCCTCACGAAGGTTCTTGACTATAAACTCAAAGTCCTTCTTCCACTTTGATGCATCTGTCCTAAGGGATGTATAATCGGAAGCCGAATGACCTACGAACTGGTATGCAACACTCGAGCCGAGAGCTGACTCTGTCTCGTAACTCTCATGAGAGTCGCGGAGGTCAAGGTCGGCACCAATGCCAAGACGCTTCATCTCGTCAATGTCTTCCCTTGAGATGAAATGACCCACCTGAAAGTCGATTGCAGAACCACGATAGAGTAGTCCGTACTGAATCCTCTTGCCACTCGACGTCATCCATCCTCCCATGTCACGCATATTGAGTACGCTTTCGAGATTCATCATTCTCACATGTCCGTCTATGAAGGTCTTGCCCTCCACGACTGTCTCACCATTGATGACAGCCTTGGTATAAACTGTTGTCTGTGGAACCAAGTTTCCTGCCTCACATTCTGTATCGCCTTTCTTGATATCAAGTACTATGGCATCAGAGAAATCTTCGGACGTAGAATAATAAAACTTACCTTCTTCTTCGGCAGCAGCAGGGAGAGTGATGTGCAAAGCATTAGCTTGGTCAAGACGACGCTCGCCAAGACCATCAAGGTATTTGCGTATCACGCTTTTATTGCTTTCGCGCGTATATTCGTTGTCGTTTATATACGCACGAACGTTAGAGTTTTCAATGTTTATCGTATCTGGAACTTGAGCTGAAGCATTTACACCTAATAGCATGAGACCCAATACAAATAATCCCGTTTTATCCATTACACTAATAATATTTTTGTTCATTTGTGTCTTGTGCTTTTACACACATAATAATTAAAAATACAAAGGACATTAGCAGCATTCTGCCGCTTGCCATAAACTAATCACCCTAATAAAAAACTTAAATATTCACCCGTGAATAATTGATGATTAAGAATTGATATTTTAAGAAAATTCTTACCATCCAACGTTAATTGTCCCTGCAAATATATAATCATTTTTTTTATTTTCAAACATTTCCATAAAGAAAATGCATATTTTAACCCTACCGCAGGAAATACGGACAAGAATTAAGAATTCAAAATGCAAAATCCAAGATTCTGAATTATAAAGGAATTATAAATTAAGAATGCAAAATGCAGAATGACAAACAATTTTGAATTTTGCATTTTGAATTATTAATTCCTATTTTTTCACTCCCCTTCTTGGCTCTGCCTCTAACGGATTGTCAGGCCAATAATGCTTAGGATAACGACGTTTCAGTTCCTTTTTCACATCAAAATATGTGCCTTGCCAGAAGCTACGGAGATCCTTGGTCAACTGCACAGGCTTGAATCCTGGTGAAAGCAGTTCCATAAGAACAGCACACCTACCATCATCCACACGTGGCGTGTCAGTAAGACCAAAACATTCTTGAAGCCTTACCCTCAACACAGGTTCCTCAGCACCGAGACGATATTCCACCCTAATCCTGCTCCCCGAAGGAACAGCAATATGTGTAGGAGCAAGGCGGTCGATGTCCTGCTGCTGCTCATACGTAAGCAAAGACCAAATGACTTCACAAATGTCTATCTTTTTCATCTCAGCAGCCGATAGTGTCCTTCCTGCATAATAAGGTAGCCACTCAGCTGCTCTCACGAAAAGTGCCTCCGTGGCCACATTGGGTAGTTGCATCTCTGGATGCCACTTTCCTACAGTCCCTATCCTCTGCTGCATGTTCTCCACCTTATCATCTATCGTAAACATGCTCAGTCCGTATTTCCGTGCTGCCTCTGCTACTACAGAGAGTGCCGCCTCACGATTCATATCAGTAAGCGGATGAGAAGAAATGATAAGTTTGCCAACACATAGTTCCCTACGTGCAATGAGCACACCTTCCTTGTTGTCCCAGACAATTCGTTTTCTCTCTCTTGCCATCTGTTCTGCATCCTCCACATCGAGAGGTGAGGCAAGAAATATGCGTCCACCATCTCGCTGGGCATTGATATTAGCAACGGCAATCCATTCGTGAGCAGACAGCATATCATCCTTGTCCACAGAAGCATTGTCGCCATTTGCAAGAACAAAACGTCCACAGCCGTCCTTGCTTGCAACGGCAATACGTTCGGGGAAGGCAAAGGCGATGAGACGTCCCACGGCGTACGAATCAGCAGACTCATTATGCTCGTTACAGCCGAGAACACGACGGTACTGAGCTGCCTCCTTCATAATCTGTTCCCAGCCACGTGCCGACTTGCCATCAGTCCTCATCCTGCGAAGAGCATCTATTCGTTCATTGATGTCAGCCGTCATGGCAACATCAGTCATCGGGTCCTTGGCCTCAAGAAGAGCCGCAACGTCGGCAGCAAGAGCCTTGACCTCGTCAGTCTTAGCCGAAATGAGCATACGTGCTATACGTGGATGACAAGGCATTTTCGTCATCTTACATCCTATGTCCGTCACCTTCCCGTTCTCGTCAATCGCGCCAAGCATCAACAGGGCGTCCTGAGCCATTGCCACTTTGGATGTTGGAGGTGGAGTAAGCCATGATAGTTCGTCTATAGGGCACTCGCCCCATGCTGCCACATCAAGAACCAACGATGTGAGGTCAGCATCAAGAATCTCTGGCACACGGCACTCGTTCATCCTATGTTCCGTAGCCTTACTCCAGAGTCGGTAACAGATTCCCTCTGCTACACGTCCAGCTCGACCGCTACGCTGGTTTGCCATGTCCATGCTAATCTGCTCTACCTGAAGGTGACTCATGCCACTCTGTGCGTCATAAACCATCTTACGACACAAACCTGAATCCACGACTATCCTTACACCTTCTATGGTAAGGGAAGTCTCAGCTACAGGTGTGGCAAGCACGACCTTACGTTCACCATCACGGCTTGGTGCTATGGCTCTCTGCTGTTCGCCAAACTGCTGCAAGCCATAGAGCGGGCACACGTGCGTATCACCCAACGCCCCCTCAAGAAGCGAAGCGCAACGCATTATCTCACCCTGTCCGGGCAGAAAGGCGAGAATGTCACCTCCATGCTCACGGTGGACCTCTATCACGTTCATGGCAACGGCACGAGCAATATCGTCAGCCGAAGGACAGAAAGGAAGTGCATCCCCCTTGTTGACAATCTCAACAGGAAACATGCGTCCCTCGCTCTCCACCAAAGGAGCGTCAAGACGACGGCATATTTCATCTGTATCAATCGTGGCAGACATGATTATAATTTTTAAATCGGAACGTACAAGTCGCTGTGCCTCAAGCACGAGTGCAAGTGAAAGGTCACTATTGATGCTTCTTTCATGAAACTCGTCAAAGATGACTACCGACACACCTTCGAGCAGCGAATCATCGACAATCATCCTCGTGAGTATTCCCTCCGTAAGCACCTCGATACGTGTGTTATCCGACACTTTATTCTCAAAGCGTACCCGATAACCAATGGTATCACCACACTTCTCACCTACAAGATGTGCCATACGCTCGGCAATCTGACGTGCAGCAAGACGACGCGGTTCGAGCATCAGTATCTTGCCATCATCCTTCAGCCCTTGCATGATGGTTAGTGGCAAGAGCGTGGATTTGCCAGCACCAGGAGGCGCAGTAACCACAAGGCATGAAGAAGATTGCAGATGCTCATTTACGGCATCTGCAATCCTCCATGCAGGAAGCGCCTTCGCTTCACTCGATAGTTGTATTGTCTTGCTCACTAAGCGTCGGTATGATTAGGAGTGTCGGTGTTCATGGCTTCCATGAATCCCTGTATGAATTCCTCCACATACTGTGATCCTTGTGCCACCACATCTGGCATAGCCATTACTATTTCCTTTGCTTCTTCGTATGTCATAATCTTGATGTTTTTTATTCAAAAAGTTTACTCAAGTCTATACCTATTATATGTACACTCTCATCTTTATACTCTTCAACGTCCGTTCCGAGAAAATACATGATATTATTCTCGTCAAGTAACTGAGGGCAAAAATGATATGTATCAGGGAAATTACGCAGATCACCAATATTGATGACAACATCCTTATCAGTTTTCTTGTCTATAATCCAGTGATAGCCAGTATGCACACCCTCATTAAACCTTACACCGCTCCATTTCTTATGTTCTACCACAGGCATGTATATAAACCGTTCACTCTCAAAAAAGCAGCTCTTTTCAGTAAAGTCTGGAATCTCATGATTTTCATCTTTATGTATCAAATCTTCCATAGTGCCATGCTGAAATGCTTCGGGAATCTCCATATCTGGAAACTTGAGTGTATAAGCAAGAGTAACTGTATCATTCTCCGCATCTAAGTGATAGATATCATTAGAGAAAGGGAAATGGTACGTTTTGACTGGGCTATTTGCAAAACTTTGAGACATACATGGAATAGTCAATCCTCTGTTTAAGAATTTCTTCTTCACAACAAGATGCTCATCAGCCTTGAATATCTCATATTCTGAGTAATAGGTATTTACGCCACTTGATAACCAATAAGAATCCTTGTCGTGAAGGAACGATATGATTCCATTATCCAGATTATCAGCCGATTTGAAATTGCCATCATAATCATATCTTATGATTTTACTATTTGTAAGCACTTCAAGTTCTTTCGAGTCCGCATTAATTTTCATGTCATAAACTTCCGTATATTCATTCTTTGAATGTCCAATGCCTCCAACCCTTTTTAATAATCTACCTTCTTTATCAAAATGGTAGATTGGCTTTTTGTTCATACAGACAAATATATGTCCGTCATTCATTACCATTTTTGAGTTGGCGCCAAAATAAACGGAATCTGATGGCTGTAACTTTATATCCACAGTTTTTGTCCAACTGGAAGGAACAGTTTTCATTAGATTATCCTTCGTGAACGTATAAACCTTTGGAACCATTTCGTCATCACTCTTACAACTTGCAAAAAACAAAACAGAGAGGGCAAGTAACATGAAACTGTATGTTTTCATTTTGATATACGGATTTCTTTTGAAGTTAATAAAATAGTTTGGCAAAAAATCTGAATTCTATAGATATCTCTGATTGTATTATACCTTCGCACAACAAAGAGAAGTGGCTAACTTGGCAAGTCATGTACATTTAGACTTCAAAGTCAAGACATGTTCTCTGAACGGTATAAGGTCTTACCTTAGTGTTAGCAACAGCTACGTGTTCTGGATGAACGGCATAGCCTTTGAGCGCCTCAGCACTCTCAAGTGTGCTGTCAAGCATCACATCACAGTTGGAAGTGTCAAGACGACCGTCCACGTTCACCTTCACTTCAAGGAGTCCAGGTACCTTGCCTACAAGTCCCTCAAGACCAGCCTTGATACCAGCCTTTACACTCTGCTTTTCTGTCTCAGAAAGTTCTGGATTCAATGTCCAGAGAATAATATGTTTTACCATAATCCAAATAAAAAATCAAAATTAATAATTCAAAGTTCAAAGTATTAATTCAAGATCCGTAAGTTTTTTATTTTACTCCTTATTGAGAGTTAACAAGCGGCTTCCGAACTTGATTATTGTCTGCAAAAATACACTATTTCTGGGAATTCTCAAACATTTTCAACGTATTATTTCTAACTATATGGTTGGTAACGTATCGTTGTTTTGTAGCCAAGTGGAGAATTATAAAACAAATTATAAGTAGGAATAAATATGCAATTTGAAAATTAAGTACTGTAAGAACTTAGAATTCAAAATTCAAGACTTGCTCTTGCAGCACAGTAAGCCGTACAAAAAATTGTTTCCACGTGATGCTACAATAGCAACATCACGTGGAAACAAAAAAAAAATCTACTTAGCAACCAACTCTGCTTTCTTGACAGCTTCGCTGCTTGAACCAATCATGATTTCAAATTTA
>JAEEGL012800144.1_pt1 | contig 12026 bp, 9 predicted proteins | sample 9134231 | NCBI WGS metagenome assembly JAEEGL01 (sample SAMN16246548, study PRJNA631951) | gut metagenome | biome: gut microbiome; feature: rumen; material: fiber-attached | host: Bos | place: Iran: Karaj | collected 2018-10
AGCATGACTACGGCATAGTAGCCTCCCCACGCTATATATGAAGCCTTCGCTCCGTGCCAGAGTCCCGTGATGAACCACACAAGGATCATCGGGAATATTGTACGAAGCGTTCCCTTCTTTGCCTTTGGAAATACCTTTGCCAGAAGCTTTGAGAGCTTCCTGTTCCACCCCGATGTCACCGCCGGCATGAAGACATGCGCGTTGAACCAGTCCATCAGTGAGATATGCCAGCGTCTCCAGAATTCAGGCACGTTCTTTGAAAGATAAGGCCGCAGGAAGTTCTCCTTAAGCCTGATACCGAGCATCTGCGATATACCGCATACGATATCCATATATCCCGAAAAGTCCGCATACAGCTCCATCAGATAGAAGAAGATCGCGATGATGAGGGTCAGCCCTCCGTATGTCTTCGGAGAAGCAAAGACCGTGTCCACATAGTACGCAAGCCTGCCGGCTATCACGAGCTTTTTGAAGCAGCCTGTGATCACACGGTAGGCTCCCTTTTTGATATTGTCGTTATCATACTCATGAGAAGATATGAGCTGCTCATGCATCTCCTCATACGTGCCTATCGGACCCTGGGTAAGCTGCGGGAAGTACCCTATGAACAGAGCATAATGCGCAAGGTTGTCACACGGTGTGATCTTCCTGTAGTAGCAGTCCAGTGCATATCCCAGAGTCATGAAGGTATAGTACGATATGCCAAGAGGTACGATCAGATCATGTATCCCGAAATTCACGCTGTACTTGAATATCACCAGAAGGCCAAGATTGATCACAAGCGTCCATATAAGATGAGACTTCACCGGATCCCTCATCAGATACCAGGTGGACACTATAGATATCGCTATGAAAATTATGTAAACCGGATTTGCTGCTACGTAGAATACGGCACTCGCTGCCAGCAGCACCTTCCACTGATGTCCTTTAGGTACAGTATAATAGACGATCAGCAGGACACATATGAATATAAAAAAAGAAACTGAGATCAGGCTCATTCGAGTAATTGAATTATGTCAACCAGACTGTCAATGCTCCAGGTTTCTCTTATCCCGTCCAGATACTCCCTGTCGTTGTATATTCCGTTTTCCCTTTTGATACGTGCGGTCCGTATCGCCGTATCCCTGGCTATGTGAAAATCCTTTGCGGGATTGTCGCCGATATATATCATCTCGGAGGCATCCACTCCCATGAGCCTTACCATCTCCAGGAAACCCTTCGGGTCGGGCTTGCGGTATCTTGCGCCTCCGAATTCATCATTAAGTATCACGTGTGCGAACCATCTGTCACCGTCCACTGTTTGAAGCTTGTTCCTCTGTCTTCCGGGATCACCGTCGGATATTATCCCCATCGGTATTCCCTTATCTTTTATTGCCTGCAGAGTCGGCAGCACATCCGGATAAAACTCCACCTTTGCCGGATGGTCTCTGTATACCTTCACAAGCTCCTTTATCTCTTCGTCCGTATATGCTTCCCCATACGCATCGAAAAGCCGGTTAAATGCATTTGAATAGCTCGTCCTGGAAAGCTCCCACAGCTTTTCCTCTATCTCAGCCGGAGTCCTGCCGAGCCTGTCCTTCAGGTACCCGGACATATAGCGGTATCCGCTGACTATGAACTGATACTCGGATATCAGAGTATCATCCAGATCAAATATGACCGCCTTTATCGGACTGCCTTCATTTTTCAAGTTCATCGTCTTCATTCAGCATTATCGAAGCATCAAATCGGAGGAAGGTCACATTTTCCCTGAAATCATCCTTTGCCTCGAGCTTTTCTCCCATCATCAGCCTGTACAGGAACTCACATGAATCCGCACCTGCCATTATCGACATAGGAGCGCCTCCTCCGAACCTGGGATTGATCTCTATGTACTCTATCCCCCTGTCGGTTCTCATGCACTGTATCGTGATATGGCCTATAGGGCGCAGCTCCTCCAGCAGCCTTGTCACATTCTCTATTATCGCAACATCGCGTACTATACGGCCTTTTGCTATCTCTCCGCTCCGCGTTGCTATCCTGATCCTCGGTACCACGGTGATGATCTTGCTGTCCATATCGAGGAAGCAGTCCACCGTGTACTCGGTCCCTTCCACAAACTCCTGTACTATGTATCTGCCCGGTCCTATCAGCCTTCTGTATGTATCGAGCTCATTCCTGCTGTCTGCCCTGAAGGCATTGATGGAAGAAGAGCCGTCCAGAGGCTTGATAAAGACGGGATAAGTTTCCCTGTTTGCCTCTATATCCTCATCGGTGATCCTTGCAGGCACCATGAAATCATGCTCTTCAAGCCACCTCTGTGTGTTTGTCTTGTCCCTGCATATACCTACCACTTCATCTGATGAGATGAGCACCTTCGCGTTAGTGGCATCCTCTATCTCCGCTTTTCTGTTCGCCAGAAGGACGAGTTCGGTATCTATCGTTGGTACGATAAGCCTTACATCCTCTCTTTTGCAGATGTCGATGATGGCTCCAATATACTTATCGTTCTCGGATATCCTCGGTACCTGCTCCCTCTTGTCTGCCATATAGAGCGCAGGAGCCAGATTGCTGGCATCAGCCGCTATCACGTCTCCCTTTATCCCGAGCCTGTCACGTGCAGCCTTAAAGCAGTTTACAAGCTCCACTCTTCGTCCGGCAGACAGTATTAAGATATTTATCCTGTTTTCATTCATCATTTCTGTCCTCTGCAGGCGTACCTGTGAAAAACTCCATGGTAGCTGATGTCTCCGACGATATCCCGCTTCTTTTCAGCACACTTCCGACGGTCATGAACACTATCTTCAGATCCAGCAGGAATGATATATTCCTGGTATACCAGACGTCATACTCAAACTTCTGCTCCCAGGATATCGCATTTCTTCCGTTCACCTGTGCCCACCCGGTAAGTCCGGGCAGCACATCGTGCCTGTGCGCCTGTTCTTCATTGTATAACGGCAGATATTGTACGAGCAGGGGCCTCGGTCCCACGAAGGACATATCCCCCTTCAGTATATTGATAAACTCCGGCAGCTCATCCAGGGAAGTGGATCTCAGCTTTTTTCCAAAGTCCGTCAGTCTTACTTCATCAGGCAGGAGCTCTCCGTTATCATCTCTTTCGTCGGTCATCGTACGGAATTTCATGAGACCGAATATCCTGCCCTGATATCCCGGCCTTTGCTGTCTGAATATCACCGGGCTGCCAAGCTTTATACGTACAAGTATCGCAAGAACTGCGAGAACGGGCGACAGCAGTATTATCGCCACAAGCGACAGTACTATATCTATCAGCCTTTTTACTATCCTACGGTATATCATTCATTCTTTCCGTCGCTGTACATACCGGTACCCGGCGTATACTCGTAGGTAGGGACCAGATCCTTTATCCATGATCTGACATCAGCCTTCTCTTTCTTGGACTCAATGTTTAGCTCGGAAAGCCTGTCAAAGAAGCTCTCCTCATCCATCTCTATCGGCTTGCCTATGTGGATCAGCTTGTTCGGCGTATCCTGCAGTCCCTCTTCCTCCATGAGCATCTCTTCATAGAGCTTCTCTCCCGGACGGAGTCCCGTGAATTTGATCTCTATATCCTCACCGGGTACATAGCCGGACAGTCTGATAAGATTCTTTGCCATATCCAGTATCTTCACGGGCTCTCCCATATCCAGCACGAAGATCTCTCCGCCCTTCGCATATACGCCGGCCTGCAGCACGAGCGATACAGCTTCGGGTATGGTCATGAAGTATCTGATGATCCTCGGATCCGTCACGGTGACGGGGCCTCCGGCCTCTATCTGCTTTTTGAAAAGCGGTATCACAGAGCCTGATGAACCCAGCACGTTTCCGAACCTTACGGCCACGAAGGAGGTATCTCCCTTCTTGTCATACGACTGTACTATCATCTCGCAGATACGCTTGGTGGCACCCATGATATTTGTAGGATTCACCGCCTTGTCGGTGGAGATCAGAACGAACTTTTCCGCATGGTACTTGAATGCCGCTTCACAGACCTTCCATGTACCCATCACATTGTTCTTTATCGCTTCATTCGGGGATATCTCCATCAGCGGTACATGCTTGTGTGCCGCAGCGTGATATATGATGTCAGGGTGGTACTTCTCAAATACATCCTCCACCCTTGCCGTATTTCTTACAGATCCTATGAGCACCAGAAGATGATCCTCACAGAACTTGGGATACTTCATGCGAAGCTCCTGCTGTATGTCATAGGCATTGTTCTCGTAGATATCAAAGATGATGAGGAGTTTGGGTTTATGCGTGACTATCTGCCGGCAGAGCTCGGAGCCTATCGTACCCCCTCCTCCGGTCACGAGTACGGTCTTATCCTTCACATATCCCATGATCGAATCCAGATCCGTCTGCACCGGGTCACGTCCCAGAAGGTCGGTCACATCCACCTTACGAAGCTGTGATACGGATACTTCTCCGTTCACGAGCTGATAAATTCCGGGCAGTGTCTTCAGATCGCACTTAGTCTCCTGACAGATATCGAGTATCTCCCTCGTCTCTTTCTTTGAGATGGAAGGGAGCGCCACAATGATCTCGTCTATATCGTACTTGGCCGCAGCCTCGACTATGTATCCGCGGTTGCCGACCACCTTGACTCCGTGTATGTATGCGCCTATCTTTGAGGGATCATCATCTATGACGCAGCATACAGCCTTCTGTATGTACCTGCTGGTATTCATCTCCCTGATCAGGGAATTCGCAGCCTCTCCCGCACCGATGACCATTACGTTCACGTTCCGCGCAGTTTCGTTCCGCTTCTGCACAAAGGTCCTGAATACCCGGTAAGCAAACCGGGACAGCGCAACGAAGATCACAAGCCACATCACATATGTGAAGTAGAATGTCCTGGGCATCGCATATTTTGCGATAAACCTCATGCCTATGAACTGGGCCACGCCCGAGAGCAGGCAGGCCGCTATCAGCGATCCCATCTCCGACATACCCGCATAGCTCCACAGACTCTGGTACATGTGGAACAGGTGGAAGATAACTATCGTTGTGATGATCGAGATCGGAAGATATTTCCAGATATTGTCTATCCAGATATCGGAATCCATTGTCGATATGAGCTCCTTATAGCTCATATCAAAGCGCATCAGAAGCCCTATGGCGGAAGAAGCCATAACGGCGATTATATCGTATATTATAAGCCCGACTCTTCTTATGAGGAGCTGCTTGTTGATCACATTTTCATTCATCTATGCAAAACACCCGGTCACTAAATCTTGTATAATCCGACCGTATATTTTACCACATATTGTCAAAGCCTGCAATCTTGCTCCCTGCACATCAGACATGCCGCCGGGCAGCAGGATGTCTCATTCTGTTTCAGGCTCCGGCTTCAGCACTATGGTCACGCTGTTCTTGCCGTAATATCTGGCAACGTTGATGTTCGCTCCGTTCTCCGGATCTTCGAGTATACCCGGAGACTTGATGAGCGGATCCGGGTCGATATAGAGCATCTCCTTTTCGGTCTCTATCACCACATCATCCTCTGCGGCATACTTTATCTCATCCAGGATATCGTACCATCTCCTTGAGAAGTCCTCCGTCTCATGCCTGTCGCGTACCATCCTGACACAGGGGAAATCAGCCATATATGCCGCATTCACCATGCTGACATAGGCTCCTATGAACAAAGCCGCATAGACAGCCCCGAAGGTCCTCCTGTCTATATCCGTCTTCTCTGCCAGTATCATCCCGATGATGAACGCTCCTGCCATCGCCGCCGTTATCGAAAATGTATTGAAGACAAACTGTATGCGGTTCGGAAAGTCGTGATGTTCGTATCCCAAAGCTACCGGGACCAGCATCACAGGAGGCACTGCAAAAAGGCATACCATGTAAGGCACCGGATTGAATGAAAGCCTGAGCCCGTTTTCTTTTGCCGTATGATAGGCAAATATTATCATCAGCGCCAGACCGAAAAAGAGCAGCGGATTGTAGATAAGCTGCACCGAAAAGTCCTTATAAGCGATCAGTGTATTCTGCAGACCTGCTTTCCAGAAAGAAAGCGAAGATGAATCCATAGCGCTGTTGCGGCTGAAATTACCCGGCGCTAAGACCGCCGAAACGCCGCCTGCCACGCAGAAATAAAGCGGTACCACCCTGACATTGAAGAAAAAGTGCGCGCCTTTGTCTTCTCTTTTCTTCACACGCCTGTCACGGATAAGAAGGAAGAGGTAGTACACGCCTATTGCCACAGCCACCATGTAATCCGAGCAGGTGATAAGCCCCAGAAGAGACAGCAGCACGGCAGAAAGCAAACCCTTTTCGTATTCCAGATGCGATATGAGCAGAGCCGTGAAGATAAAGCCCATCGATATCGACACCCCGTAATGAGAGCCGCAAAGCCACATGAATATCTCAAAATAGATATCGATATTTACAAGGACAAACGCTGTAAGCGCAAAGATCGCAAGTACAGTGCCTTTCCCCTCTACACGGAGCATATCCTTTAAGAGTGCCCGGACCAGCATATAGACCGACACAAGGAAAAACGTGAAGACAAGGCACATTACAAAACCGTACCATCCCCTTATATCCGAAAAGAGGTTCAGCGGATTGCAGAAAGTCTCGTAAAAGGATGCAAACCACATCCCTACCCATCCGAACCAGTACTCGACGGCAAGCTTCACCGATTCCACGAAGAGACTGCCGCTCCGGTCTATATCGGCCATGGCAAAGTCATCCGGTGAAGGCATCGAATGGAATATGGTGTAATATATCGGCAAAAGTGATATCAGGAACATCCCGAACAGCACATAAGTACGCTTTGATATCTTCTTCATCCGCTCACTCCCGTTGTTATTTCGTGACATGAGCATGCAATGACTGCAAATGTCATGAATAATATACTATATGGCGGGACAATAAAAAAGTTTTCAAAATACGAAGTGAACATCATCGAAAAAGCGGCAGCCAGAGATATCCTGCGCAGCATATCCTTCCCAGTCGTCTCCTCCTTCGGATAAGCCGCATCAAACATCCTCCAAAGCTGTATCAGGACAAGGATGAAGACCGCTGCCCCATGTACCGTGAGTATGTCAAACATCCCGTTATGCACTTCAAATATCTCGAAGCTCTCCAGTATCCTGCCGGATCCTATACCCGTCACGGGCATCAGTGCAAAAGCACCCCAGAGTTCTCTCCAGATGGCTTCTCTTCCTGAGAATATCTCCTTGTTGAGTACGCTCAGGTTTTTCACTGCATCCGACAGATACATGTATATCCCGGTAAATGCCACGGATCCTGCAGTTGCAAGCAGGAATACTAAAGTATATACCCACTTTTTTGTTGACATAATTCTCCATAGCAAAAACATGATCCCAAACATCACTAAGCCGTATACAGCTGTTCTCGAGTGATACAGGGTCGATATCAAAAATGATGTTATGTAAATCATAATGCAGATCCATTTTTTATACTTAAGCTCTATCAGCTCTGTCAGTATCATTCCGTAAAAGGCCATAAGCATGAACACAAAGCCTGCCATATTGAAGTTGTAAGACCACCTCACATGCGAATACCACAGTATCACCGGTGCCGCACCGACAAAAGCGATATATCTCACAGCCCTCTCAGTAAGCCTCACATGTCTTGCAACATAGCATATCAGTGCGAGATCCGACGGTATGAGCACAGCTCCCATACCCGAATGCGAAGCGATCGCAAATATGAAAGCAAGGATGGGGGTCATAGCGGCAAGCATCAGGTCGATCTCCTTATCCTTTATGCCTTCAAGCGCGTAGGGCAGAGCCATCACCGCCAGTACCGCAAATATGATAAGCGAAGCATATACCGTGGTGAAGGCATACAGATCCTGATTGATGAAGGAAGTCACTGCAAGATAGGTGACGAGACCGCACAGTATGTGGTTTTCATGCTGTCTTATCTTTTCCGTCATCTCAGCCTTCGGCACTCCCTCTTTTTGTGATTCGTCGTACAACGTAAGCAAACTGCTTTCTGTACATGAGAGCCAGCACTGCAACCGTCAATGCGTCCGCCGCATACATCATGGCAGCCGCTCCTTTCATATCTTCTCCGCGGCTTCCAAGATACATGGTCAGTCCTCCTGCCAGCAGGATGAGCACATATCCTATAGCGTTCCGAATTATGTTAACCTCTAGCGCAACGTGCTTTCCGGTCAGGTACCTGGCTATAGCAAACATTGTAAAATAAGATATCATGGTCGCAAAAGCGGCACCCATGGCGCCGAACATCCGTATAGCCACAAAGTTTAATATTATGTTAACCAGCGCTCCGACTCCAGTCGCAATCCCCATACTCTTTCCGTCCTTATGTGCCAGACAGATGGATCCCAGATATCCCTCAAGCGCCCCGAATATCACTGATATCAGAAGCGGAGGCACCATGATCCACGCCCCGTAAAAGCCCTTTCTGAACATGAAGTACGCCAGAGGCTTCAGGCACAGCAGTATCATAGCACATCCGACAAGCATCACGGCGTTGTAGAGCTCGTACAGCTCACCGAAGAACCTCCCGCTGTCCTCTTCCCTGTACTCTTTTGTAGCTGACATCTGAAAGCTCTGAGCAAATATCCTCTGACACACCATAAGTATCGCCGGTATCTTGTAAGCCACGCCGTATAGCCCGTTCTGTACCGCCCCCAGCATGAAGAGTATGAAATATCTGTCTATCGCGTTGTTGGCCCAGGAGGCCGTGGAATAAAGCAGCATGCCTCTGCCGTAGACTGTCATCTCATCCTTAAGACCGGCATCCTCACTGCTTTTTATCAGCTTCCCTCCCCCGACAAGAACGAACATAAGGACAGATGATATGCAGAAGGCTGCGATCTGCGAGAAAAGATAACCGTACAGGCCTGCTTTGAATACGAGCAGGAGTACGATATTGGATATGACAGTGACAAAGGTGCAGCATATCGATCCCGATATCATGATCTCCACCTTTTCCGAACCCTGAGTATATAAGAGCATGAACTCATATACCGCATCAGCGGCATAGAGGAGGATGAAAACAAGGAAATATCCGCGAAGTTCCGGCCGTCCCGTAAATATCAGAGAAAGCGATACACATCCCGCCGCAACGAGGCCGACAGAGCGGAGCACATGCCTCATACCGCTCCTTAGTATGGAGCCTCTCTTGTCACTGCACTCTATACCGTATCTTAGAGCGGCCTCTCCCGCATTCATGGAAAGAAACGGGACAAGCAAGAGCAGGGTGGTCTGCATTACATCCGCGACCCCGTAGTCGGCTTCCGAGAGTACGTTGGTATAGAGCGGTACCAGCAGGAAGACCAGTATCTTGGAGGCCATGTTGCTGATGGTAAAAAGCGACATGTTCTTCAGGAGATATCTGCTCCTGCTCATGAGTGTCCTTCCTCACCCCACAGCGCTGCTCCGTGATATATGGTATATATCAGGAAGAGAAGCACCGGAGTGTAATCAGCCCACATCAGATCCATGTCTATGAACGACTCAAAGAATATCGCAAAGACCGCAGAGGCCGCGATATGTGTGTAGATGCTATCCATCACCCTGCATCTCATCTGTATGAGCCTGCTTATGATGATGAAAGCCGATATCGCAAAAACTATGATGCCGTGTACCACGAGGATATCGTACATGGCATTATGCATATTGTATTCAAAGAAGCTCTCGAGCTCCCAGCCGGACCCTATACCGGTCAGAGGCTTCTCTATGAACATGTTCCAGACCTCTGTCCAGATATCTTCTCTTCCCGAAAATATATCCTTGTAGAATACGGGCATCTTCACATTGAAGCCCGTATGCGAAAGCTGCACATACGACCATACGAAAAGCAGCGATCCGAACACCGCAAAGCCTGAAAGAAAAGCAAAGCCCTTCCTGTGCTTCTCCGGTCGTATCGCCTTAAAGATAAAGAAAAAGCATACAAAGAAAAACAGCGCTGCAAATGCTCCTCTTGCCAGATGCCACAGTACCAGAGTGCCCGTACGCAGCAGTGTGATCACAACGAAAAACCCCATTATCTCCTTCTTTTTTGCAAGGTATACAAGAAGGATGAGTGCGGCAAACGTCGTGAACGCAGTATATGTCGCACCCGTATTCGTATTGTAGGAGAACTCCATATCATGTACGAACCATATCGCGTACATGACAAGAAAGAAGACCGTCAGTACCCTGTACTGCAGAGGACTGAAGGACACATACGGCATAATATAAAGCAGCAGCAGGAAGTCAGCCAGTATCAGTATGCAGCCCTTGTTGGAGCCTATTATAAAGAGATTGGCTGTAGCTATGATGAGCGCGGCAAGCAGGGCATACAGCAGGACATCCTTTTTCTTAAGTCCCTCAAGCCAGTCCACATTGATAAAAAACAGCAGCGCCAGTGCCACAAATATTATGAGTGAATTGTATCTTTCGGTCACATGGTAAAACCACGGGAAGATCCAGGTGCCGGCATAAAACACCATCATTATCCCTATCGGTATCCAGTTCAGACCTTTCCCTGTATCCGAAGCCTTTCCAATATCCTTGTCAGCTCCGCTGATCTTTTCTTCCATGACGTATTTTCCTTATCGAGATTTACTATGAGCCTCGTATGATTGTCAGACTCAAGCAGAGTCTCTATCTTTCTCTCCAGCTCATCTATATCATCCGGATCCTCTATTATATCCATAGGCTCCGTATTTTTTATCACGCTCAGAGCACCGCATTTTGCCGATATCAGCACATCCGCATCCGAAAGCAGTGCCTCTAAAGGCGCGAGTCCGAAGGTCTCAAAGACGGAATTCTGTATGAATACCTTGTTTCTGTGGTACTCCTTCATCAGCTCATCATGAGACACCAGCCCTATGTCGCGTACAAAAGGACAGGCATCTATCCGCTCCGTATCTGCTCCGGTATCGCCCGCGACCGTGAGAGTGATATTATATCCCTTATCGTTCAGACGTTCCACTGCCTTGCAGATATTCACTATCCTTTTCCTCGGCATTCCTCCGCCTACCGATATGATACCACGGCTGTTCCTGTCATCATCTGTCGAGTTCTCCCCTATCAGATGCCAGTCTATACCATTGGTAACGTGCGATATCTTGCCGGTCCACGCAGGAAATCTCTCCTTAAGCCATTCCTCGAACTGTCTGGACACGGCAAGGATCAGATCGGCCCTTCTCATCATTTCCTTCTCGTCACGGGCCATCCTCTCATCCGGCACGCGGTTTATCTCATTCTCGTGTGCCACGGCACCGTGCATCAGATAAGCCGAGCGTTTCCCGAAGAGCCTGCCTATCTTCATGGCCCAGATGTTCTGTCTGGAGTGTCCCGATATGAAGAGCACCGATGCATGCGGTATCTTCACGCACATCTCCATAAGCCTTGCCGTCTTCGATCTCGACCTGATATAGTCTGTCCCTTCAGGCAGATTGTCTATGTAATATTTTGTAACGTTAGCAGGACCCGTCCCGCTGTAATAGTCACCTATGACAAGAATCATGTCTTCTCCCTGTAAAGCAGACCGAAGGTTCCTTTTCCGCAGTTGACCGCTATGGAAGGTGATGCCTTCTGGAAATAGATCTCATCAAACTTCATCCTCTCATCTATCATCGTCCTTATGGTCTCTTTTTCCCTTAAAGTAAGTCCCACATAAGTAACGAAGAGGATGCTCGTATCTATGTTGTTATGCGGTGTCAGGATCGAGTCAATATACTTCTCCCATGCTCTTTCCTTTGATCCGAAATGCATTCCTCCTACATACAGCCTGCCTTTTTTCATCACAAGCACAGGCTTCATCATAAATGCATGTGTCAGGTTTGCTATCTTCTGGCTCACCTGTCCTGCCCTCGCAAGAAAATCAAGCTCATTCACTATAAAGCTGGTATGTACCTTGTCCGTAAACTTCTCAAGAGCTTCCGCTATTTCAGACGGCGATCTGCCCTCTTCCGCAAGCCGGCATGCCTCCAGTGCCACATAGCCCTGTCCCGTGGACAGGTGTCTGCTGTCTATGACAGTCACGTTTCCAAAGGCTCTGGCAGCTTCCATCGCAGTCGGATAGCC
>JAEEGL014462261.1_pt1 | contig 12026 bp, 7 predicted proteins | sample 9134231 | NCBI WGS metagenome assembly JAEEGL01 (sample SAMN16246548, study PRJNA631951) | gut metagenome | biome: gut microbiome; feature: rumen; material: fiber-attached | host: Bos | place: Iran: Karaj | collected 2018-10
AACCTCCGGTCTGACGAATAGAAATCGCATATAAGGCATTAGCCGTAGTAACAATGAACTGTGATAAGCCAGCCGAGTCCGTAGTAGTGAAGAAGTCTCTGTAATGGAGATGGAGCGAAGGGACGAACAATCAATAAGTCAGAGTATGTCTCGTGTTGCAGAAAAGGCAACGTCTGCCGTAACCAATCGGGTAAAAGACGGTCAATTCAGCGAGACAGAAAGAAAAGAACGCATGGAAACAAGTAATCTAATGGAGCAGATACTCTCAAGAGACAATCTGAACAGAGCATATCTGCAAGTCGTTCAGAATAAAGGATCAGAGGGAGTGGAAGGAATGAAGTACACAGAACTTAAAGAGTACCTAAAAGAGAACGGCGAAAACATCAGTGAACAGTTGAGGACAAGTAAATACAAGCCTCAGCCTGTACGAAGAGTAGAGATTCCGAAACCTGACGGAGGAATACGAAAACTGGGAGTGCCGACGGTAACAGACAGATTCGTGCAACAAGCTATAGCAGAGGTGTTAACGTCAATCTATGAGGAACGGTTTCACGAGCACAGCTACGGATTCAGACCGAATAGATGTGCACAACTAGCAGTCCTGAAAGCATTAGACATTATTAACATGGCTGAATTATTTCATGAGCTATTGTAAATCAGCAGTCAGTTATACCATGCGTTGCCTGAATGAAAGACTTTGTCGATGGGCTAGGCACAAGTACAAAAGGTTCAGAGGGTATAAAATCAAAGTTAAAACATGGCTTCAAGAGTAAGCAAAAAGAGAGCCCAACATGTTTGCACATTGGGCTCTCGGTTGGAAACCATAATGGGAATACGAAGAGCCGTGTGAAGTGAGAGCTTCACGAACGGTTCCGTGAGAGCCTTGTGGTGAAAGTCCACTTGGCTACTCGACTGAGAGGTCGGTGGCACCATCGCCGCCTCCTACTCGATTATGTGTGACAAGCATGACACAGTTCTTTCGGGTGAAAGTCATGTCATAGACCTGACTATATAGCAAGTGGCAGCACAGGCACTGACACTTGGGGATGTGAAGTATCTCAGCCTTTCCTACAGAGGGATGTGTAGTCTTGAGTATATGATAAGAGAAACTATGCAGCATTAATTACATTGATATATCTTATATTAACATTACAAACTAACGTTAATATTAACAATGTGATAGTTTAAAATAGAATACTTATTTACAAAAAATATGTTTTTGACTGTTGTTTATTACCTTTGGAAATGAAGGGATTATACACCATTAACAAAAATACCTTTGAATTTTCAGCTGTTAAAAATACACAAAATACATTGAATTTTGATGTGAAATACGCTATAATAAGTTTATCATTAAATACAGAGAGGGGTATTTTTATGAAATGTTTTAAAAAAATAGGAGGGATTGTTTCAGCTTTGCTTCTGGTAACTGCAATTCCAAGTGGAACCAATCTTGCTATTGCAGCACAGAATCCGAATGGACTGTGCATAAACGAGGTCTGTACTCAGAATAAGAGCTGCTTCACTGACAATCTTGGAAGAGCCTCAGACTGGATAGAGCTTTTTAACGGTGGCAGTTCGGACATTGATCTGACTGGATTTGGCCTTTCTGACAGTGCAGATACACCGCCGAAATATGTTTTCCCATCAGGCACTGTGATAAGGAAAGGCACTTATCTGCTGATTGTTGCAAATAAAAATGCAGAAGGTATAACAGAATTGAATACTGGTTTCGGCCTCAGCAAATCAGGTGAAACACTTGTACTTTCAACTGATGATGGAAACGTGGTGCAAAAGCTTGATGTCCCAGCTCTTGCAGAGGACGAAACATATGGTTGTTCACCCGACGGAAGTGAAAGCTATTCGATAATGATTCCGACTCCAGCCTCAGCTAATCGCTCTGCGCCTGTTGAGCCTGTTTTCTCGTTGGAATCGGGCTTTTATAGTGTTAATGATGTAAAGGAAATCTCTATAACTTCGCCTGATACAGTATACTATACTCTTGATGGTTCGGACCCTACAACTTCTTCTACTGCAAAACTTTATAACGGTGCTATAATTATGTATGACAGGAGCACTGATGATAATGTGTACAGCAAATATCAACATGAAGACAACAGTCCCTATTCTGTGACGCTGAAGCAAAGATATGACGCAAATCCTGAGAACTTTGACAAAGCGACTATAGTAAGAGCTGTTTCAAAGTCGGCTGACGGTACTTTTAGTCGCGTTATGACAAAAACGTTCTTTGTCATGAGCGATGAAAAGATTGCATACTATTCAAATATTCCTGTAGTATCTCTAGTAACTGATCCTGACAACCTTTTCGATAAGGATAAGGGAATCTATGTTGCGGGTCAGCAGTATATCGACTGGAAGAATAGTCCGCAGTACAATTCACGAAAGAGTGAATGGGATACGGATAATATTGCGAATTTCTTTTCAAAGGGAAAGGAATGGGAGCGCGAGGCAGATATTACATATTTTAAGAACGGAAATTTTGGCTTTACACAGAAAATGGGAATACGCATAAAAGGAGCTTCTACAAGGAATAGTCAGACCAAGAGCTTCAATGTTTATGCAAGGAGCGAATATGGTGATTCAAAGCTTGATTACAAGCTAATAGACGACAACCATTCAGTAATTGACGGCAAAACTGTAAATCGATATGATTCGTTCAGTCTTAGAGCTGTTGCATGGGTAGACAGAATGAGGGAAAAAGTGGTGCATTCTTCTCTCAGGGATGTCCCTGCACTTGCTACTTATGACAGTGACAGATGTATGCTATTCATTGATGGTGAGCTCTGGGGAATGTATGAGATTATAGAAAGAGCTTCTGACTACTACATACAGTCAAATTACGGTGTTCCTGCCGAAAATGTAGTTATGATAAAGAATGGCGAAATTGAAGAAGGAACTGAAGATGATCTTGAGGAACTCGAAAAGATTGATGAGTTCTGCATGGCACATGACCTTTCAGTTGCCGATAACTATAACTATGTGTCTTCGAAGATAGACGTGGAGAGTATCATAGACTGCTATTGTACCGGCCTTTATCTTGGTACCTGGGACTGGCCTAACCATAATTATCTCATGTGGAAAAATAGTGGTGAAGCCATATATGGCAATCCCTACAGCGATGGGAAATGGAGATTCGGTTCCTTTGACTTTGATTATTCCGTCGGACTTACTTATCAGAGCTTCGGAGGGGTCGAGGGGTATCAGTACGACAGCTTCCGTAAAATGGACAGTGCAAAAAAGGATATGCCTACCTCGATATTCATATCTCTGCTCGATAATCCGGAGTTTAAACAGCAGTTTGCGGATAAATTCTATTCGTATGCGTATTCAGTATTTGAACCCTCAAAAATGAGCGCTGAACTTAACGACGAGGAAGAAAGATACATGGACTACATGACTCTGACCGCATGGCGATGGAGTAGCGGTAGGCCACGTTCTGGTTACAGCAGCTATTTGTCAGAACAGAAAAGCTACTATCATAACGAAATAGAGAAAATGCGTACTTTCTTCAACAGACGCGCAGAATATGCTGTTGAGGATATGCAGGATTACCTTGGAGTCTCAAAGAACAGTGCAACTGTTACCGTTACTAAGCAGGGAATGGGAGAGCTTTCTGTTAATAATGAGGATGCAGCTTTTTCGGGCAATGTTTGGACGGGTTCCTTTGAGGGCGGAAAAAAAGTAACTATTACGGCAAAGCCTGCCGAGGGATATGTTTTTGAAGGATGGTCGGGAGCTTCAAGCTCTGATTCTGCGACCATAACAGTTACTGCTGAAAATGCGACCACGCTAGTTTGTATTTTCAGGAAAACTGAGTATGAACAGGGCGATATTAACATGGACGGAGCTGTAAATGCAGCTGATCTGCTACTTATGACCAAATATATTTGTGGAGTTGATAATTTCACTAAAGCGCAGTTCAATCTTGCAGATATGAATGCGGATAAAGCGGCTGATATATTTGATCTTGTACGTCTGCGCAAAGAACTGCTGAAATAAATTATTATTGTAACAGGGGGAATAATAATGATTATAGACATTTCACAGGAAGTATTTTCGTGTAAGGTTTATCCAGGAGATCCGAGACCTCAGATGACGCGGCATCTCAGCATTGAAAAAGGGGATGTATGTAACCTTACTGAGTTCTCAATGTGTGCCCACAATGGAACTCATGTTGATGCACCATTTCATTTTATAAATGATGGCAAGACTATCGACATGGTGGGGCTTGAGCCTTTTGTTGGAGACTGCTTTGTTGCGCATCATAGTGGTGATGTTACTGCAAGTGACGCTAATGCAATATTTGAAAAAGCTGCGATGGCAGGCGCTTCGCAGCGCATACTTATTGCTGGAAAAGCAACTGTAACAGCGGAGGCAGCTAAGGTATTCGTGAAAAAAAAGGTAGTTCTGCTCGGCAACGAAAGTCAGACTGTCGGACCTGAGAACGCCCCTATGGAGGTACATCTTATACTTCTCGGGGCAGAAGTCGTGCTTCTTGAAGGAATTGTACTTAAAAATGTCGATGAAGGCCGTTATTTTCTGAATGCAGCCCCGCTTGGACTTGGTGGCTGTGACGGAGCACCATGCAGGGCATACCTTATTAAGTAAATACGGAGGAAAAACAAATGGAATTTAAGGAAGTAATAAAAAATCGCTATTCGTGTAAGAAATACAGTGGTAAACAAATTGAAAAAGAGAAGCTTATATCAATCCTAGAGGCAGGTCGTCTTGCTCCTACAGCAAAGAATCTGCAGGAACAGCATATTTATGTGGTTCAGTCGGCTGAACTTCTGGCAAGGATAGATGAGCTGACACCATGCCGTTATGGTGCGCCTACAGTGCTTGTAGTTACATTCAATAAGGATGAGGTATTTACATATCCAGGCGGCAAGCGCGATTCGGGCGTGGAGGACGCAACGATTGTTGCTACACATCTCATGCTTGCAGCTGCAAACGAGGGCGTAGATAGTTGCTGGCTAAATTACTTTGATCCTGATAAGGCAGCAAAAGCTCTTGGGATGCCTAATAATGAGGAAGTTCTTATGCTACTTGATCTTGGATATGCCGCTGACGGCTCAGGCCCTCTGCCAAACCATGACAGCAGAAAGCCACTTAACGATACAGTAACCTACCTGTGATATTGGGAGAATTGAAATTATGAAGGAAATAAACATTGTAAATGGACCTCAGAATGCTTCCGCCATTGTTCAGGGCTGTATGAGAATGCCTGCGCTAACAAAGGAAGAAGCAGCTAAGTCTGTTCAAACGGCATATGATGCAGGTGTTAACTTTTTCGATCATGCAACATGTTACGGAAACGGAGAAGCAGAGGTGCGTTTTGCGGAGGCACTTGCACTTACGGAAATAAAGCGCGAGGATATTTTCATTCAGAGTAAGTGCGGCATTTATCCTGAAAGAGGAGAGTTTGACTGGACAAAGGAGAGTATTCTAGCTAGTGTTGATGGTATTCTTAGTAGACTTCATATGGACTATCTTGATACCTTGTTGCTGCATCGGCCTGATCTTCTGTTTGATCCGGAAGAGGTTGCAGAAGCATTTGATAGCCTTGAAAAGACTGGAAAGGTTCGCTGGTTCGGTGTAAGCAACCTTATGCCAATGCAAACGGAACTCCTGAAAAAATATGTGAAGCAGCCAATTATTATCAATCAGCTTCAGTTCTCACTTGAGCAGTCACAGCTTATTGATCAGGCGTTGTATCTGAACAACAAAACTACGGATATGTCGATGAATCGTGACGGAAGTGTGCTCGATTACTGTCGCCTGCATGATGTTACTGTACAGGCTTGGTCACCGTTGCAGATTGGAATGTTTGGTGGAACATTTATAGATAACCCTGATTATTCAGAGCTTAACAAGGTTCTTACAGAGATAGCCGAGCGTGAAAATGTATCAAAAGCTGCTGTTGCCGTTGCGTGGATACTTCGTCACCCAGCTAAAATGCAGGCGGTGATAGGTACTATGAACCCAGTTCATATCAGGGAGACCTGCGAGGCAGCAAATATAGAACTGTCTCATAATGACTGGTACAGGCTCTACCTTGCGTCGGGGAAGTTCTTGCCGTAATATACTGCAAAGAGATAATACACACTAGTGCCGTTTTTAATAAACGGTTTATAGTATTATTAACGTTGTTGATATTATGCTTTTTGTACGTTTGAGCAAAATATCTTGACTATTTCGTTGTAATAATGTATAATAAGTATGCAAATGCTATTGGTAAAGGGAGGGAATTATATGCATAAAAAATACAAAAAGATCGCTGCAGTACTGCTGGCAGCTGCAATGATCATACCAACAACTGTCAGTATTGCAGAGCCTTTGAACGTTTCCGCTGGTGAGATTTTGGGTGAGTCTACATTTGATTTTAAGATGCTGCCATGGCATCTTGCGTCGGCATCTCCTGCAAACCAGAATTTTGCAATTGAAGATGGAGCTTTACACATCTTAATCAGGGTGCCAGAGGGGCGTGACAAGGAAAAATGGGATCTTGAGTTAAGACATAGGAATCTCAATTTCATCAAAGGCCACGAGTATAAAGTGAGCTTCAAGGCAAAGGCGTCGCGAGAAGGCATGGAGCTTTGCTCGAAGATTGGTAATATCAAAGGGGATGAAGAGTACTTTGAGCTTGACGGCGAGTCCAATGATATGCACATGGGACCACATATGGGAGGTAATTGGCCGTTACTTCCTGTAAAGCTCACGACTGAATGGAAGACATATGAGGGTGTATTCATTCCTACAGAGGATCTTGAGGCAGTAGAATGGTGTTTCCAGTACGCAAAGGGAACAAAGTATTATGGCAATGCCCAGGTAGGTGATGAGATATGGTTTGATGATATGTCAATTTTTGATATGTCTGATGATACGATAGATAATCCACCTTATCCCTTCGGCTATATAACACGCTCAAACAGTAGGCTTGAGAATAACTATATATCAGTCAATCAATTAGGATATTATCAGGGCCTATCGAAAATAGCTACACTTGGCGATAATGCCGGCGATATTACCAAAGATTTTATTTACGAATCAAAGCCAATTGAGCTTGAAGGTAGCTATGATTTTGAGATAGTGAGTACCTATGATGATACCGTTGTTTACACAGGCAGAACATTTAGTCCAAGGAAAGACACGGATTCAGGCGACAGCGTCTGCAAGATTGACTTTACAGATTTCAATGATGAAGGTGAATACTACATTCGTATAAAGGGCAAGAAATGGAGATCTTTTCCGTTTAAGATAGGTAATAATATCTATAGTGACAAGGAAAACAATATTCTTACCAATTCGCTCAATTATTTTTATCAGAATCGTTCTGGTACTGCTATTGATAAAAAATATATAACATCAGGCGAAAAAGAAATGCTTGCTCATAAAGGCGGTCATAAGAATGATACGGGATTCGTTCAGAAGAAGTGGGTCAGGGAGTATCTGAATAAAGATGAGGCAGAGGTCACATATGCTTCATCAAAGCTTACAGCGAACGGTGGCTGGTATGATTCAGAAAATCACAGCAAGGATATGGTTGAGGGAGGAATTGCTCTTTGGACGCTTCAGAATATGTATGAGCATGCGATTAAATCATATAATGGAGCTAAGAAATTTGATGAAGGTTCTGGAACGGTGGTAGTTCCAGAAAACAACAATTCCTATCCTGATATACTCGATGAATGCAGGTATGAGCTTGACTTTATGTCAAGTATGAAGGTACAGCCTGATGAGGAAACATGGGGCGAATACACAGGAATGTATTATCAGCGCATACAGGATAGCGGGTGGACAGGTCTTGCTGTACACCCCTGGGATTATGAAGATGAATATGATACTGTTCGTATCGTCAGACCTCCGACATTCGCAGCAACTTTGAATTATGCTGCCTGTGCTGCACAGGGCGCAAGATTATGGGAACCGTATGATGCTTCATATGCCGAAAAACTAATGGAAAGTGCAAAAGAGGCATATGATGCCTACTTGAAGAACTGGTACGAGGCATCTTTAAATGAAGAATCTAATTCTGCTTCATTTTATGAGCCACTTGACGTGATGAAAACCACTTTGCCTTGCGATTATGATGTTCTGGACGACGCTTACTGGGCAGCTTGTGAGCTCTTTATCTCTGCAAGTCAGTTTGGCGATGATGACGCTGATGTGTATTATAAATATCTTTCCGATTACAGGGATGCATTTAAAGTCACTACAAGGATCACTGGCGGCAAAAATGTCAGCGGCGAGGGCTCATTTACTATGTTCAACAGTGGAAATACAGCTTCAGCTGGTTCACTTTCACTCGCTCTCAATAAGCATTATCTGACAGACGCTCAGAAGAAGACTCTGAACGATTCTATCACAAATGCTGCTAGGGAATACATCGAGGAAGAAGAAAATCAGGGCTATGGTATTCCATACAAATATGACGGACCTGGATATGAGGATCCAACTTATATGCCGTCAGATTTTTTCATTGACGGTTATGAGCTTGACTCAAATGAGCGTGTTCTCAATAATATGATTGCAATGGCATATGCTTATGACCTGACATGGGATAAAGAATATATTAACGGAGTTGTGACTGGTATGGATTACCTTCTCGGAAACAATCCTCTGTCATTTTCATATATAACTGGGTACGGTTCATATCACGTAAAGAATCCGACTCACAGGTACTGGTGTTATGAGCTTGATAAGACGCTTCCGCAGGCGCCTGACGGTGTTATTGTCAGCGGTCCTACCCAGGATATTAGGGATGATTATATGCGCCTTCTTGGTATAGTAGCATTACATTCTTGGGATCCATCAGAGAGATACTATTATGATTCGGTAGAAGCGTGGTCTTCAAACAGCACTTCGCTCAGTATCAATGCATCTCTTGCGTGGGTATTGTCTTTCTTACAGGATGAAGTTTCGAGATTTGCGCCTGAAGCTGTGGTAAAAGGTGATGTTAATTCTGACGGAAAATTAAATATGGCAGATATGGTCCTGCTGAGAAAATGGCTGCTTGGCATTCGTAATACTGTACTTACCAACTGGAAGGCAGCTGACTTAAGCAAAGACAACCAGCTTGATATATTTGATCTTTGTCTTATGAAAGATGAGATCATAAAGAATAATATCATAACTTATGTTGAACCGGACGAACGTTTTGAATATGGTGTTCCGTTCTATGTTCTTAAGGATGGTCTGAAGCTTTACCTTGGTCCTAATGAAAGCTATGATTCCATAGCTTCTATTCCTGCGGATACACGCCTGATTGAAAAAGGAGCACAGAAAGGCAACAGTGAGTGGCTGTTTACAGAATATAATGGGCAGTATGGTTGGATCAATACCTTAGATTCGAACGGCAAAATGGTAATCTATTTTGAAGAAGCAGCAAAAAAGCCAGTAATATATCTCTATCCTGAGGAAGAGACAGATGTTCGTGTTGAACTTGAGCTTACGGAAGCCGATCTCTCAACGACATATCCGAGGTATAATAACGGCTGGGATGTAACAGCGTCTCCTGACGGTTTGCTTCTCAACAAGGCAGATGGAACACATCATAAGTATCTGTTCTGGGATGCAGCAAACTGCCGCACAAGATATGACTTCTCAAAGGGATTCTGCGTGGCAGGAATTGATACCGAGAGTTTCCTCAAAGAAAAACTGACATATATGGGACTTACTGAAGAGGAAATGAATGAGTTCATTATATACTGGCTGCCGCTGATGGAGCACAACAAGTATAATCTCATCTCCTTCCAAGGCGATGCTTATACAAATTCAGCCAAGCTGAACATCACTCCGACACCTGACAGTCTTCTCCGTGTATTCATGGCTTACGTTCCGCTTGAAGAAGCAGTGAAAATCGAACCTCAGAAGCTTGAGACTTTTGAAAGAAAAGGCTTCTCAGTAGTTGAATGGGGTGGCACTGAAATCAAACAGTAAAGGAATAGTCTTATAGCAGTACTAATAAAGGCCATGCCTCATATATATTGGGGCATGGCCTTTGCGGCTTGCTGGATATATCAGTGATAGTACGAGTCGATTCCGAAATATTCTTCAAGAGTGAGTCCACTGTTATGAACGGCATAAGAAAGGTCTGTGCCTAAATAGCGTATGTGCCATGATTCATACTGATAACCTGTTATGTTCTCCTTTCCTTGAGGGTATCGGAGTATAAATCCATACTCATGGCAATGATTTTCAAGCCATGCAGCTTCAGGTGTTCCGTCGAAAGTATGATCTATAGTATTTACATCAATAGCAAGTCCAGACTGATGTTCAGAATAACCTGCACGCGCTGAATATGAATCAGCAGCAGCTTGCCCGTCACGAGCAACAAAGTTGTTGTATATATTATATTGATCATTATAAGATCTGAAACCAGAGCCGAACTTCAGTTGTAATCCTTCCTTCGCGTATGCGTCGTTTACCATTTTGTTGAACTGAGTCTGACAAGTTTTATCAAGTCCTGGATTAAAGTTAGAAGGAAGACTGTATGACTTGTTTGCAATAAGAGCTCCTTGTATGTAGGTAATTCCTTCTATATTATATTGTATTGGTGCAGGCGCGTAGTCGGGGTCATCAGGTGATGGTGGAGATCCTACAGGGCGCAGCAACTGAGCTGGATTTGTAGTTTCTGGCTGTGTAGTTTCGACGCTTGTTGATACAGTCGTTGCTGACTGGGTTGTTATGGCCTCAGATGTGACAGTTGTTGGAGCGGTAATGACTTCTGTTTGAGTAGTTATTACAGTGGTATCGATTACAGCTTTTATTGTCGTATTAATGGGAATGTTTGATGTTGTGGTTATTGGAATTTTATCATCTTTATGAGTTGTTTGGGGTGTTGTGACAGCTATATTATCGTATGAGGTAGTCACAGTATCATTTTTTATTGCTGATGTAACGGGGGATTGGTTGTTGTCTGTTTTTCCGCATGCGGTACATGTAAGTGCAGTTACAAGAGCTAATGTAATAAATAATCTTTTATTCATTTTGATGTCCTCCTTAAGTGTATCAGGCTTTCTGTATAAAACATTCGTAGTAGTTGTGATAAGTGTTACATAAATATATATCTTTCTAGATGAGATAAGAAAAGTTTAATGAAAAAGTTATAAGATCATGCACTACATTAAGTGTTGATTTTAATAAAATTCGTGGGCGAATGTATAAGATATTACCAAAATGACTGAAATGATTAAATTAGTAGCGCGATTCACTGACCAAAAATTGCTAATAAGTTACCAAATATTGCGTTATTATTAATAGCATATTTACTTTTATAGTTGTGTATTGTATATTTACATTGAAGATGTTAGACAATTGTGACATACATTCGGCATAATAAACATTTCGGGTGTATTTTTTAATGCAATTTACTGTTTTGTTTTTGCGTTCGGATATCAGTCGATTCCCTCTTTATTGTAAAGCATGATATGTTATACATTATTATTCGACTGTTTTTATTGATGCGCATAATGTTGTTATGCTGTTTGCATGGAACGTTGTTCAGAACTATATAAAAACAAAGGAGTGATTAGAGTGGAAAACAACACACTCAAAAAGATCATCAGTGGAACTGTTTCTGCAATGATGATCGCAGCAAGCGTACCGTTCTCTGCTTCAGCCGCTATTGGAAACATTGATTTAGGCAGCGTTTCAGGCGGCAAGGTTGAGGGCGGCTTCGGAGGTTTCGGCGGCGGTATGGACTGGGGCGGAAACGGTGGCCAGGGCGGCATGGACTGGAGTGGCTTCGCAGGCGGATTTAACGGTGGCGGAGCAAACATTGGTTCAGACGCAGGTAACGGCGGAAACGCTCAGTCAGGTCTTAACGCTAAGATCAAGGGCGATATGCCTACAACTGTTCCAAGCGGAGCAGAAAAGAGCAGTCAGTGCAAGGTCGAGAAAAAGAATTATATGTGTAAATATACAGGCAAACAGAAGACCTGTAATGTAATTCTTCCTCCAAACTATGATTCAAGCAAAAAATATCCTGTAATGTTCGTTCT
>JAEEGL014540546.1_pt1 | contig 12026 bp, 5 predicted proteins | sample 9134231 | NCBI WGS metagenome assembly JAEEGL01 (sample SAMN16246548, study PRJNA631951) | gut metagenome | biome: gut microbiome; feature: rumen; material: fiber-attached | host: Bos | place: Iran: Karaj | collected 2018-10
CACGAGTTCTCGGTCGTGTTGTCGTCTTCTTTAAGTGGCACATATGCGGCCATTAAAGATGCCCCCAACATTACGGCTTATCTATATGACGTCAAGCACGATGCGCTCGCCCTGTTATTGGGGCGTGACCGGTTCCTGGATAATCTGGTGAAGGAAGCGGGGATCGAATCCGTGTTGTCTTTCTTCGGGCCTTCTGTGTGGATTCCGAGAGTCCCGCATTTATGTGGCTTTGCCCGCGCGCAAATGGTGATCAAGGAATCGCCTTTTTATACGAGGATGAAAACGCTCGCGCTATGGAAACAGCGACTTCGTTATTGCATCCGGGCGAAGGCGTTCAAGAAGTGCTCTCAGTCCTTCTATACGGAGAATCCCTATATTTCAGAACGGCTCGGCAAGATGTGGGGCGGGAAGAAGGTATATACCGTATCAAATTACTACAACCAGGTCTTTGATAACGAAGAACAATGGCGGGAGAAGGCGTTGCCTTCCTTTGAAGGCGTAACGCTGCTCACGATCGCGACTCCATATGCCCACAAGAACCTGCCTATTGCCGCAGATGTGGCGCGCATCCTGCGCCAGGATCACCCGGAGTTCCGTTTCCGCTTTGTAATGAGCGTTGAACCGCGGGAGCTCGGTGCCGATATCGGGGGGATTGAAGATTGCTTCGTTTTTGTAGGCAGGGTTGATATCGCTGAATGCCCGTCCCTGTATAAACAGAGTGACATCGTGTTCCAGCCGACTTTGCTGGAGTGTTTCACGGCGGCTTATCCGGAAGCGATGCGGATGGGGAAGCCCATCGTGACGACGGATCTTGAATTTGCGCGAGGGCTCTGTGGAGAAGCGGCAGAGTATTATTCCGCTGTGGATGCCCAGGCCTGCGCGAAGTCAATATACCAAGTCGCGACGGATGCAGACCTTCGTATGCGTCTCGTGGAGAATGGAAAGGAGCAACTGAGAAGTTTTGATAACTATGAACAGCGCGCCGAGAAATTGATAACATTAACCGAGCGTATCGCCTTGGAGAAGACGAGATAATAAGAAATACTAGCATAATGAAGCAAATCATCCAGGATTTAAAGTCCGGCGCAACGATTCTTGAGGAAGTTCCCGCGCCGATGGTCAAGAGCGGTTGCGTACTGATTAAGACTACGCGCACGCTGGTGTCGTTGGGCACGGAGCGGATGCTCGTGGAGTTCGGAAAGGCGAACCTCATCGACAAGGCCCGTCAACAGCCGGACAAGGTGAAGCAGACGCTCGACAAACTGAAGACGGATGGCATCATGCCGACGCTGGAAGCGGTGTTCAACAAGCTGGGGCAACCGCTGCCGTTGGGTTATTGCAATGTTGGTCGAGTTGTGGCCGTGGGCAATGGCGTCACGGAGTTCCAGGTGGGCGACCGTGTGGCTAGCAATGGGAACCACGCGGAATACGTGTGCGTGCCGAAAAACCTGGTGGCAAAGATCCCCGACAATGTGACTGACGAGCAGGCCGCATTCACTGTGATTGGCTCGATTGGCCTGGAGGGCGTGCGCCTGCTGAGACCGGAACTGGGCGAGACCATCGTGGTGGTGGGCTTGGGCCTGATCGGCTTGATGGTTTCTCAACTGCTGCGAGCGGCCGGCTGCCGTGTCGTGGGGGTTGAGTTCGACCAGGCGAAGTTGGACCTCGCAGCGAAGTGGGGCGTGATCCCCGTGAATCCTGCGAAGGGCGATGATCAGGTGAGTGTGGTGGAGGGCCTGACAGGTGGGATTGGAGCGGATGGCGTCATCATCACGGCCAGTGCGCACGATGACTCGATCATCCACAATGCTTGCCTGATGTGTCGCAAGCGCGGCCGGATCGTGTTGGTCGGTGTGGTCGGGCTGAATATGCGCCGGGATGATTTCTACAAGAAAGAACTGAGCTTCCAGGTGTCGTGTTCCTATGGCGCCGGGCGCTATGATGAGGAGTATGAGAACAAGGGACACGACTATCCGATCGGATACGTCCGGTGGACGGAGAAGCGCAATTTCGAGGCTATCCTCCAGACGATGAGCAATAAGGGCCTGGATGTGCAGCCGTTGATCTCTGAAGAAGTTGAGCTGCAAGACTATATGCAGATCTATGGCGATATGCGGAAGAAAGGTTCTATCGCTTCTATCATCAAGTTCCCGGAGACGGAAGATGAAAAACGTGTTGTCCCCGTCGAAGGTAACCGCTTCTCGGCAACGACTGGGAAGATCGGCATCATCGGAGCTGGGAACTATACTTCTTCGACCGTTGTCCCCAACTTGAAGAAGGCCGGAGCCATGGTGAAATACGTAGCCAGCGCCGGTGGCTTGACAGCAAAGGTCGTGGCCAAGAAAATGGGCGCGGAGAATGCTACAAGCGATTATCGTGAGATCTTGAACGATTCCGAAGTGTCTTTGGTGATTGTCACCACGCGGCATAATATGCACGCGAAGATGGTGCTGGAGGCGCTTAAGGCAGGAAAGAGCGTGATGGTGGAGAAGCCGCTGTGCCTGAATGAAGAAGAACTGAAGCAAATCACAGAAGCATACCAATCTGCACCGCAGGGTACTACGCTGACCGTGGGTTTCAACAGGCGTTTTTCTCCTTTCGCGGAGAAGCTGAAGGGTCTGGTTGGCGATGGCCCCAAGAACATCGTCGCCAACATGAACGCCGGATTCATTCCTCCGGAGGTGTGGGTGCACGATCTGGAAGTGGGTGGCGGCCGCATTATCGGTGAGGCCTGCCATTTTATTGACCTGTGCTCGTATCTTGCGGGTAGCAAGGTCGTAAGCGTGTGTATGAATGCGATGGGGGAGAATCCGCAGGAGAATACGGACAACGCTTCGATCCTGCTCCGCTATGAGAATGGCACGAATGCCGTGATCAACTATTTTGCTAACGGTTCGAAGTCGTATCCGAAGGAGCGTGTGGAAGTGTTCTCGCAGAACCGGGTGTTTGTGCTGGACAATTGGCGTAAGCTGACCGGCTATGGCGCGCGGGGCTTCAGCAAGATGAACGGCCGGATGGATAAGGGGCAAGAGCATGAGTTTGCTCTGCTGAATGACCGGATTCGGAAGGGAGGCGATGCGCTGATTCCTTTCGAGAGTATCGTGAATACAACGAAGGCGAGTTTCGCGGCAATCCGCTCCCTGAAGGAGCGTAAATGGATCGACGTTGAATAGTAGATTGTTGTTGCATACTGTCCGCCATCTTCGGATGACGCAGCTGTTCCACCAGGTGAAAAACCGCCTGGTAAAGCCTGCGTATGTGGCCCTGGAGGCGCCGGGGGTGTGGTGTCTGCGGCTGAAGGCTGCGCCGGTGCCGCGGTATAGGTGCCTGAAGGGGGAGCGGTTCTCGTTCTTGAACCTGGAGCACGAGTTTGCCGGGTGGGACTTCAACGGATACGGGAATCTGTGGACCTACAACCAGAACTATTTCGACTGGCTGAACCAGGAGGGGATGGGGATGGAGGAGGGCTGCCGGTGGATCGACCGGTTTGTCGGGGATTTGCCGACAGGCGGGTTCGCGTTTGATCCGTATCCCATTGCCCTGCGCAGCATCAACTGGATCAAGTTCTTCTGCCGGTATCCGGAAAGCGCGACGAAGGAGCGGCTGGATCCGCTGTATTCGCAGCTCCGGCTGCTGGAGCGGAAGCTGGAATATCATCTGCTGGCCAATCATTTGCTCGAAGACGCTTTCGCGCTGTATGTCGGGGCCGTGTATTTCGGCGACATGCGGTTGCAGCGGAAAGCGTGCCGTTTGTTGCTGCGGCAGCTCGGCGAGCAGATTTTGCCGGACGGCGCGCATTTCGAGCAGAGCGCGATGTATCACTGCATCCTGCTGGACCGCCTGCTGGATTGCATCAATATCGGCGGGCCGGGGGAGACCGCGCTGCGGGAATACGCGGCGCGGATGCTGGGGCATCTGGAGAGCGTGATGTGGCGCGACGGGAGCATCCCGCTGCTGAACGATGCGGCGTATGGGATTGCGCCCACGCCGGCGGAGCTGTTCGGCTACGCCGGGCGGCTGGGCATCGGCTGGGACGCGGTCGCGCTGTGGGAATGTGGATACAGGCGGCTGCGGGCGGGGCGGCTGGAGGCCATCGTCGATGTTGGAAACATCGCGGCGGCCTACCAGCCGGGCCATACGCACGCCGACAGCCTGACTTATGAGTTGCGGATGGATGGGAAGCCGGTGGTGGTGGATACGGGCGTTTCTACGTACAATAAGGACGCGAGACGGCAGGTCGAGCGTTCTTCCGCCGCCCACAATGTGGTGGTCGTGGACGGGAAGGATTCTTCGGAGGTCTGGGGCGGGTTCCGCGTGGGAAGGCGGGCGACGGTGGAGATCCTTCACTGCGCTTCGAATGAGATTGTGGCGAGTCACGATGGGTTCGGGAAGGCCTGCAGGCGGCGTTTCGCGCTGACGGAGACGGCTTTTGTGGTGGAGGACTGGTATGACGGGGAGGCGGTGAGCTATGTGCATCTGGCCGCTGGCGTGGCGCCGGACCGGGTTGTCGTTGAGGGGGCGGAGTCCGTCCGGGTGCTGCCCTGGAAATATTCGACGGAGTATAACCGCTTCCACGACGGTAAGGTCGTGGAAATCAGATTCAAGGGACACGTGAGATATTCGATCGTATGAGAATTCTTCTTGTTGCGGAACGCTATTGGCCCGAAGTGGGGGCGGCTCCCTCGCGGCTGGCGAACATGGCCGAAGGCCTGAAGCGGCATGGCTGCGAGGTGGACGTTCTGACGAGCCTGCCGAATTACCCGAAGGGTAAGATTTATGACGGATACCGGGGGCGTCTCTGCCGGCACGAGGTGCACGGCGGCGTGGACGTGTTCCGCTATTGGATATATGCGACGGTGAGCCGCAACGCGGTGGCGCGGGCGCTGAACATGTTCAGCTTCGCGGTGATGATCTGGCTGTATGCCTTCAGGTGCCGCCGGATCCGGAAATATGATTTCGTGGTCATCCAGACGCCCACGCTGGTCGTCGCGAAGAGCGCGATGGTGCTTTTCAAGGGCCTCTATGGCCGGAAATGCATCCTGAACGTGAGCGATATCTGGCCGCTGACGGCGGTGGACATCGGCGCGATGGCGATGGGCAGCCGGAGCTGGAAGTATATGGAGGGCCTGGAGAGTTATCTCTACCGGAAGGCGGACGGCGTGTTCGGGCAGTCGGAGGAGATTCTGAACCACATCCGGTGCAAGATGACGGGCGGCGCGCAGAACGACACGGACGGCGTGTTGGCCTCGGAGATGTGGAAGGAAGACGGGAAGTTGTTCCTGTACAGGAACCTGCAGACATATGATTTGAGCGGCGGCGCGAAGCGGCGCGGCGCGCCTTTGCGCATGGTGTTCAGCGGGATGCTGGGCGTGGCGCAGGACGTGGCCGGCATCGTCCGGAATCTTCCCTGGCGGGAGATGGGCGTGGAGTTCCATATCTTCGGCGGCGGCAAGCAGCTGGAGGAGATCCAGGCGTGGATTGCCGCCAACCCGGATTGCGGCGTCTTCGCGCACGGGTTCGTGCCCAAGGAGGAGATCGCCGCCCGTCTCCGGGAAATGGACGCGAGCATCGTGCCGCTGGCCACGCGGATCCGGGGGGCTTTCCCCTCCAAGGTGTTCGACATCTTGCCGCAGGGGCTGCCGGTGCTTTTCTGCGGCGGCGGCGAAGGTGCGAAGTTCGTGGCCTCGCGCCAGGTCGGCTTCGTCTCCGACCCCGGCGACTACGCGGCCCTGCGCGCCAACGTCGAGCGCCTCCGCGACATGCACGCCGAGGCCTTCCGGGCCATGTCGGCCCGCTGCCTCGACGTCAGCCGCTCCGAGCTCGACTTCGAGACCCAGATGGCCGCCACCGTCGCCTGGCTGAGAGCTAGGTGATAATACGGAAAGATATAACCGATAACGACAAATGCAATTAATACGGGAATACTAAACGAAACAGCCAATATCTGAAAAATGGACACCAATCAGTTTAATAATTTACTTACAAGTGTACCGGGTTCTTTCAAAGCGAAACTTGAGAGGATACGGAGGTATCTCTATTTAGGAAAAGCTTCGGTAATGGTGGGCGCAGGTTTCAGTAGAAATGCTGAAGTGCCTTCATATATCCAGATTAAGCAATGGGCTGATGTTGGGAAAGATATCTTCTGCAGACTTAACAGTGTTAAAGAAGCAGATGACTCAAATCTGGTTTTCAAGACACCGATGCGTTTAGCATCACAGTTTGAAGCATCCTTTGGACGAAGTGAGTTGGACAATCTAATAAAGGACTCCATCCCAGATGATCGTATGAAACCTGGGGTGCTGCACCGCAAGTTGCTTTCTTTACCTTGGCGTGATATTTTTACGACTAATTATGATACTCTTTTGGAACGTGCGAGAGAAGGTCTCGTCCGTTCTTATTCGGTGGTGACATCCAAAGAGATGCTTCTGTATAAGAAAAGTCCTAGAATTATTAAGCTGCACGGCAGTTTCCCAGATAAAACACCATTCCTCATGACGGAGGAAGATTTTAGAACCTATCCGGCAGACCATCCTGAATTTGTGAATACAGTCCGTCAAGCACTTGTTGAGAGTATCTTCTGCCTTATCGGATTCTCTGGGGATGATCCAAATTTTACTTCTTGGCTAGGTTGGTTGCGAGATGTGATGGGGGATTATGCGGGGCCTTCTTACTTGATAACATGGGATAAAAACTACGATGAGAGTTTTAAGACACTTATGGAGCACCGAGGTGTCGAAGTTATTAATTTATCGGAGATTAATTGTCTTTGCGACCACAAGGAAGCTCTTGACTTTTTCTTTACATACCTCTCTGAACGAGAAAATGAATGGGATGGGAATGTGACTTATGATGTACGAAAAGTCAATGCGAATGAACTGATACAACAGTTAAGGGCTGTGCGTTTGGCATACCCAGGGTGGTTTATCCTTCCTGAGCGATATTATGGAGCTTTTAGCGATACCGAGTATTATTTTCCGTATTTGGAAACATTGTTTAAGACGATGGAAGAGAGGCTTAAAGAGCCGCTATTACTTGAATTGGATTGGAGGGCAGATATTTCATTGGCATTTAAGGACTTTGAATGGTATAGGGTGGGACTTGAAGATGTTATTGCTAGTTATGAGAAGAAGCCCATGAAACAAGAAGCCATAACTCTTGGGATTTCATTATTACGGCTGTATCGACATCATCCTGAAAGCGTCCTTAAGGCGAGAGCACTACAGGAAAGGCTGACAAAAGAGTTGTCTCGTATGACTGCTTCGCAGATCAGTAGATTCTATTACACAATTGCGGGGAATGCTTTATCTGTAATGGATTATGAAACAGTTGCTTCTGTGATTTCTAAGTGGGAACCGGTATCTTCTGATTATGTGGGTGTCATATACAAGGCTTTGTTGCTTGCTGAGACAGGTGAACTATCTGACGTGACGGAGATGATGAGTGATGCGCTGGAGCGTATTACTCAGTCTCTAACTCAGAATATTTCCCCGGAAGAGCAGTCTTTGCGTTGTGTCATTGAGAACTTGCTGGCTTATTATAGTGGGGAGCGCATGCCGGAAAACGACATTCGTTTTTCATTCTTGCAGATAAGAGATTCTATCTTACAGCAGGTGAATAAACCCATTCGGGAGCCATTTGAAATTAAACATGGGTTTGGTATTGGTGTGGAGAATAGAAACTGGAATACCAGCTCGGGTACCATGAAGGATCTTTTCCATCCTTATCGTTTACTCCTTCTTTATGAGGCTTATGGGTTCCCATATGGTTTAGCAACAAAGACTGTAAACGAAAAGTTGCTAGCCCAAGTTTTGCCTTCTATGACAGGTTATGGTATGGCGTATTCTTTAGGACCAGTAATTAGAGCTGGAAGTCGTAATGTTACGGTCGCTTATTCAAATCGTTATACTTTCAATTTTCTTTCAAGAGGACAAGCAGATAAGCTCGCTTTACAACTGCTACATACGCGCTCAACAAATGTGTGCGAGAAAGCAAGAGAACGTAGGGAAAAAGAAGTCCTGTTGCCCTTCTTGTCACGACTCTCATCTTTGTGCTCCTCGGGTGTTTTGGTTAAGATCGTTAAATTCGTGCTTCAGACATACCATGAAGCACGTGATATTTTTATGACCAAGACTGAGGATATTAATATCCTCTACAGCAATGTCATGCCAGACGCCATACAAGAAGTATATGCGGAAGTATTTGGCTCAAGTATACTCGTAGATAGGCGTGGGCGCGATGTCCCCTTGCCGAATATTGGCTTTAAATACTATAAACCGGGTGATAATGAGATCAAGATTGCTCTCGAAGGCTTGGCATCTACGGAAAAGGTTATTCGCGATTCAGCCTATGATAGAATAGTTTTCCTTCTTGAAACTGAAATTGATGCTGAAAAGAAAACAAAATTGGTTGAAGCTATTAGAAAATGGCGGGCAATCGAACCGGCATCAAATTACACGAGACATTCTTATCAAATAGTTCAACCATCAGATGTTGAACGTGATCGGTTAATGAGGCAGGTTAAAGATGACATTAATACATTCCTGGAGGCGAACTACAAGTTTGTTGGTTCCTCTATAATAGTTTCATCACTATCAAATGATCTCCATAATCTAGCTCTACATGTAAAATTTTTGAATAGTAAGCAGATTGGCTCTGTCCTTGAGAAACTGGCAATTATCCTGCAAGAAAACTATGAGGTATTCTCAGTAGATGATTCAAGGGAATTAATGGGGGGGCTCAGAAGATATACGCTTAATGCTTTTAGCCTCATTGATGGCTTTGTCCGTTTAGTGATACAAGGAGGATATTCAGACGAGGTCGCTAGTAAGAAACTATTCAAAGCTCTTGAAAAATATATCCCAACACATTTGCCAGTTCGGAGAACAATGGAGAGGCTAAATATTGTTTGTCATGAACTGGGGCCCAATAGAATGCGGGATATTATAACGGAGAATCTTTTCTCGGATAATCAAGAAGACGTGATTGATTCTTGTAATGGACTTGTCTCATTTGCGAAGAGCAGCCAGAATATTCAGACAGTCTTGCAGCGTATAATCTTTTATTGTAGTCACAACAGTAATGATATTCGATTATATCTTCAAACGCTTGCTTTGATCCCAGTCGAAAGAATGAGCAATCGTACACAGGAACACCTAGCTGCTATGATGAAGGTTGTTTTAGAGAGTCTCCCGAAGCAAGACATGCCAGAAGAGAAAAAGAGCGATATTCTTCACGATGGAGTACTGTTGGCGGCATCTTTTAATGATATGCCTGCTGACTCTATGATAGGGAAAGCGGTAAAGGCGTGGGAGGTATATGCTACTAGTGAACAGACATATAATGATGTTCGGAGGCCGTGGTACTTGATGTAATCGTTGCCTGATATTGAAGGGAGTTCAATGAAAGGAAGGTTTAAATCGCTTAGTATAATCATTCCTATTGAGTATGATAGCATTTTCTTCGGCTTGGCCAGAGAAGATGCACATGCAGTGATGAGAATGATCTCCCGTGACAGTGCCGTAAAACTCGCATCTTTATTGAAAAGAGAGTATTGTGGACAGCCAGCTCCTAAGATAGCTCAACTATTATCCAGTGGCGACCCACATTTCGTGCCCCTTCTCGCAGCTGTAAAACAATATTCGGATAGAATGATTAAGGAGAATGGCGCAGAGGTCGTTGTGGCGTTTGACATTACTCCATTAGAACTGTTAAGAATTGCCTGTTCTATTCCGCCTGAGGACATGAGAGAGGTTAGTCCGTCGAGGAGAGATGAACTTCAGTGGAGAATAACCAAACTGATTACGCAAATTAATCAGCGCCTTATGGGTTTTAAAGCTCCTAAGGCAACAGCTAACGACGTAGCCAAACTCCTGTTGGTAAATGACGCATCGTATAAAGACATACATAAAACCGATTTAAAGGGCGAGTTTATCATCCAGCCTATTCAAGCCGTCCTGTTTTTTCAACTATTAGAGTCAAACGAGAGGTACACGGGGCTTCTAAACGCTTTCTGTAATTTCTATGGCATTGGTTCCTGGCGCGAATATGTGAAAACCATTTACAGTCTTGCTTTACAGAGTTATAAAATGGGAAATGGTTTATATCCCGTGAATATGGTTGAAAAGAATGCCGCATTCCTTTCTAAATCTGTAATAGATAGGATATCAATTGATGCGAATGCTGAAGTCCTTCCCTATGCCAATTCTGATGAATATGATAGTGAAGGGAACTCTGACTATAGGGAGTTTAAAGGAAGGCCCTTGTTTAAGTTGTCAAATGGTGATTATGTGATTCATAACCAGACTATTCTTATTGACAGGCTGTATCAGGGTTTGTATTTTGATTTTCAGCATATCGCCACGAAGCTTTCCGACAGGCATCCGGATGTCTCTAATCTATTTACTTCTGCGTTTATAGAAAAAACACTGTTTGTTGGAACTGTACGAGACTGTATCTGTAGATGCAGATATGTTGCGTTCGACGAAGAAAAACTTGCGGCCATTCATAAGATAAATCAAGGGGAACTTGGATATCCCGACTACATAATAAAAAGGAAGTCGAACAAATCAATAATTCTGTTTGAGTGCAAGGATATACGGCTTAATGCATGGATTAAAGAACAACGCGATTATGACTTGCTTGAGAGAGAATTGAAGAACAAGATCGTCAGAAAGACATATACATTAGATAAAGAGCATAGATGTCATAAGGATATACCTAGCCCCAAAAGAATAGGTGTTGGTCAATTGGCTGGCCATACAGCGAGTATTAGAAATAAGTCCTTCCCCTGGAATCCTGAACTTAAAGATAACGTAAAGATTTATCCAATTCTTGTGATTGCGGACAATAGGCTTATATATGAGGGCCTTCCTAGGTTAGCTCAGCAATGGTATAAAGATTGTTTAGTGGCGGAAGGAGTTAATAATATGCATAATGAACGCCCTCTTATCATGATATCTCCGCTTACATTCATAAAATATAAAAAGCGGTTCCTTAGATATGGTTTTGAGCATTATTTTGAGCTATACTATAAAGCTATTTCACAACGCTCAAAATCGAAAGTTAATTTGTTCAATCAGGTGATGTCTTTTGATACCTTTATGGAACAGTATTCTTATTCTTTGTCAGGTCTGAGAAAGATGTTGATGAAAACAATATTTGCTAAGTGAATGCGGGTCAGAATAGAACCCGGGCGGAAGGAGATCCCGTGCGTGTCGAACGAAGTAATGTGCCGTTTGAGGCATGATTCTTTGCGAAATTGGATTTAGTAGGGGTGGTGTGATGAGTGTCTTTGAATCGATATTGAAAATGGATGCCTTGCCAACGAATAATTAATAATCGGTAACTAGGGCGCGGTGACTCATGGTTGGATCTGCTTTCATCCTATAACCGAAGCAAATATATCAAAAAAGCGGTACTGAGTAATCTCAGTGCCGCTTTTCGTTTGTGTATGGCGGAGGAGGGAGATCTTTCGCTTTGCTCCGGATGACAGGGATGGCTCGCGGGATTAGATGCGGGCGTAATCGTTTCGCGGAAGCGGGAACCGAATTAAAAATACGTTTCTTTCCAGGGGCCATGGATATTATGCGCATCTTCGCGGAAAAACGAAATGCTATGGAAACGAATCTCGAAGAGCCGCGCATCAAGTACATTTCCCGCAAGGCGAAGGGTGTCTATGCGAACATTCTCCTTGACGACTGGTTCAAACGGACGTTCGAGGAGCTGCCCAACAGCAAACGGCTGCTCACCCTCTTGCTGCAGGAGCTCATTCCCGAGCGGAAGATCGTCGATATCAAGTATGCTCCGCAGGAGCACACGAATCCCAATCCTGACAAGCGCGGGATCCGCGTCGACGTCGAAGCGACCGACGCGGACGGAGCGCGCTTCCTGGTCGAAATGCAGCGCGAGCCGCAGGACTGTTTCTACGAACGGGCCGTATTCAATGCGTCGCATTGCATCATCCGGCAGATGGAGAAGGGGGAAGATGGGTATGATTTCCCGCCGGTCTATTTCGTCGGCCTCGTGGA
>JAEEGL014750053.1_pt1 | contig 12026 bp, 9 predicted proteins | sample 9134231 | NCBI WGS metagenome assembly JAEEGL01 (sample SAMN16246548, study PRJNA631951) | gut metagenome | biome: gut microbiome; feature: rumen; material: fiber-attached | host: Bos | place: Iran: Karaj | collected 2018-10
ATCATGATCCCTGTTGGTACATTTACCTGTCGGGAAATCTTCGTTTTTGTTTTATGGCCTTATAATAGTACACGGAAACATAAATGTCAGAGATTTTGCGTAAGTGGTCTTTTTTCGTGTTTATTTGGTAATTATCACAAACGGTATAGATATGGAGTACCCTGTTTTGTAAATGCAGAAGAGCCGGATCATCAAAATCCGACTCTTAGCATTTACCTATCGTATTATAATACTACTTTAAGATTATTTTCCCAATACGGAAATGTTTCCCACTCTTCTATCAGAGCGCTTTGTTTTTGTTCTTTGTCTTATTATACGAAGAATGAACTGTGAAAGTAACGATTATTGCATAACTGGACGTTTTTTATATCTATCTGGTATTTATGAATTATTTTGAAAAAGTCGATACAACAGTTTAAACTCAACGAATATACTACATTAGTTCAATACAAGCGGGGGATTCATTAAAAGAGTCTTGATAGTATCTTTATATATCTCTCCCTCTTTAATCTCGGTAATAGTTGTGATTTTTCTTCCGGCATCTTTACTACTTGCCCCGCAATGGTATACTTTCATAGTCTTGGTGCCATAATCCAAAATGATATATCTGTCATGTGTCCTGTTTGATGATTTAATAAAGCTGATGTTTTGCCCGGGGTATTCTGTAATATAATCATTATACTCAGAAAGCCTAAGAGGGGTCCGGCCCTTGTTATCACTAATTATCGTAATGTTAATTCGTTTTTTTCACTCATCGTTTTTCCTCATCGTTCTTTCAAGATTCCAAATTGGAATCTTGAAGCTATCATCAAGATGCCAGATTGACTGTTTTATCGTTTATTGCCGTTTTCTCTTGCTTTCCGAGCATTATCTATAGCATGCTGCTTTGCCTGTTTCTTATAATCAGGATGATCTTCTTTATATTTTTCCATCAATTCTATTTGGAAATGAACCCATTCAGATTTTTCCTCCCAAGACTTATCTCCTGGATATGATCCGAGCTGCCCTTCTACAATCCCGGAAATAAAAGCATCCTCATAAGCCTCAATATACTTGTTCTTTTCTGCTTCAGGCATATCTGCCTGCATTATAAAGCTATAATAATCTCCGCCTTCCAGAATATGCTTATCCAGTGCATCTAGCGTCTGTTCCTGATTCCCCAAACCTGACATATGCTGTTTCCAGGTATGACCTTGCAACATGAGCTCTAATTGCATCTCTTCGGCAACTTCCATCATTCGCGCAGCATATTCTTCTCGGGTTTCTCTTTTTGCTTTTGTATTCCACCGTTTTGCTTTCAACACATCCTGAGCAAGCTTCATAAATTCCAAATAAAGTATCATTCCGCTTAAGGATTATACCGATCAGTAACATGACAATTAAATAAGGTTTATAGAGAGCATTCCATGAATTAATCCGGCAGTCAAATACGCCGTATTTGACCCTCGCGGTATTCGTCAAATGATTCATGCAAGCATGATCATTTTCCTCATTACTCGCGGGAATAAACAGAAATGGGTAGAAAAAAGGTAGAATTGACAGCAAAAAACAAGGGTTCCCAAAAACGGAAACCCTTGCAAATACTGAGTCGGGGCGACGTGATTCGAACACGCGGCCTCCACGTCCCGAACGTGGCGCTCTACCAAGCTGAGCCACGCCCCGATTGCTCAACAGCTTTACTATAATAATAAATTAAGCTGAACTTGTCAAGCACTTTTTTATTTCTTTTTTTCAATTATCTCCCCGAAATCCATGTCCATGGCCAAGGTGAAATCAATGTCAGGATACTGAGCATTAAGATCCTCCAGGATCTTTTCATATACCGCCTGACGGCTTTCGGCATCAAAACCTATCACCACATCGAAGCGAACAGATCTGTCCTTTTTGTTGTAATAAAACCCGTGGATCTGTTTGACATATTCAAACGAGAGAACACGCTTGCTGATATCTTCCCTGAGCTTTTTGATCTCGGCATCTTTTGTGTTTATGGAATAAATACCTACCGCTGTGAGGATCACGCCGTGTTCACGTAATACGGCACCCGTGATGTCCCTGGTGAGATCATCCAGGCTGTTAAGGGAATAATCGTCATCCAGCTCGATATGTATCGATCCGTTATAGGAGTCCGGTCCGTAATTGTGCAGGATAAGATCATATGCTCCCCTCACCTCGGGAAATGACCTTACAGTCTGTTTGATGCCCTGTAACAGTTCAACATCCCCGGGCTCTCCCAGCAACTTCGATACGGTCTCAGAGAGCATCTCAAGGCCTGCCTTGATGATCACCACAGAGATGATGGCACCGAGGTAAGCTTCCAGCGAAACATGGGTAAATGTGAATATTAGCGCCGCAACCAGCGTTGCCGATGAGATCACGGAATCGAGCAGCGCATCTTTTCCGGAATTTATCAGAGAATCCGAATTAACCTTCTCGCCCGCAGCCTTCACATACAATCCGAGTCCTATCTTCACAAAGACAGCAACACCCACTATCACCAATGATACCGTAGTGTAATCCGGAGTCTCCGGTTTTACGATCTTTTTTACCGATTCAGTCAGCGACGTAAGTCCGGCATACAGGATGATGCCTGCTATCACTAATGAACTGAGATATTCGATCCTGCCGTATCCAAAGGGATGTTTTCTGTCAGCCTCGCGCCCGGCAAGCTTCGTACCCACTATGGTGATCACCGAACTTAAGGCATCAGACAGGTTATTGACCGCATCTAAAACGACGGCTATGGAATTGCTGAGTATTCCAACACCCGCCTTGAACGCTGCCAGAAACACATTTGCCAGTATACCCACCACACTGGTGAACACTATGACTTTTCCGCGATTATCTTCTTCCTGAGATCTCATTTTTTTCTCCAAAAAACGCCCCGGCCTACCGGAGCGTTCCCGTTATACTGTCTTCTTAGGTTTCTGTGTACAGCCGACGAAAAAACCGGATGTACAAAATCAATCCTTATACTTCTGATAAAGTCTCTCAAATGCGGGAAGCGAACGTTCTATCATGTCCTTGTCCACGCAGTAAGAGATACGCACCCATCCGGGGCAGCCGAATCCTTTTGCCGAAACCACCAGGATATCCTCTGCTTTGGCTTTCTCGCTGAAAGCATCTGAATCCTCTTCCAGGGCCTTTACGAACATGTAGAAGGCGCCCTCGGGTTTATAACAATGATAGCCGATCTTTGTCAATCCGTCATACAGGATATCCCTGTTCTGTCTGTATGCCTCAACATCACCGGTGTTGCCGATGCATCTTGCGATCACCTTCTGGAACATCGACGGTGCACACACATAACCCAGTGCCCTGCCTGCTCCCGCAACCGCAGCATAGAGCCTTTCGCTGTCCTGTGCTGCATTCGGTACCAATACCCAGCCGATACGTTCGCCGGGCAGAGACAATGACTTACTGTAGGAATAGCATACCAGAGTGTTATCATAGTATTTGGTGACGAAGGGGACATCCACATCATATGCGATCTCCCTGTAGGGCTCGTCAGCTATGATGAAGATGGGATTTCCGAACTCTTTGCTCTTTTCGGAAAGTACTGCAGCCAGCTTTTTGATGGTGTCCTCGCTGTATACCGCGCCACTTGGGTTATTGGGCGAGTTTATAACTACCGCTTTGGTATTACTGTTTATGAGTTTCTCCAGCTCGTCAAATCTGATCTGGAATTCTTCTGTATCCGGCGGTACCATAACGCATTTTGCGCCTGCTGCCTTTATGAACACGCTGTACTCCGGGAAAAACGGTGCTATGACCACTATCTCATCATCCGGTGTACATGTCAGCGCCTTAAAACATATTGACAGGGAAGCCGCAGCTCCCATGGTCATATAGAAATTGTCGGCGGTGAAATCAGTGCCGTGGGTTTTATTGAGGTATTCCGCCACAGCAGCTCTGGTCTCCGCATCTCCCTGAGCGGAAGTATATCCGTGAAGGCTCAGTGAATTCATCTCCTGTGTGAGTGTCCTGATGGTCTCATTCACGATATCCGGAGCAGGAATGCTGGGATTGCCCAAAGAAAAATCATAGACATTTTCTTTTCCTATCTCTGCGGCACGTTTTTTGCCATATTCAAAAAGTTCCCTGATGACGGAACGGCAGCTGCCGAGTCCGTACATTTCCTCGTTTATAAACATTTATCATCCTTTCCCGGTAATATCCCCATCCATCTTCCAACAGCTGAGTATAACCGGCTTTTGTAATAACACAGTGGTCCCATCCCGGGCTTAAGCTCAATCCATCACTCACCCAGTAACTTCTCAACAGATGCCAGCCTTACGCACACCACAAAGACCTCCATGGCCTTTTTAAGATCATCGATCTCCGGATAGCTGGGCGCGATACGGATAACGGAATCCTCGGGATCCTTTCCGTAGGGGAAGGGTGCTCCCGCACCTGTCAGCACAACGCCTGCTGCCTTGCATTTTGCCACTATATCCTTTGCGCAGCCCGGAAGGCTCTCAAAGCATATAAAGTATCCGCCGTTGACATGCAGGAAGGATCCGATACCGCGGCTTACGATCTCGTCGTTCAAAAACTTCTCCACCATCTCGAACTTGGGAGCGAGAAGTGCTGCATGTTTTTTCATGTGAGCATCAATACCCGCCCTGTCCTTTAAGAACCTGACATGTCTGATCTGATTGATCTTATCATGTCCGATGGTCTGTATCGTAAGATGCTTTTTGATCTCTTTAAGGTTATTCTCCGACGAAGCTACAGCGGAGATTCCGGCTCCCGCAAATGTCACCTTCGATGTTGAACCGAACTCATAGACCATATCCGGATTTCCGGCCTTAACGCATTCCTCTAAGATATTTAAAAGCTTGCCCTGCTTTGACTCGTCATCATAGAGATGATGAACACAGTATGCGTTGTCCCAGTATATCCTGAAATCCTCTGCTGCAGGCTTAAGCGCAGCAAATCGCTTAACTGTCTCATCCGAGTACACAACACCCTGGGGATTTGAATACTTTGGAACACACCAGATACCCTTGACCGCAGGATCACTGTTAACCAGCTCCTCAACCGTATCCATATCCGGTCCGTCCGGAGTCATCGGGATGTTGATCATCTCAATGCCGAAATCAGCAGTCACTGCAAAATGTCTGTCATATCCCGGAACCGGGCACAGGAATTTAACCTTGTCAAGCTTGCACCAGGGCGTGCTGCCCATAACGCCAAAAGCATAGCTTCTGGCTACCATATCATACATTATGTTGAGAGATGCGTTGCCCAGCACTATGACATTGGCGGGATCACATTCCAGCATCCCTGCCATCAGCTGTTTAGCCTCGGCTATACCGTCCATTGCGCCGTAATTTCTCACATCACCGCTCTCCGACTTCAGGTCTTCCGCATCTGTCAGTATCTTCAGCATATCCATGGAAAGATCCAGCTGTGACGGTGCGGGCTTGCCACGAGCCATGTTAAGGGAAAGCCCGGCTTCCTCGAACCCCTTGTATGCTTTCTGAAGGTCCGACCTCTCTTCGAGCAATTCCTCTCTGCTCATAGCGGCATACTGTTTCATTTCAAAATTCCTCCTGATAAAAAAATCGTTTTATTGTGACATCCGAAGCGTATTATACATATACGATCCGAAATGTGTCAGACTGTTTTCAATCCTGCTCTTTTTTCCAGGTATCCACATTCTTAAGATACTCGGAAACCTTAGCTTCATAACCGTTTTCGGTGGGTTCGTAAAACTTTGTGCCCACAAGTGGATCCGGCAGATACTGCTGTGAAACATAATGATGCGGGTAATCATGCGCGTACTTATAGCCCACACCGTGTCCCAGCTCTTCATGGCCGCTGTAATGCGCATCCTGAAGGTGCGCGGGTATGGGAGCCGTAGCATTCTCCTCCACCGCTCTTTTTGCGGCAAATATGGCCTCACAGCAGGCGTTGCTCTTGGGAGCGCTCGCCACATATATGGCTGCATGGGACAGAATAAGCTGTGCCTCCGGAAGTCCCACACGCTCTATGGCAAGGCTTGCCGCCACTGCGACCTGCAGGGCATTGGGATCCGCATTTCCCACATCCTCCGAAGCGCATATCATGATGCGCCTTGCTATAAACTTTATGTCCTCACCCGCATACAGCATTCTGGCCAGATAATAGACCGCTGCATCGGGATCCGAACCTCTCATACTCTTGATGAACGCCGATATCGTATCGTAATGGTCATCGCCGTCCTTGCCGTATTTTAGTACCCTCTTCTGGATGCACTCGGATGCCACATCCAGAGTGATATGGATCTTTCCGTCCTCACTCCTGTCGGTGGTCAGTATCCCCAGCTCTATAGCCTTCAATGCGCTCCTGGCGTCGCCGTTTGACATATCCGCCAGAAAATCAGCCGCATCCTCGTCAAGTTCGGCACCAAACGCGCCCATTCCCTTGACATTGTCCTGTACTGCACGATACAGCAAAGTCTTTATATCCCCGGCTGACAGCTTTTTCAGCTCGAATATCGCCGCCCGGGACAAAAGAGCACTGTTTACCTCAAAATAAGGATTTTCCGTGGTGGCGCCGATGAGTATCACCGTACCGTCCTCCACGAAGGGCAATAGATAATCCTGCTGCCCCTTATTGAACCTGTGGATCTCGTCTATGAACAATATGGTCTTGCGGCCGTACATCCCACGGGTATCCTGAGCTTTTTTTACCACATCCTCCATATCCTTTTTGCCGGATGAAGTGGCATTTATCTGCATAAAATCTGCGCTGGTGGTATTGGCTATCACCTTCGCCAAAGTGGTCTTTCCCGTGCCGGGAGGACCGTATAATATGATGGAGCTGAGTTTGTCCGCCTTGATGGCGCGGTACAAAAGCTTTCCCTTGCCTATGATGTGCTCCTGACCCACCACCTCGTCTATGGTGTCCGGCCTCATACGGCTGGCTAACGGCGCCTCTTTCTCCTGATTTAGCGTTCTCTGATATTCAAAAAGATCCATATATCTACCGTCAAAGCTCGATCTCCACGATCTGCTTTTCGTAACCGTTCACTATCTTCGTCTTGTTGTATTCCATGCTGGACTTCAACTTGTAATCATAGCTGTGGTGCATATGTCCGTGAAAAAAATAGGCCGGTTCGTATTTGTCCATCAGATCCCTGAAGCATTGGAATCCCATGTGAGGAAGATCCTCACCGTCCCCAAGTTTTCTGGCCGGAGAGTGGGTCACCAGCACATCGAAACCCTTTTTTCTCCAGAGCTGATACCACAGCTTTTTGATGCGGCGTGACATCTGCTGTTCCGTGTACTGCCAATCGCTGCCGTTATACTGCATGCTACCGCCAAGCCCCAGAAAACGGACTCCCTCATACTCAAATATCCGGTCTTCTATGCACTCACAGCCTTCCGGCGGTTTGTTTTTATATCTCACGTCGTGGTTGCCGTGGACATAGAGCACCGGTCCCTTGCAGAACGTAGCCAGAAAGCTTAAATACTCTGCCTTCAGGTCACCGCAGGAGATCACCAGATCTATCTCTTCCTTAAACTTTGCCTTGTCCAGATAATCCCAATATGCCTTGGATTCGACATCAGCTATCACCAGAGCTCTCATCGTTACCTCCCGTAGCGGATAATGCCTCATCCAATGCGTTCGTTGTCTTTATGCCGGACTGCGCAACCACAGGAGTTGCCTGTTCCACAAGCTCACTCATGTCAGGTATGCGTCCCACGATGTTCTCTGCCAGCCAGTCCATGGTGACTATCTCATCGGGCGTCAGTGTATCTGTCTCATAGCTGGTGATGATGCCGTTCTGGGAGTATATAACGCCCTCGAACGGGTTGAAATCACCTGTCTTTATAGTCTTTTTCAGGAGATTTACCAGACGCTTGGTTCCTATGGGAAGGTGCCTTGATACGGCCACATCTATGACTTCCGCAGACATGCCCCACCAGTAATTGACGCCCTTGTCGGTGTCATCATCCTCTTTTTCGAATGCACCGTTCCAGATCTGCCGGATGAGCGCCTCATAAAACCTGCCCCAGTTCCATACCGGCATGGCAAGGTTTCTGATATCTCCGTTTTCGTTGTATTTGTATATACCAAAGCGTCTCACCGGATTTATGGGGATCAGGAAGTCCTGTCCCGATATGATGCCGGCATGGTGTTCCCAGAATTTTTTGTCCAGATCCACACCCTTTATGGTGCTCCACTCCAGATATACCTTCGCTCTCGGATTTACCAGCTTTGCTCCCATGGCGAAAGCATTGATGTTGGCTATGGCCCCAAATATGGGATAATCCGCTATATATCCGATGCGGTCATTTTCAGTCATGGCGCCTGCGATGGCGCCCATCAGAAACTTCGCCTCATACATCCTGGCGTAATAAGTCCTGACCGCCCTGTGGGATGTGTTCAGCGAGCAGTTTAAGATATTGACATTCCTGTGTTCTATGGCCTCCTGAAGCGATGCTGTCAAAAGCGGCGGAGAAGTTGTAAATATAACATTACATCCGTCGGCAATGGCATCGTCCAGCTTCTGATTGATGTTCTCGGCGTTGGCGTAATCGTATTTGACGGTGGTCACAACCCCCGGGAACACCTCTTCTATATGCATACGCCCCAGCTCATGGCCGTATGTCCAGGCGGATTCCTCCGCAGATTTCTCGTTGATGAATGCGACCTTCAAAGGCTTTTGCTTTGGAGCGCCCACTATGGCTCCCAAAAGTCCCGTTTTCTTATCGGAGGTGTCTCCCGGCTCCATTCGAAGCTCAGGTTTTTCCTCCACATCCACCTCTACCATGGATGAGATCACCAGATTCTTAAGTTCCGTGATCTCCATGTCAAGGGCTTTTTTGTAATTGAAAAGCTTTACAAAAGACAAAAAGGCATCCAGGATGTCGACATAGGTGTCAACCGACTCCTTTATGCCTGCTTTCTCGGTATAATATGTGCTGTATCTGGTCAGCAATGTCTTCAGGTCCTTGCGGTCATCCTCCGTCCAGGGCTCATCCGGGCGCTTGCCCATAGCCATCTGCAAAGCCTCATAACTGCCCGGCTTTGAGAAAACAAAATGATAGCTCTGTGAGAGCCTGAAAAAATCACCGAACTCTATATACACCTGATTCTCTTCTATACGCGCGGGAGGAATACGGATAACCTCTGCCACTATCTCGTCCGCTCCCGAGTATTTCAGGACGCTGACTCTCTTATTGCCCTCCTCGACGTAGAACCTGTTCTTGTACTCGTATGCCTTTACGGCATCCCTGATGCCTTCCTCCAGATGGGAGGCGTAGAGTGCCACCCACTTGCCGCTGAACTCGGAATCTTGGTCCATCACCGGCATGAAGGAAGAATTGAAGGCACTTCCCCTGGCGCTGGTCCTTGTACCCACCACCAGCTCAAGCGGGATGCTGTACGTTCCCATAGGGATCTCCCCCGCCCCGGAGATACCGTCTTCTTTTAAGATATCATCCAGACACGGAAGCGTCTTTTTATCTTTTTTGGCAGACTTGACAAGTCTGTCATAATCCGTAAACATCGCTGCGGTCGGTTGCATATATCTCTCCTTATGTCTTACAGTTCAGTTGATAATCGCAGTCAATGAGTTCAGGCGTTGATCACATCCGACATGTCATACATGCCCGGAGCCTTGTCTGCCAGGAATTTAGCCGCCGAGATCGCGCCTTTTGCAAATACCGCACGGCTTGCTGCATGATGCGAGATGGTAACGACTTCATCCGTGCCTGCGAAGATCACATCATGTTCACCTACAATGGTGCCTCCTCTGACGGCGGAAATGCCCATTTCCTTATGCTCTCTGGCTGCTCTTCTGTCGGAGCGTTCAAAGTCATATTCGTATTTTCCATCTGTATTCATGGCATCAGCCAGAGCCAGCGCTGTACCCGAGGGCGCGTCCAGTTTTTTGTTGTGGTGTTTTTCCACGATCTCAATATCAAATCCGGCCTCTGACAAGATCTTCTCAGCTCTCTTCAGAAGATCCATCATCATATTGATGCCCAGTGACATGTTGGCGGATTTCAGGACCGCAACCTGAGCGGCTGTCTCCGTAACCTTTTTGTTCTGTTCCTCTGACAGGCCCGTAGAGCACAGAACCACCGGCAGTTTCCGTTCAACTGCATAATCCAGAAGATCGTCCACTGCCGCGGCATTCGAAAAATCAATTATGACATCCGCATCCACATCGCATGCGCTTATCTTCTCAAAGACAGGATATTTATTCTCCCTGCCCAGGAATTTGTCAACACCTGCCACTATCTCAACCGTCTCGTCCTCAGCTGCGATGTCGGTTATCATCTGTCCCATACGGCCGTTGCAGCCGTGCATTATGATCTTAACCATGATCTACCTCTGTATATTATGATGTATGGGTCAAAAGCGATATCCCGGTTACCCCGATATCACATTATAATATTCCGTAAGCCTTCATAACCTCAGCAAGCTTTGCCTCTGCCTCCGGTGCCATTGCGCACAGAGGTGAGCGGAGCGGTCCCACATTTTTGCCCATTAGGTTCAAAGCAGTCTTTACGGGGATCGGATTTACATCTGAGAAGAGCGCATCCACAAGGGCGCGTCCTTTGATCTGTATCTGAGCGGCCTTTCCGTAATCTCCTGCTGCCGCGTATGCACACATATCATGAACATCCCTCGGTGCGACATTCGACCATACGGAGATAACACCCTTTGCCCCGATGGACATGAGCGGTACCACAATGCCGTCCTCTCCGGAATAGAGATCTATCTTTCCGTCGCAGAGATCCATGACTTTCACAGCCTGTGCCACATTGCCCGTAGCTTCCTTGATACCCACAATGTTTTCCTTTGTCCTTGCAAGCACTGCCACGGTCTCCGGCAGGATATTGCAGCCTGTACGGCTGGGTACGTTATACAGGATGATGGGCAGCTTTGTGCTGTCTGCGATGGCGCTGTAATGAGCCACCAGACCTCTCTGGGAAGCCTTATTATAGTAGGGCGATACCACAAGGGCTGCATCCGCTCCCGCAGCCTGTGCGTCACCTGTAAGCTTTATGGCTGTCTCGGTGCAGTTTGATCCCGTACCTGCCACAACCGGTATTCTCTTCTTTACGATATCCACGGCAGCCTTAATAACCTCTGCATGTTCCTCCATAGAGAGGCATGAGCTCTCGCCCGTGGTGCCTGCTATGATGATCGCATCTGTCTTTTCTGCGATCTGCTCCTCAATAAGTTCCTCAAGTTTGTCGTAATTGACCGTCAGGTCTTCGTTCATTGGAGTGACGATCGCAACTCCGGCGCCTTCAAAAATTGCCATATTGACCACCTTTCTTTGTTAAAACAGCCGGTTTGCCACGATCCGCAACCGGCGAATTAGTCATTTGGGGTCTACTATAACACAGATGTTTCCTTTTTGCAATTATCAGGTTTAAAAAATTCATTTTTCCCAAACTTGACAGATAGAATTTAAAAAAGTATATTATATCGGATTCCGAATAGTCCGGTATGGATCAATACCGAACAGGAATCCGGTGGTATCTGCAGATACCCCTCATGACGAATCTCGGAGGATCTCTGATGAAGAAGATAGTGTTGACCGGCGGAGGTACCGCAGGTCATGTTACACCAAATATAGCGCTGTTGCCTGCCTTAAAGGAAGCCGGTTACGAAGTCGAATACATCGGCTCCTACAGCGGCATGGAAAAAGGGCTTATAGAAGCCTGCGGCATACATTACACCGGCATTGATTCTGGAAAGCTCAGAAGATATTTTGATCTCAAGAATTTCTCGGATCCCTTCAGGGTGATACACGGCTACTTCCAGTCCCTTAAGCTCCTGCGCAAGATAAAGCCCGACGTGGTATTCTCGAAGGGCGGCTTTGTATCCGTACCCGTAGTATTGGCAGCAAAGACCAAACGGATCCCCGCCATCATACACGAGTCCGACCTCACCCCCGGTCTTGCCAATAAGATCGCCATGAAGGGCGCCACCAAGGTCTGCTGCAACTTCCCGGAGACGGAGAAATATCTGCCTGCCGGCAAAGCGGTAGTGACAGGCTCTCCCATCAGGGC
>JAEEGL016390835.1_pt1 | contig 12026 bp, 5 predicted proteins | sample 9134231 | NCBI WGS metagenome assembly JAEEGL01 (sample SAMN16246548, study PRJNA631951) | gut metagenome | biome: gut microbiome; feature: rumen; material: fiber-attached | host: Bos | place: Iran: Karaj | collected 2018-10
GTTTATTTTACTAATGATTATTTTTTTTTATCCAAGTAATCCTTTTATTGATCCTCCAATATCAGTGAGATTAATTTTTGCTTTAACTGCGTCAACAACTCCATTTACCTGATCTTCTGGTAAATCTACTCCTATTAAATCTTTTACTACTTTTGCTGGATTGTTTTTAAAATTATCGAGTAATTTTGGATCATTTTGAACTTTTTTTACTATTTCGTCTATTTTTTCTTTCATATTTACCTCCTATTTTTATTATATAACTTTTTATAGTATATTGTTAATATCGAAAATATGTTCTATAATGTAATTGGTGATATTATGGAAAGAATTATTTTTCACATCGATGTCAATAATGCTTTTTTATCTTGGACTGCGGTAAAACTTTTGAATGAAGGTTATCCAATTGATATTAGAACAATTCCTTCAGTAATAGGTGGTGATGAAGATAAGAGGCATGGTATAGTGTTAGCTAAAAGTCCTGTTGCTAAAAAATATGGAATAGTTACTGCTGAAACTTTATATCAAGCAAGAAAAAAGTGCCCAACTCTTAAGACATATCCTCCTGATTATAATTTTTATAAAGAAATGTCATCTAAAATGTTTAATTATATTTCTAATTATTCTCCTGACATAGAAAAATTTTCTATTGATGAGTGTTTTGTTGATATGAGTGGTACACATTATTTATATAATGATTTAATTTCTTTGGCATATAGAATTAAAGATGAAATATATAGCAAATTTGGATTTACAGTTAATATTGGTATTGGCAATAATAAATTATGTGCAAAGATGGCTAGTGATTTTGAAAAACCAAATAAAGTGCATACTTTGTTCTCTAATGAGATAAAAGATAAAATGTGGCCGTTACCTATTAGTGCTCTTTTTATGGTTGGAAAGAAGACTTCTGATAAATTAATTAAGATGGGTTATAGTACGATTGGTGATGTTGCAAACAGTGATCCACAAATTTTTACAAAGATATTTAAAAGTCTTGGAATTGAATTGTGGAATCATGCTAATGGAATTGATGATTCTATTGTAGACTCTACTATTTCACTAAATAAAAGTGTAAGTGTTTCTTTGACTCTTGTTCATGACAGTGATGATATAGATTATTTGAAAAAAATTCTTTTGAAGCAAACTGATGAAGTAGGCAGGAGTTTAAGAAGAAAAAAATTATATGCTACTGTTGTTACAGTTACTTATAAAACTTTTGATTTTGTTAGTTATTCTAAGCAAATAACTCTCGAAAATGCTATATGTTCAAATAAAGAAATATATGATTCTGTTATAGATATATTGTATAAATCTTGGAATTTTGAGAAAATAAGAAATATAGGTATAAGGTTGTCAGGACTTGTTGAGGATAAGATAGTACAAAACGACTTATTTAATCAAAATAATAGTGATTGTGATAAAGTTCAATTTGCACTTGATAAGATAAAGGATAAGTATGGTAGTGATATTATTAATCCTGCTTCTTTATTACAAAAAAAGGAATGATTTTAATGAATTTAGATCAAAGTAATATTAATATGTTTTTGAATAAGTATGTTGTTTTTGTGGATGAGATAAGTGATTATCATCACTATAATTCTAATATAAGACATTTATTATATTTGATTGTTCCATCTTTCATATACAAATATGGTGTTTCTTATGAAAGTTTGATTTTAAAGTGTTTTAGAGAAACTGAGATATATGTGACTGAAAATAAAGATAATTTTGTGACTGCTTCTTTTAACAGATTACTAAAAAAAGAAAATAACGAATATTATACTGAGAAGTATATTTTGATAAATGATTATTCATCGACTGATTTATCTACTTTAATTGATGATATTGTTCATGAAATAAATCATGCTGTTAATTCAATTAATAACGAAATATTTTATGATGATAAATATGTGTATGTTAGAACGGGGTTAAGTAAATTAGTTTATGATAAAAAAACATTAAATATTATAAATAAATCTGATGAGATAACATTAGAAGAAATATTAAATACAAATGATACTGAAGAAGTTATAAATGTTATAAATATGTTTAGTAAATTTAATATTGATAATAATCAAATATCAAATTTAATATATGCGTTAAATGGAGAAATTAAGGGGAATATGTATGAATCAAATGCATATTCTTACCAAAAATATGTATGTAAGTCTTTAATTGATAATAAAACTTTTACGCCAACAATTAAAAATTTGAGAATTAAAGGTTATATAAATGATATACCAAACCTTTTTGATAGTGTTATTGGTATTAATGGAAGTTATGATAAATTAAATAAAACATTAACTGATATGCATAAATTAATTGTTAGATATTCAAACAGTAAATTTTTTAAAAAAATTTTATTGAGTAAGATTAAAGATAAAGCATTAATAATTAATAATCTCATAAATGAATATGAAAGAAAATGTATTTTTAAATAAATATATTTTTTTATTATATTTGAAGTTAATAATGTAATTACATTTTTTTCATTTTTAAATAGTAGAAAAAGTAATTATTTGCATAATTGATTTAGAAAATGAATTAAATCGGAAAGAGTTAGTAGTGTAATAAAAATGTGATGTGACCGGTAAATGAAAAATCTATATTAAATAATAATGTAGAAATTAAGAATTAAATTTTGCTTTATTTCTTTTTTATTTTACTAAATAATTATCTTTTCAATATTTTATAAGTATGTGTTATAATATGGTTGTGTAACTCGTATTTTGGTTATAGTTAGGAGTAGATGTATGAACAAAATTTATTCTAAGTTTTTAGATGATTGCAACAATATTGAGAATTATTACGAGAAACTCGTTGATTTAACAAAAAATCATAATTTTGTTGGTTCTACTAATGAATGGATTATTGATAATTTTTATTTAGTTGTTGAACAAAGAAATGTTTTAAAGAGATATTTTAAAAACAAGAAGAATGTAAAAGAAATGTTGGCTGTAAATGAAGATATGCTTAAGATACTTACAAATATTTTCATTGAGCATAATTATAGTATTGATAAGAATATATTGATTAAGGAGCTTAATAATTATCAAAATAAAAATAATTGCTATTTTTCTTTCAAGACTATTTCTGTAATACCTATGTTAATTTCTATTATATTAGTAGATGAACTTAATAAATTATGTAAAAGAAGAGAAGAAAAACTTGAGGATTTAAAAAAGGTTAATGAAATTGTTTCTAAGATTGATAAAGATAGTCTTGATAATCCCGATATAGATTTAACTAAATATGTTAAAATTGATGAATACATTTTAGAGCATCCTTATTATTTATATAATTTAAATGCTAATTTAAAAGAATTTGGTGAAGTAAGTAATGATATTTTTGAAAAGTTAAATAAATATCTTGAAGAAAACAATGTTGATTTGAAAAAAATTATAAATGAAGAACATTTATCAAGTATTAATGATGATCTTTTAGTTTCAAATTTATTTAATAATTTAAGAACTGTTTCTAAATTAAAGTATGATGATTTATGTTTAAAGATAAGTAAGACAGAAAAATTGTTATTAACTGATTCTGTTTATAAGAATATGACTTCTGAATCGAAAAATTTGTATCGTAGACAAATTGTTAAGAATACAAAAAAAATTGATGAATATAAGTATATATTAAATATAATGGAAAAAGTTAGAGAGACTGATAAAGAAATATCTGATTATATTTTTAAGCATAAAAATTATAGTAGAATATATAAGATATATGTATCTTTAATAATTATATTTACTTTTGGTATATCCTTTATACTTTCTTTATTTTTACTAAATATTCATGTATTAGCATTTGTTTTATTGATTTTCCCAATTAGTGAAGTAGTAATGCAATTTATTAATAAAATATTTATGATGCTTAATAAACCTAGATCTTTACCAAAACTTGATTTTTCTAGGGGAATACCTCGTGAGTATTCAACTATGGTTGTTATTCCTACAATTGTTAAAAATACAAAAAAAGTTGATGATATGTTTTTACAATTAGAAAAGTATTATTTATCTAACAAGACTCCAAACTTATATTTTACTTTATTAGCAGATTGTGCTGAATCTAATACTCGTGATTGTGATTATGATAAAGAAGTATCTGAATACGGAGTAAAAAAAGCTGATGAATTGAATAAAAAATATGATAAGGAATTATTCTATTTTGTTTATAGAAAAAGATCGTTTTCTGAATCTGAAGGAAAGTTTTTAGGATATGAGAGAAAACGTGGCGGATTAATGCATTTTAATAAGCTTTTACTTGGAAAATTAACTGATAAAGAGAAAGAAAAATATATTTATACTGAAACAGTTAGTAATTTAAGATCTCCTATTAAGTATGTTATTACTTTAGATGCTGATACTGAATTAGTACTTAATACTGCACAAAGTCTTGTTGGATTAATGGCACATCCATCTAATAGACCTGTTTTAAGTAAGGCAAAAGATAAAGTTATAAGTGGATATGGAATAATTCAACCTAGAGTTAGTGTTGATATAGAGTCTACAAATAAATCTACTTATTCTCAATTAGTTGCTGGAATTGGTGGCTTTGATGTTTATTCTTCAATTATTCCTAATTTCTATCAAGATGTATTTAATGAAGGAAGCTTTGTTGGTAAAGGAATATATGATTTACAAGTGTTTGAAACTGTAATAGGTGAAAAGTTCCCTGAAAATTTGATATTGAGTCATGATTTATTGGAAGGTAACTATATAAGATGTGGATTTGCTTCTGATATAGAGTTAATTGATGATTTTCCATCTTCATTTTTGGTGGATATGTCTCGTCAACATAGATGGACTAGAGGAGATATACAAATACTTGGATGGTTAAAGAAAAAAATTAGAAATAAAAATGGTGTTAAAGTTAATAATCCTTTAAATGGAATAGAAAAATTTAAGATATTTGATAATTTAAGAAGAATTTTTAAGGAACCTAGTATATTACTATTATTAATATTGTCTTTTATTTGTGGAAATCCTTTATATGCTCTTATTACTTCTATAGTTATAATTTTTTTGCCAATGTTTTTCTATTTGAAAGAAATTTTAAATATTCAAAAGAAAACGATTGCATCGTATAAATATTATGATTCTTTGATTTTTGGTACTAGAGCATTAATTTCTAGAGTATTTTTAGATTTTATTACTATGCCATATGTTGCTTATATGCATTTAAATGCTATGTGTAAGTCATTATATAGAATGTTTGTAAGTCATAAAAATTTATTAAATTGGGTTACTGCAGAAGATGCTGCAAAGACTATTAGTAATAAATTATCTACATATATTAGAGTTTTTAAGCCTAATTATGTTATTGCAATTGTGTTTATTATATTATCATTTGTTTATCCTGAAAATTGGATAATTGGATTGATATTAATTATTTGTATGTTATTTGCTCCATTTGTATTATGTAGTGTAAGTAAAGAAAAGAAACATATTAATTCACTTTCAACAAAATCTAATGAAGAGTTAACTGATGTTGCAAGGAGAACTTGGGAATTTTTTGATAGTTTATTAACAGAAGAAAATCATTATTTAATTCCAGATAATTATCAGTTGAATAGAGAAAATAAAGCTGATTTTAAGACATCTCCTACTGATATTGGTATGTCACTTACTTCTGTCGTTTCAGCTTTTGAATTAGGATTTATAAGTGAAGATAAGGCATTCGATTTAATTGATTGTATTATTTCTTCTATTGAAAAACTTGAAAAATGGAATGGCTTTATATTTAATTGGTATAATATAAAGACTATGAAAAAGATGATGCCATATGATATTTCATCAGTTGATAATGGTAACTTGGCTGCTTGTTATATGGTTACTAAAGAATTTTGCAATGCTCATGGAAAGAAAAAATTATCTCAAAGAATAGAAATATTGTTTAATGCAATGAATTTTAAATGTTTATATACTGATAAAGATGTATTTAGTATTGCATATGATTGTATTGAAGATAGATTGTCTCCATATAACTATAATAAATTTGCAAGTGAAAGTAGAATTTTAAGTTTTGTTGCTATAGCAAAGGGGGATGTTTCTTCTAAACATTGGTTGTGTCTTGATAAATCATTGACTAGTTATAAAAAATATAAGGGATTAACTTCTTGGTCTGGTACATCTTTTGAGTATTTTATGCCTGAATTATTTATGAAGAGTTATCCAAATACTTTACTTGATGAAAGTTATTTCTTTTCAATATATTGTCAGAAAGAGTATATGAAAGATGTTGATAGAGAGATGCCTTGGGGAATTTCTGAAGCAGCTTATGGAGAACTTGATGATGGATTAAATTATAAATATAAAGCATTTTCAACTCCATATTTAAAGATTCAAGAAGATAAAGGACAACGTATTGTTATTGCACCATATGCTTCATTACTTGCTCTTTCTAATAATCCACAACTTGTTTATTCAAATATATCTAAATTAAAAAAACTTGGATTATATGGGGATTGGGGATTCTTTGAATCATATGATTATGATGAAAAAGAGATTGTTCAATCGTATTTTTCTCACCATCAAGGAATGATTCTTGCTAGTTTATGTAATTATCTAAAGAATAATGCAATTAGAGAATATTTTCACAGTGATGTTAGAGTTAAATCTGTAGAAGTTTTATTAAAAGAAAAAGTTCAATTTAATCCAATTATTGATCTTAAGATATATGGTTATAAGAAATATCATTATGAAAAAGAAACGGTTGAAAATGATATTAGAGCATTTAATTACTTGTCAGATATTCCAGAGGTTTCAGTATTGTCAAACAATGATTATATGCTTCTTATGAATGATAGAGGAAATGGATTTAGTAGATATAAAGAAATACAACTTAATAGATATAGGAAGATAACAGAACAAGATTATGGAATGTTTATGTATATTAAGGATATGACTAGTTCAAAATATTGGTCTAATACATATTCTCCAACTTATGTTAAACCTGATAAATATAATGTTGTATTTGCTAGTGATAGAATTACATTTATTAGACAAGACGAAAATATTACTACTAAAACAGAAATAATAGTTACAAAAGAGACAAATTCTGAGATTAGAAGAGTAACTTTGAAAAATAATTCAGCTGAAGATAAATATCTTGAAATAACAACTTATAATGAACCAATTATTTCTCGTAATATTGAAGATATTACGCATAGAGCTTTTAAGAGTTTATTTATAAGTAGTGAATATGATAAAGAGCATGAAAGCTTAGTTATGTGTAGACGTAATAGTTCTAAAAAGTCTTCTGAATATTATGCTAATAGATTATTAATAGATGATGAAAATCATAATATTAGTTATGAAACAGAAAGAAGTAATTTTATAGGAAGAAATAGAAATGCTGATAAACCTCTTGCTATGGAATCTAAACTAAGTAATACAGTTGGAACAAATATTGATCCTGTTATGAGTTTGAGATCCAATATTGTTGTTCCAAGTGGTAAAGAAAAAGTTATATTCTTTATTGCTGGATATGGTAAATCTCGTGAGCAAATTAATGAAATACTTGATAAGTATAATAATTATTCTTCAATAAATACTGCATTTGAATATGCTACTTTGGCAAATAATATTAATACAAAAGTTCTTGGATGTAGTGGACCAGATATGAGAAACTATAATGTTATGCTTAATTATTTATATCAAACAAGTAGACATTTTATTAACCCAGAAAGAAAAGATATTCTTACTAAAAATAGTATGAATCAAACTAATTTGTGGAAATTTAGTATTACTGGTGACTATCCAATTATGTTAGTTGAGATTTATGAAAGTGAATCAATTAATCTTGTAAAAGAAGTTATAAAAGCGTATGAATTTTATAAGACTAGATCTATATTTGTTGATGTAGTTATAGTAAATCGTGAAAGTGAAGAATATAAACCTATTGTTAAAAGAGAAATCGATAAAGAAATGTATCGTATGAATACTTTATATGACTTTTATTCAACTCCTGGAAGAATTTATGTTTTAGATGGAAGTGAAGTAAATTATTCAGAAGATGTATTACTTAATATGGTAGCAAGATTGAGATTTGATACAAGAAAGTGTTCATCATTGACTGAAAGTGTTAAATTGTTACAAAAAGAAAACAAAATGGTTAATTATGACCCAATAAAATATAAAACTGTTATTGAGTCTAAAGAAGGAGAAGAATTAAAGTTCTTTAATACTTATGGTGGATTTGATGATGTTACTAATGAATATGTAATAGTTAATCAAGATACTCCTGTTCCATGGTCAAATGTTATTTCAAATGAAAGATTTGGTACAATTGTTACCAATAATGAATGTGGATTTACGTATGCCTATAATAGTCAAATGTTTAAAGTAACCTCTTGGACAAATGATATCGTTCTTGATGATAAATCTGAAGGTATAGAAGTTGATAATGAAAGAATAGGTGTTTCTAAATGTACTCATGGTTTTGGATATTCAACATTTAATCATGATACTAAAGATTATTCGTTTGATACAACTCATTTTGTAGCAATGAATGATACTATTAAGTTCTACAAAGTTCATTTTGTTAACAAATCAAATAAGGAAAAGAAATATACTTTGAAATTGTGGATTAATCCTACGTTTGGACCTAATGAGGAAAAATCAAGTAGATATTTACTGTCAGATTACTATGAAAAAATGAATGCTATTTTAATAAGAAATGTTTATAATACTGATTTTTCACATATAACTGCCTTTTTATCTTCAACACTTCCACTTTCTGCGTGGTCAATTGATTTAATTTTATTTAAATCAATAAGTGTAGAATTAAATTTAGGACCTCAAGAAGAAATTGATTTCTCATTTATGCTTGGAACAGAAATAGGAAATGAAAATGTTCAGAAGTTAATTGAAAAATATAGTACTTTTGAAAAAGTTAATAAAGAGTTTAAAGAAGTAAAAGATTATTGGAAGAAGAGACTTTCTATATTTAAGGTTAAAACTCCAGATGAATCTTTTGATATGATGATGAATGGTTGGTATTTATATCAAACAATGTCTTCAAGAATTAATGCAAGAGCTGGATTCTATCAAGTTGGTGGTGCTTTTGGATATAGAGATCAATTACAGGATTGTACTAATTTATGTATTGTAGAACCTGAATTGACTAAAAGACAGATTATTAGTAATGCTAAGCATCAATTTATGCAAGGTGATGTACTTCACTGGTGGCATGAATTAATAAGAATGGGATTACGTAGTAGATATAAGGATGATTTTTTGTGGCTTGTATTTGCTGTTAATAGATATGTTACTATTTCTGGTGATTATAAAATATTAGATGAGCCTATTGAGTTTGTTGATGGTCAGCAGTTGTCTGAAAGTGAAGCAGAACGTGGTATTAACTATGTATATACTAATACTAAGAAAACTTTATATGAACATTGCTTGTTATCAATTGATAAATCTTTCTCTGAACTTGGAGAAAATGGATTACCATTAATGGGTGGTGGAGACTGGAATGATGGAATGAACAAAGTTGGTATAGGAGGAAAAGGTACTAGTGTATGGCTTGGTTTCTTCTTATATACAATTGTTAAGGATTTCCTTTTGATTGCTAAGAAGTATGAAAATTTGGATACAAAAGAATATGATCAAAAACTTGTAGAACTTAAAAAATCTTTAAATGCTGTGTCTTGGGATGGAGATTATTACTTAAGAGCATTCTTTGACAATGGTAGTGTTTTAGGGTCAAGATCTAATGAAGAATGTAAAATAGACTTAATAAGTCAGTCATTTGCGATTTTATCAGAGGTAGTTGATAAAAATAAGATTCCATCTATAATTAATGCTGTTGAAAATTCTTTGGTAGATAAAAATTTAAAAATTGTTAAATTGTTAGATCCTGGATTTAAGAATTCTAAAGATAATCCTGGATATATAATGGATTATCCGATAGGTATAAGAGAAAATGGTGGACAATATACTCATGCTGTATCTTGGTATATTATGGCTTTAATTAAAATCGGTGAAAAAAATAAAGCTTATGAATATTTCCAAATGATTAATCCTATTAATCGTAGCTTAACAAGAAAAGATACTCAAAAGTATTCTGTTGAACCATATGTAATTGCTGCTGATATATACAGTAATCCATACTATCCTGCTAGAGGTGGATGGACATGGTATACTGGAAGTGCAGGATGGTTTTATAATATTGGATTAACTGAAATTCTAGGAATTAAGAAAGAAGGGAATACTTTAAAAGTTAAACCAAATGTTCCTGATGAATGGAAGTCATTTGAATTTGAGTATAAATATATTGATACTACTTATAAGATTAAAGTAAATCTTAAAGGAAAAAATGATGGTATTTTGGTTGATGGTGATAAAATAAGCAAAAACTATATAACACTTAAGAATGACAAGAGGATACATGCTGTAGTAATTAATGGAGGTACAGATGATTAATTTTGATTTTCATAAATATGTAAGTAGTTATGTAAAAAAAGAGGATAAAGTTGAATATTTAGAAAAGGCAAGAGAAATAAAAACAAGATTTACTGATGGTGATTTAAAGTATTGGAATAAATTAGATACTTTTATATCTAATCAAGAATTTAAAAAAGTAGTTAATATGACTGATTACATTAGATCAAATTGCAATGTTTTTGTAGTAATTGGTATTGGTGGTTCATATATGGGAAGTAAGGCTGTTATTGAAGCCTTATCTCCTATGTATGATAGAAAAAATCCGGAAATAATTTTCTTAGGAACTAATTTATGTAGTGAAGAGTATTATGAAACTTTGGAATATATCAAGGATAAAGAGATAATTGTTGATGTTATATCGAAGTCAGGAACTACTTTGGAACCTTCAATTGCTTTTTCATTAGTTTTGAACTTAATGCATGAAAAATATAGTGATGAAGAATTAAAAAATAGAATAATTATTACTACTGATCCTGAAAATGGTGATTTAAGAAATTTAGCAAATTTAAAGGGATATGTAAGTTTTACTATTCCTCCTAAAGTAGGTGGTAGATTTTCTTGTTTAACTCCAGTTGGATTATTACCAATCGCGGTTGCAGGAATTGATATTATTAAATTAATTGAAGGTGCTAGAAGTTCATATGAAAGAGTTGATAGAGCAATCGAGTATGCTGTCATAAGAGATATTTTATATAAAAAAGGAAAAAGTATTGAATCATTTACTGTTTACAATCCAAAGTTATATTATTTTACTGAATGGTTGAAACAGTTATTTGCTGAAACTCAAGGTAAAAACAATAAGGGAATTCTTCCAATTTCTTGTGTTAATACAAGAGACTTACATTCTTTGGGTCAATTTTTACAAGAGGGAAATGATATTATTTTTGAAACAATAATTGGAATTGACAAAGATAAAATGATTACTCTTGATAAGTATGACATGGAATTAAATAGTTTGAATAAAATTGCTATGGATAAAGTTGGTCTTGCTCATTCTAATGGACATACACCGAGCAATATAATTACTATAGATGAAAAAAATGAAGAAACTATTGGTGAATTAATACATTTCTTTATTTTAACAAGTATAGTAGGAGCATTATTGATGGATGTTAATCCATTTGATCAACCTGGAGTACAAGAATATAAAAAATTAATTAATGAGGAGTTGAAATAATATGGAGATTATTATTATATCTATAATTTTTATTTTGTTATGTTTATTACCTGGATGTATTGTTCAAGTTAATGAATATGAAAGAGGAGTTTTGTTTTCACGTGGTAAGTTTAAAAGAGTATTAAAGCCTGGATGGAACTTTGTGATTCCAATATTTCAAAGTTATAAAAAAGTTGATATAAGAACAAAAGCAGATGACGTTCCTGCTCAAGAAGCTATAACTAAAGATAATGTATCAGTAAAAATTAATGCAGTTTTATATTACAAAATATTTGATGCTTCAAAGGCAATACTTGAGGTAGAGAACTATTATTATGCTACTGGTCAGCTTGCTCAAACAACAATGAGAAATGCTGTTGGTAGTGTTACTTTAGATGAACTTTTAGGAGAAAGAGAAA